>Ga0209464_10000299_pt1 | contig 16199 bp, 17 predicted proteins | sample DOMMetBare1Fresh_2_FD_187473 | JGI IMG/M metagenome (GOLD analysis project Ga0209464, IMG submission 187473) | Wetland sediment microbial communities from St. Louis River estuary, USA, under dissolved organic matter induced mercury methylation -... | ecosystem: Environmental > Aquatic >...
CCCGTGTGGCTGAAAGCGCATACGTCGCAGAGAATGCAATGGTTATCGGTGCGGCAATTCTTGATGAGGAAAGCTCGGTATGGTTCGGCGCGGTGATTCGTGCCGATCTGGCTCCTATTCATGTGGGGCCACGCAGTAATGTGCAGGATAATGCTACCTTGCATTGCGATACTGACTGCCCTGTTGAAATCGGCAGGGATGTCACCATCGGGCATAATGCCATCGTACATGGGGCGACTATCGGCGATGGCGCACTTGTGGGAATGCACGCCACCGTGCTCAATGGGGCACGGGTGGGCGAAGGAAGCATCATCGGAGCTGGCGCGGTTGTCAAGGAGAATGCGGTGATTCCACCGCATTCGCTTGCCGTGGGAGTTCCTGCTCGGGTTGTAAAAACCTTGGGGGACGATCAGGTCGCGGCCACAATCGAAAACGCTCGTTGGTACGCCCGAGAGGCTGCCGAGTATCGCGGGGAAATCTAGCCTGCGTATTCGGGATACTCTACAGTTGTCTCTTGCGAAAGATGATCAACGCTCCTGTTATGCATGCGCAGGAACAGCATAGGGTTATGGCGATGGCCGGCATAAGGTCGGAAGGGGCGGATGCCCCTGTTGTCAATGCGGTCGAATCCATGGCCAAGCTCAAGGGGTTGAATGCATGCGCGTCGGGGGCGATATTCGTAGCCATCATGATCGCCACAGCTGATCCCGTTGCCAACAGGCATGAATAATTGCTCTTCGTAGCCGCCGCGGCAAGCATTAGGATCGAAATCAGAAGGGCGCCGAACAGCCATAGTGCGAACAGGGCGAAGGGAAGATTTTGCACCGCTTCATCAGGGAAAAGATAGACCGTATAGCCCAAGGTGACTAACAGGCAAAGCGCGTATGCGATAGACCAAACGGCAAGCGTCATGCTGTATTTCGCCCAGATGACGGTGCTGCGTGAAAGGCCCTTGGTAAGCATGTTGATAAGGGTTCCCCGGCTGATTTCCTGAGCAAGAATGCCGCTGTGCAGAACAACGAGAACGATCAGACCCATCTGGGATACGTTTTTGAAGAATTGCGCCCATGAGTCCAAGGCTGTCGGCTCGGGCACGCTGATAATAACGCCTTCGGTGGCGAAAGAGGAAAGGATTTCAGGGGTGAGCTTTGCAAAAAGCGGGCTCGTGATGCCGAATATCAGGAACACGGCTACGAGGATGATTGTTTTGTACGTGCGCACTCCTTCGAGCAGTTCCTTGCGTGCGAATGCTCCGTAGGTATTCATTTCACTACCTCCATGAACAGGTCTTCCAGGCTCGGTTCCAACGTTTCGAAGCGCAAGGGTGCCATTGCGAGCCGGGCGAACAGGGCGATTATTTCTGCGCTGTCGTCTGAAGCGAAGCGGGCTTCGAGGCTTGTGCAGATGAGGGAGGCGGCGTCGTGTGTTTCCAGCCAGGCCGTGCGATAGCGTGCAAGGTCTGCCTCGTGGGCGAATTCAGCCAGGTAGCCTGATCGGCTGCGGCTTGCCTTGATGCTTTCAAGCGGGCCGTAAAGAACGATGTTACCCCGGTTGATTACGGCAATGCGGTCGCAGATGCGTTCGACATCCGAAAGCACGTGCGTCGAGAAGACGACGGTGGTCGTGCTTCGGATCTTCGACAGGATATCGAGTATCTCTTTGCGTCCTGCCGGATCCAAAGCTGAAGTGGGCTCGTCGCAGAGGAGCAGACGCGGCTCGTTCAGCAAGGCTTGCGCAATCCCCAGCCGCTGCTTCATCCCGCGTGAGAATCCTGCTATCTTCTGGTTCGTTTCATCGAGGTCGACGAGCGTCAGCAGCTCATCGGTGCGCGCCTTGGTTTCTTCTGTGCGCATGCCGGTTATACGACCGCATAGCTGCAAGTATTCGCGGGGGTTCATATATCCGTAGAATTCAGGGACATCGGGCAGGTATCCGATGAAGCGGTTGGTTTTGGTCTGGCCATACGAGACGCGTTTTCCGCATACCTCTATGGTTCCGCTGTCTGGCTTCAGAAGTCCCAGGACCATCTTCATGGTTGTGGTTTTCCCGGCACCGTTCGGCCCGATGAATCCGAAAATCGAATGGTCTGGCACCTGTAGCGAGAGCCCGTCGATAACTTTGCGACCACCGAAGCTTCGGTGGAGGTCGGCAATATTCAAGGCGGTCATTGCTGGTCGCCTCTGCCGAATGCAAAATATACGACGGGGCCTATGATCGAGAAAACAAGAACGATAACAATCCAGATGGGCTTGGTACCGAAGCGGTAATGGGGGTGCCGTATTACGTGGATTAGAGCGGTCAGAGCCAGTCCGACTTGTAGGATGAGCAGGGGGATAATAAAAGGTAGGTAGTCAGTGATGCTTTCCATGATGCGATCCTTTGATCGAAGTTCGGGACGTGGTTTTCTAAAGCGGCCGACGCAGCAGCTTCAAAACGATGGTATGGGGTGCAGGTTTTCGGCTAATCCGCCTTAAGCTTCTCAAGTTTCACGCAGAGCGTCCGGTACCGCTTTTTATCGGTGAGTCCGGCAAAGGCCGGATTCTGCAAGACGGCATCTACGAGGCCTTCTGTAACCAAGGCTGTGTTGCGGGGAAGCTGAGTGCCGTTGTCCAAGCCGGCTAACCATGAATCTATCAGGTTGAAGTATGCGTCGCCGTGAAGGTCGAGCGGCGTGGTATTGCGGACGAATTCATCCGTGAATTTTTCCAACGCATCGAGGCAGCGTCCTTGCTCCCCGCGCAATGCGTATGCGTTCGCGCAGGTAAGGTCGAGTCCGAGTTGAAAGAACGGATGAAGATGCCGCAGGTCGTAGAGTTCGGCGACTGTTTGCGCCCTCTTGACGGTTTCGCTGAAGGCCTCGGTGTCGTCGGCGACCATCGTCAAGTAGTTCATGACGTAGTTGAAATACACCACTAAGCCCTGGAATATTCCCACTTGCATGATGCGCTTGGCTGCAAGGACATCGCCTTTCATTTGGTAGGCGGCGGAAGCGATCAGTTCGGGTGGCATCTGTACTTCGTTGATGAGGCTTTCCAGAAGGACAAGGGCTCCATCGGGGTCGCCCAATGCCATACAGCATGATGCATTGAGCTTCAGGGCGAGTTGGGCTAAAGCTGCATCGTTGGTTTCAGCTTGCACGCGTTCGAAGAGCGCTTGGGCTTCCTGTACCAGATCGATGCGTTTTTCTTGATCGGAGATGAGGCTTTGGTTGTTGAACAGGAACAACCCCATCTGAAGCAACAGCGGATAGCAGGCGTAGTACTTCCTGACCGTTTCGCGGCAGTCTTCGAGGATGTCTTCGAAAGGTCGTTCGGTCACTTGGTCGGTAAACGTGTGGTATAGCGCTCGGATCTCTTCCTTGGTCATCTGGGGCTGGTAATCCATCAGCTCGTCGATGCTGATATCGAAATAGGTGGCCAGCTGGGGTAGAAAGGCAATGTCCGGATAGCTTGCACCGGTCTCCCATTTCGAAACCGATGCCTTGGAAACGCCCATGTAGTGTGCGAGCTCTTCCTGTGTAATGTTCTTTTCCTTGCGCTTCTTCACCAGGGTCGTTGCAATGCGAATGCCGTTCATTCCGACCACCTCCTATGGATAGTGTACGGGGGTTGTTTATGCGAGACAATGGATTTGCAGTTGATTTTGGTTGAAAAAGTCAACCAGAAGGAAACTTTTGCTTGGTTGAGGTGCCTGTTCCAGTTAATCATTGCTGCCCATTGCTAAGATTTTGACTACAATGGTTATTCGATAGGCGAGATGGTGGCTATGAGCGAGGTTGTTCAGCCATGAAACCAAGCAGACGCACGATAAGTCGGGATTCTATATATAAGATTCTTGATTACAACGACCCTGAAAAAAGGGTCTCTACACTCTACGGTCGCTTCATGGCGATCGTAATCGTCTTAAGCATGATCCCCCTTTGTTTCAAAGAAGACGGTTTGATTCTTGAAATAATTCAATGGATATCCATAGTCGTTTTCATTGCCGATTATGCGATTCGATTTGCTACGGCTGACAAAAAGCTAGGAGAAGGGGCTTGGTCGTTTGCAAAATATCCCTTTACTCCGATGGCGATTATCGATTTGCTTTCTATTCTGCCAGCATTCACGTTGATGAATCCAGCGTTTCGTCTTGCCCGTCTTTTTCGGCTCGTCAGTGCTATTCGAGTGTTGAAGCTTTTACGGTATTCAAAAAGCTTTAGGGTCATATCCAACGTATTCAAAAAGCAGCGGGAGCCGCTTTTAACCGTAATGGCTATGGCTCTGGCCTATGTCTTTGTTTCTGCGCTTGTCGTATTCAATGTGGAGCCGGATACGTTCGATTCGATTTACGACGCGATATATTGGGCGGTTATTTCTCTCACAACTGTCGGTTACGGAGATGTGTATCCCGTATCCGAAGCAGGGCGGGCTGTTTCCATGATTTCGTCTCTTGTCGGGATAGCGGTAGTCGCTTTGCCTTCAGCCATATTGACTGCAGGGTATATGGCTGAAGTAAAACAAGACGGATAGTCGCGCAATTGCGCGTGATCGAATCTCAAAAACACCTCAATCAAGATGATATCGATCGAGCTATATGCTCTACTGAAGAGCATATAGCCGCCTTCTTATAAGAGCGAAGGTTGTCGAATATTCTCTTCTGACCTGCTAAGCCTATATCAATATTCATTTTTTGAGTCTACAATGACATCTTAGAGGTGATGCTGGCGATTATGGGCGCGCAGTCTTATCGCAAGAGCATGCTCAATGCATTCGTAGGGTCGTCGGCTCCAATAAGAAACCGAACGAAGGAGATACGATGGAAGGCACAGAGCAAAACGGGACTCAGTTCCAAGAGCCCCAGCCGCAGCTTCGCACACCATCGCGCACTGCGATCAAACAGTGGGCGAAGCAGTCTTTCAAGGCCCAATACGGGGTATGCGTGGCAATCGTCGTAATCGTCTTGGCTATCGGGGCCGTAGCCGATCCCGCTATTTGGGGTAGAGACAGTCAGGCCATGCCGATTCTGGTTTCGGGGACCTGCTTCGGGACACTCATCATGTTTCTGATCGTTCCCGTAGTGACCGTAGGGCAGACGTGGTCTTTCCTCAATGTCTACCGCAATAAAACGATACGTGTGGGCGATCTATTCATTGGGTTTCGGAATTACGGGCATAATCTGGGCGGCATGCTGTGGGCTTATCTGTTCACGTTTCTATGGAGCTGCCTGTTTATAATTCCCGGCATCGTGAAGGGTATTGCGTATTCGTTCGTTCCGTATCTTTTGCAGGAATACCCGGATCTTGCCGCTACGGATGCCATCAAGGTGTCGATGGCAATGACCAAAGGCTACAAGGGACAGATATTCGTGATGTACTTGAGCTTTATCGGCTGGTGCTTGCTCTCGGTGCTGACGCTGGGGTTGCTAGGCATTCTGTATGTTGCTCCTTACTACATGGCTTCAACGGCCGGGCTGTATGAAGAGTACAAGAAGCTGGCGTTCGAAACGGGTGCGGTCGACGAAAGCAGGCTCGGCACCGCTGCGTAAGATGTCTTGTTGCGTGGTGCGCGGTACAACAAGCGCTTCCCGGTAGAATCGGGAAGCGCTTGTTGTTTTTGCCAGTGCGCTGATTTTGCAATTCCGCAGGAGCGGCTCTTTCCTTAAGACGCTCCGCTCAATGCGTCTCGGTCGATGAAATGGAATTCATTATTTTGGAACAGCTTCCTCTCCTTGCTCAAAATTATGCGTCCTCCAGTAGAGCGAGCCGTTTCGTCTACGCTGCAAAAGATCGTGGTCGACCAGTTCACGTCGCAAAACAAAGTAATCTTCAAAGGTGTGCCACTGGCTGCAGATATCATTGACCTCCTGCTCGGAATACGTGCGATCTTGATCGAATTTTTCAACTAGGTATTCGAGCACGGCGTGTCTTGCCTTGTTTTTCTGTGGCAGTTGCAGGATTCTTCCCGATGCATCGAGAAACTGGCTGATTTTAACTGTCCGTTCCATGCAGTTCCTCTTCTCCCCGCTGTTTTTCCAACCATATTTCTAAAAGGGTTTTGACGTCTTCTAGAAATTCATTATCTGTCTGTGCGGCCTCTTGCTTCAATTCTTCAATAATGGCGAATGAGAAAGATTGCGTTCCGTATTTCAGCCATTCTTTGTGCATGGCTGGTTCGGGGCAGCAGTCGGTTGAAACGGCAAAATCAAACTTGCTTTTCTGACCTGCCAGATTCGTGGTGGATTTTACCCATGCGCGGTCATTTCCGCGGCATCGAATGCAATAGATGCCGCCGATAGCGGTCTTGTCTTTGTATGCATTTCTGAGCTCTTTGCGTTTTGCGGAATCCATAAAGCGGCACCCCTTTCCCTGCTTCCTATACGGTGTGCGGGCGATCAGATCTTCTCGCGCGCTTCCAACATACTGTAGGCGATTGCAAGGGATGCGCCAATCCACGCTTCGTAGAGTTGTCCCGCATAGTTCGATGCTGGAAAAGGCGGCGGGCAGGAGGCCGAAAAGTCTTGTCGATTCGGAAATTGAGGGTTTTCATGCATAAAAACTGCCGAATTCTACTCCTCAGTTCGTCCCTGTTTGGGGGTTTTACCCGAGCAAGCATCTGACTATTCATGAAACCCCAGTTCAGATTCTTTCCGGGTTATAGGCGGTCGTCCTATTTCGGTAGGAGGGAGTAGAGACCCCCCCCCGGAAGTCATGCACTTTGGCCTACATCTCTAACCCTTAGGGTACGCATTCTTGCCAATACGTTTGAATTCGGGGGCGCTGAGATATTCAGATTGCAAAAAGCGCCCTTCCGACTTGGCGGAAGGGCGCTTTGCTTGAAAAGTGGTGCGGGTGAAAGGACTTGAACCTTCATGGGGTTGCCCCCATACGGACCTGAACCGTACGCGTCTGCCAATTCCGCCACACCCGCATGGTGCTTCGTCCGCTGAGCGGACAGGCAAGGAAGAATAATAACGCAGCAAGTCATCCTTGGCAAGATGCAAAAACCAGACGAAACTGCTTTCCAAACGTTTACTATATCCATACAAGGTTGATGTATCTTGAATTTGCATCGACATACGCGCTGGTTGTTCCCTGTATAAGATATTGGGCATCCTCGCGATTTCGGTCAACGCCGCCAGGAAGAGAAGGAGATTCGGTGCAGGACAGGTTGATTCTTAATCGATACCGTCCCATTTCTCAGGCTGGCGCGGGAGGGTTCGGCACCGTGGTCCTCGCGTGGGATACGCGCATCCAACGTCGTGTTGCTATCAAGGAAATGCAGCTCGACCCGGATCTTATGCCTCAGGGAAACCCCGATGCATTCGATGATTTCGATACGGATTTCGAACCTGCAGGCATTCCGGCTTATGACGCCGCTTCGATTCCTGGCTTGGAGGAAGCGCGTACGGCCGCCATGCTCACCGACCCCAACATCGTCGGCGTTCTCGATTTCGAAGTACAAGGCGATACCGCCTATCTGATCATGGAATACGTCGATGGCATGACCCTTACCCAGTTGCTGCGCGAGCATGGCGATGAGGTGTCGGTCGACATTGTGGGTGCGGTGTTCAAGGCAATCGCGCACGCTTTGGAAGTGGCACACGAAAACCAAGTTCTTCATTTGGATATCAAGCCCGATAATGTGCTTATCAACCATCAAGGCAATGTGAAAGTCACCGATTTCGGCCTGTCCAAGCTTTCCGGCGTCACAGGGTTCACGCAGGCCGGTGGCGGAACGATCGGATACATGCCTCCCGAGCAGATGCGCTTGCAGCCTCTCGACGTCCGATGCGACGAATGGGCGCTCGCCTCGCTCGCCTACGAAATGATTTCGGGGGGTAATCCCTTCTTGGCGCAGAGCATCCCCCAAGCAGAAGCGGTCATCGAAGATGCCGAGCTGGTATTGCCGTCACTCTGTCTAGATGGGCTGGATGCCCAAGTAGATGACGTTATGTTCTATGCTCTCGATCCCGACAGAGAAGAGCGTTATGCCACCGTGAAGGATTTTGCGGAAGAGCTGCAGCCATTTTTGGGTAATCCTGCTACGGGGTGCAAGCAGCTGGCTAAAATCGTAGGGGATGCTTGCAGCGACGAAGAAACCGAAGAAGGGGCCGCGACTGAGCGTTCGCTGCGCTCCGTGCGGGTGCGGCCTCCTTCGGCTCGAGTGGTACTGCGCGTAGCGGCTACCATCGAATGCGGGGCATTGGGGTTTGTCTCGCTTGCCAATGTCTCTTGGATTGCCGGTACGGGATCCCTGGTGTTCTGGGGCTTGTTGGCGCTTATCGTGCTTGCGGCGTCGTTGGTGCCCCACCTAGGTGCTCTGCTGGCGTTGGCTGCTCTTGCAGCGGCGTTCGCATCCCATGGGTCCTACGTAGTCTGCGGCCTGCTGGGTCTGGCGAGCGCCTTGTGGTGGTTCGCCATTGGCCGACGGGGGGCTGCCCAGCCCGATGCCGCGCTTTCCTCGGCGCTATTCGGTTCGTTCGGATGTGGGCGAGCGGCCCCGCTGCTCTGCGGGGTTTTGTTGCCGGTCGGGGAAGCTGCTGCGAATGCGGTGTTCGCCTGGTTCATCGGAGTCGTGCTTGCATCGCTGGGCTCGATGTCCATTGCGGGTTGGTGGGCCGGTTCGTACTGGAACCATGTTTCCGTTGCCTGTGACCAGGCTTTCATCCTGCTGCTCCAGCAACCTGCCACATGGGTTGCTTTGGCGGCCTGGGTGCTATCTGCGGTAGTGGCCTCTGCCTTATGCGGAAGGGGGAGTCGTGGATTGGCTGTGCTGGGCACGGTGTTAGGCGGTGCCGTTTTGGGCGGGGGAGTGACATTGGAAGCATGGCTTGCGGGTGGCATGACCGGTTTCGCACCGGACTACACGACGGTCGCATTGACCGTCGTGCCCGTTGTCGTTATCGTCGTTTTGATTCTTGCGGGCGTTATGCCAGCAGAGCGGATATCTTGCCCAGAAGTGGCTCGAAACTGACACCGCGGTTTTGGAAGTCGGGCTGGTGCGCCGTGACCTTCATGGCATCTACCACGAAATCGCCGGCGAACAAGGTGGCTTCCAGCAAATCGCGGCCTGCCATGACGGCGGCCAGCAGGCAGCTGCAGAATAAATCGCCCGTGCCATGGAGCATGTAGGGCAGCAGCTCGTTGCTTGTTTCGGCGAAATCGCACGATTCGCCCGCTATGAAGTTGCGGATAAGGCCGTCACCGCGTTCGACGCCCTTCAGCACCACGTTCTTGGCACCGCGTTCGCGTAGTGCATCGATTATGCTGCGCACCTCGTCATCGCTGATGTTCTGTCCGGACCATTCGGTTCCCAAAATGATGGAAGCTTCGGTGAGGTTGGGAGTGAGGATGTCGGCTCCGCAGGCAAGCTCGGCCATGGCGGCGCAGAGCTCCGGCGTATATGTGGGATAGACTTTGCCGTGATCGGCCATAACGGGATCGACCACGCGCAGCGCCTGGGGATAGGAGGCGTAGATATCCTTGATGCGCGCGACCTGTTCGGGTGCGCCCAGAAAGCCCGAATATACGGCATCGATGTCGATTCCCACCTGCTTCCATGCATTGAGGTAATCGGCGAGCATATCGGTGGTGTCGTGCATGTACCACGTGGAGAAGGCGGTATGGCTGCTGAAGAGGCCCGTCGGTACGGGGCAGACATCGCAGCCTGCGGCGGAGAGGACGGGAATGGCTACGCCCAGCGAGCATTTGCCGTATCCGCATAGGTCATGTACGGCGGCGATGCGGGGGATATAGGCATCTTTACGCGTATAGAGGGGAGCCATATTATTTACCTTCTTCTTCGTCATCATCGAAGAAGCTCCAGTCGTCTTCGTTCTTCTCGTGGTTCTTGTAGATTCTGCGGGTACGGCGTTCCATGATCACGCAGGCAAGCAGGCAGATAACGAGGGTGATGCCGAAGAGAACCCCGAGCCCGGGGTAGGTCTCGAACAAGAAATGATATAGCTGGTCAACGTCCATGAGTACCTCTCACGTAGATTTCTTCGAACGACTTGCGAGTAGAGTATACTATCCGCGAGCGATATCCCAGGGTAAATGCCTGGGTTTCACAGTAAATCGGCGATAAGGAAAACGCAGGAGGATCCCATGCTGGATGTACGTTTCGTACGCGAGAACCAAGAGGCAGTGGCTACGGCCATGAAAAACCGCAATTACCCTTGGGACTCGTCGCGCTTTTCCCAGCTGGACGAACAGCGCCGTGCCGCTATCGTTGAAGAAGAATCGTTGCAGGCCGAGCGCAACAGTCTGTCGAAGCAGATCGGCGGCCTGATGGCTGCGGGCAAGAAGGACGAAGCCGAAGCCGTGAAGGAGAAGGTGCGTGCCGTCAATGCGTCGCTCGCCGATGCCGCTGCAGCCCACGAAAAGGCTGAGGTTGCTTTGACGGAACTGCTTATGAGCGTGCCCAACCTGCCCCACGCAAGTACGCCGGTTGGCAAGGATGAAAACGACAATCCCGAAGTCCGCAGGTGGGGAACCCCCCGCACGTTCGACTTCGATTCCAAGCCCCACTGGGACCTGGGAACCGATCTGGGCATGATCGATTTCGAGCGCGCCACCAAGCTTTCCGGCAGCAGGTTCGTGCTGCTAGGCGGTTTGGGTGCCCGCTTGGAGCGTTCCATCATCAATTTCATGGCAGACACCCATTCCAGTCGCGGTTTTAAAGAATGGTGGTGCCCGGTCTTGGTGAACAAGGAAACCATGACGGGGACCGGCCAGCTTCCTAAATTCGAAGACGACCTGTTCAAAACGAAGGATGAGAGCCTATACCTCATTCCTACCGCCGAAGTGCCATTGACCAATATCCATGCTGGCGAAGTTATCGACGGCGACAAGCTCCCGTTGCGCTATACCGCCTACACTGATTGCTTCCGCGAAGAAGCGGGCAGCGCCGGCCGCGACACCCGCGGTCTCATTCGCGTGCATCAGTTCGACAAGGTCGAAATGGTAAAATTCGCCAAGCCCGAGCAGGCATACGAAGAACTGGAAAGCATGACCGAGGAAGCGGAGTACATTCTGCAGCAGCTCGGCCTTCCCTACCGTGTTATCAGCCTATGCACGGGCGACATGGGGTTCTCTGCAGCCAAAACCTATGATTTGGAAGTATGGTTGCCCAGCTACAACGATTACAAGGAAATTAGCTCGTGCAGCTGCTGCGACGATTTCCAGGCGCGCCGCGCGAACATCAAATACCGCGACCCTGCCAACTTCAAGGGAACCCGTTATGTGAATACTTTGAACGGATCGGGGCTTGCTGTAGGTCGCACTATGGCCGCCATCATGGAAAACTGGCAGAATGCCGACGGAACCATTACGGTGCCCGATGTCCTCGTCTCCTATATGGGCGGCGTGAAGGTCATCGAGCCGGCCGAATAGCGCCGTGTCTGCATCCGATCGCTCTTCAGCCCGCAGCAAGGCGCCCGTACGGGCGCCTTCTAAGAAAGCGGCCTCTGCTCGACGGACGTCGTCATCTCGTGGCGCTTCTGAAAAAGATGCAGGCAGGGCCCGCTCGCCGCAGCCCGCTCGCAAAGCTGCTGCGCGTCCGGAGCGAAAACATCCTGTCGCACATCGGCGTCTTCTCATATTCTTCGGCATCGTCTTCCTGCTGATTTTGCTGACAGCGGGCCTTTTCTCGTGGAATCGTTGGTTCCGTTACAATGATGCGGCAGACATCCAGGGAGAATGGAAAGATGCGGCGAACAAGGCTACTCTGGTTATCGACGGATCGAGCATGAAGATTACGAGCGAGGTTTCCTACTCGTACACTATCGACACGTTTCAGAAGACCATAACCTACACCTTCGGAACCTCCAAAGGGTGGGCGTCGTATCGTTTCAGCGACGATCGCAAGACAGTGGTCATCGAAGAGAACGCATCGACGAATTGGCTCGTTGCGCTCCGTATCGAACCTGATCCCGTTATCAGTGGGGGGTCTATACCCCAAGGGGCTACCGAGCTGGTAAAAATAAGCTCCGACACGAGCGCCATTCCCCAGTCCCTTGTGAACAATTCCACGCAGGGCGCAGATACTGCGGGCAAGGCGATCGTCGAGGGCTCCGTCTCGTCTTCGGGGCCGGCATCGAGCGCGGGATAACCGTGGATGCCCCTAGCGATTCTGGTTGGGGCGAAGCGCCCGTCTGCAGGACGGCGCTCGCTGTCGAGCGCATCGAAGTGCTGCAAGATCGCGTAGCGTGCGATGTTGTAGTGAACGATTTCCGCTACGCTTACACGACGCCGTCTATCGCCGATCGGGTGCGTGCGCTCCGCCCCGATATTTCTTCGCACACTTGCGTGAACAGTCGAGGCGATACGTTTAACGCAGTTATTGCGCGAACTCCGCTTCCTCACTTGCTCGAGCACCTGGTCATAGATATTCTTACTGAAACGAGTTCTGATCCCCGATCTGTGTTCGTCGGTACGAGCGAATGGACGGATAAGCGTTTGGGGCGGGCGCGCGTTGAAGTGTCCATGACCGACGATCTGGCGGCTCTGCGGGCTTTCAAGGAAGCTGTCAGACTCATCAACGAAGAGGTGATACAGTAGCGCCATGTCATCAGCACATTTGAAATTCGATCATACCGATGAGATCATTGCCGGGCGCGTGAAGAAGATGCGTTCGTCGGCTGTCCGTGATCTGTTTGCGGCGGCAACGCGTCCCGACATTATCTCGTTGTCAGGCGGTATGCCTGATGTACGTTTGCTGCCGACATCTGCTTTGCAGAAGGCCGTCGAGGCCGCATGCGATTCCCAGCGTGCTGCAGCGTTGCAATACGGGGCGACCAACGGCCGTGTTGAAACGCGGCAGGTCTTCAGCGGGCTTATGCGCGACATAGGGGTGCGATGCAAATCCGATGAGATTCTCATCACGACGGGTGCCCAAGAAGCGCTCGACCTGATTGCGAAGACCTTCATCGATCCCGGTGACATCATCCTTACCGAAGGCCCTACCTACCTCGGTGCGCTCCAGGCATTTTCTGCTTATGAGCCCGATGTACGTTGCATCCCCTTCGATGAAGAGGGCATGCGCATGGATTTGCTGGAAGAAGAACTGCGCACAATAGGCAAGGGTGGTGCGAAATTCCTCTACACCATTCCGAACTTCCAGAATCCCGGGGGTGTCACCATGGCTCCGGCGCGCCGCAAACGCCTGTTGGAGCTTTCCGAAGAATACGACTTCCTCGTGGTGGAAGACGATCCGTACGGGCGCCTGCGCTACGATGGCGGTCATGTCATTCCGCTTAAGGCTTTGTCGGATGACGTGGTGTATCTGGGCACTATCAGCAAGATTTTCGCTCCCGGCCTGCGCACCGGCTGGATCGCGGCACCGAAGAGCATTCTTGCCAAGATCAATTTGGTAAAGCAGGGAACGGACTTATGCGGCAGCTCGTTCGACCAAGTGGTGGTGGAGCATTACTTCACCGACACGCCGTGGGAGAAAACGCTGCAGAAGTTTATCGAAACCTATGCGACGCGGCGTGATGCAATGCTTGCCGCGCTGGAAGAATTCTTTCCGCCCGAAGCATCGTGGACGCATCCCGAAGGCGGCTTCTTCGTCTGGGTCACGCTGCCCGATTATGTCGATACTGCCTCGATGCTCGCTGTGGCTTTGGAATCCGGAGTTACCTACACGCCTGGCGACGGGTTTTATCCTGATGGCGTGCGCGGCAAGAATAGCATGCGCATCGCATTCTGCTATGAAAGTCCCGAAAGCATCCGAGAGGCCATTCGCCGTCTGGCGGTGGTCATCGAAGAACGACTCGAACTCTATCGCGCATTTTTGGAGGCTGGTGCATTATGAAGGTAGCCGTATTGATGGGTGGCAGCTCATTCGAACGGGAAATCAGCCTGGCGAGCGGCAAGCGCGTCTGCGCTGCTTTGGAAGAGGCCGGACATAAGGTCGTTCCGCTGGACACGGTGAAGGACCTGGTTCCCACGCTGCGAAGCGAACGTCCTCAAGTGGCCTATTCGGCGCTCCATGGCAAGCACGGAGAAGACGGCACGATTCAGAGCTTGCTGGAATTCCTGGAGATACCTTTCGTGGGTGCCGGTTCCGCGGTGTGCCGCGATACGTGGAATAAGACAGCATTGCCTGCGGTCATGGAAGCATATCGAGCCGCCAATAACGGCGATATCGCTGCTTCATGGCCCAAAGGCGTCTGCATAGCTCGCGATGCCTTCAAGGATATGGGTGCGGCTACGGCGCTCGATCTGGTCGAGCGGCGCATTCCCGGAGGATACCCGGTGTGCGTGAAGCCTGCGTGCGGTGGTTCTGCCATGGGCGTGCATAAGGTCGAGAGCCAGGCCGATTTGGGGCGTGCCATTCTCGATGCGCTTACGTTTGACGACGAAGCCGTCATCGAGCAGTGGGTAGACGGTGTCGAATTAGCCGTGTCCATTTTGGGCTCTGGCTGGGATGCCCACGCCTTGCCACCTGTTGAAATCGTTGCCCATGGACTCTACGATACCGAGGCTCGTCTGACCGATGGCGCTGTCGACTTCTTCACACCCGTTCGTCTCGAATCGCTTTCCGGCAAAGAAGACGAAGCTCAATCTATCAGGTCGGAAATAGAGCGTGCTGCTCTCGAGGTCTATCGGGCCTATGGGATGCGCGATTTGGGACGTGTCGACATGATATGGGACGGAGCACAGGCTCGGGTTTTGGAAATCAATGTTTCGCCTGGCATGACGGACAGTTCTCTGTTCCCGGCAGCCTGCGAAGCTGCCGGTCTCTCTCTTCCCGCTGTCTTTGACCAGCTGGTGATGCAGTACCAATAGCCGGTTTTACCCGATCGACCTGTCGCCAAATGGACAGGATGTCATCTGAACTGCGAAAACAACCTCCGGCGAAACATCTTTCGCCGGAGGTTTTCTGATTGTTGCAATCGAATGGATTAGCTTACGGGTTAGCAACTTGTGATATCCGTTGGCGGCTGCAGTGTCTATAATGATGGGCACAATAGTTCTTTCGGATTCTCTGGTTCGGAAGGGTTCTGAAAACGATGCTGAAAGACCGCGTGGCGGTCGATAGGAGGCAGTCATGAGCGGAAAATTCGGGGCTTTCGTCGTCGGTGGGGTCGTAGGGGCCGCTTTCGCATTGCTCTATGCTCCCCGCACGGGTCAGGAAACTCGTGCGTTGGTGGCGGACCGAGCAAACGATGCATGGGGCACGGCTCAGCGTTGCAGTGCCGAGGCGCAGCTGCGCGGCCAGCAGATCTATGGCGACATGAGCGCTAAGGGCCAAGCCGCATACCAGGCTGCCAGCGCCAATGCCCAACAGGCGTATACCCAGGCTTCTGAAACTGCACAGGATGCCTTCAATGCAGCCCAGACCCATATGCAGGATGTGCGCGACAACGTCAAGCCTGTCTTCACTGAGAAGAACGATGAGCTGCGCGAGAAAATCGAGGCTGCCCGTCAGCGTATCGCCAGCCAGGTTGCCAAGAATGCCGAAGTCGCCCATGAAGTCATGAACGAGAAGATTCCTGTCGCCGCGGATGCGGCCGTCGATGCTGTTGCCCAGGTACACGATGCCGTCGACGCAGCAGCTCAGAAGCTAGCCGGTACGCATGAGCCTACGCCGGCTGCGAATCCAGACGATAAGTTCGCAGAGTAGTAATCCATCGGTTTAGAACGGCATCCCTCTGCCAGGGGGATGCCGTTTCTTATGTAAGGCAGGCGTGCAGCCCATGTCGAAAGCGAAGATATTCAGTACGAAAGAGCTTGCCGGCACCCGTGTCGTCGGAGGCAAAAAGGGCACCCGCCGCATCGGCAAGGTGCAGCATTTCGTATTCCATCCCACCGAAAAACGGTGTGTGGGTTTTATTGTCAAACGGCCCGATTTTCTCTGGATGTTCCATCGGAAGGATATTTTCGTTCCTCTCGATGGCTTTGAAATGGAAGATGGACGCATCCGCCTGCCCTACAAGCAGAAGGATATGGTCGACAAAGGCGCATGCAAACGTTTGGGGATCGATTGGGACTCGTGCGTATTTTGGGAAGGCATGCCCATTCTGACGCAAAGCGGCGAAGACTGCGGCATAGTCGGTGAAGTTGTTTTCCAGCTTTCAACTGGCAAGATCGAATCGATTGCCATCAGCAGGGGCGCGACGTCGAAAGTGCTTTTAGGCGAAACCGTCGTTCCTACCGACCTGGTCCGTGGATTCAAGACGGGCATCGGGTGCGATCTGGTGCCTATGGGTCA
>Ga0209464_10000300_pt1 | contig 16170 bp, 10 predicted proteins | sample DOMMetBare1Fresh_2_FD_187473 | JGI IMG/M metagenome (GOLD analysis project Ga0209464, IMG submission 187473) | Wetland sediment microbial communities from St. Louis River estuary, USA, under dissolved organic matter induced mercury methylation -... | ecosystem: Environmental > Aquatic >...
GTTTGTTGACAAATTTCCCACCGATAATTCTGACGAGAGAAAAATGTTCTTCACCGACGGACAGGCCAAGGATATCGCTGACATGTTCACCTTTACAGACGGATATGCCGTGACAAAATGGTCAAACAAAACATCTGCCGGCGTTGCCGGTCAGGACGGAACTCATCCGGATACTGACCAGCCCATATTCAGGCTTGCCGATGCATACCTTATGTATGCCGAAGCTGTCCTGCGCGGTGGAACAGGTGGCACCAGGGCAGCAGCCCTTGGCTATGTGAATGAGCTGAGAAACAAGGCTTACAACGGAACATCAGGTGATATCAACGACAGTCAGCTGACCCTAGCTTTCATTCTTGACGAAAGAGCACGTGAGCTTTACTGGGAAGGATACCGCAGGACTGACCTCATCAGATACGGCCAGTTCACGGGCGGAACATACCTCTGGCAGTGGAAAGGCGGCGTTCAGGCCGGCGTAGCCACTGACCCCAAGTTTAACCTGTTCCCCATCCCCGATGCCGATATGGGCGCAAACCCCAATCTGGACCAGAACCCGGGTTATTGATACACGCTAAAAAACAACAGATATGAAAAAGATAAGTCTGATATTATTTGTGCTCATGACGTTTTTCTTCGCCGCTTGTGAAAAAGACAAGGAAAACGTCATGCTGAAAGAAACCATAGAGGCAAATGACCTTACCAACCTTTCCGGATCGACTTTCGTCCTTCTTATGGACAATAAGGATCTGACATTCCAGACATTTACCTGGACAGAGGTTGATTTCGGCTTTGCTGCAGTGGTGACCTATACCGTTCAGATGGACAAGAAGGCTAATAACTTCTCTTCTCCGATCGACCTGGTAACCGTTTCAAATGCAACTACCGGGACAATCACTGTCGGTGAACTCAACAAACTGCTGCTCGCAGCAGGACTGAGTCCTGATGCGGCTGCAGACGTTCAGTTCAGGGTTAAATCAACCATTCACACTGCCGTTCCTGCCGTCTATTCGGATATCACAGAGGCCTCAATCACTCCCTATGCCGTTGTCTTCCCGCCCATTTATATGACCGGAGCAGCAACAGGCGGATGGAACTGGGACATGTACACATATAAGATTCTGAACAGTACCGCACCGAACGTTTATGAAACAATCGGACGTTTCATCAGCGGTGAGGCTTTCAGATTTTTCAAACAGCCTGACTGGGGCCCCGTATCATACAATTACCCCTATTTTACTACAGTTAGCAACCTGTTTGAAAATGCCAACGATGGCGACAGCAACCTTAAATTCATTGGCACAACCGGATTCTATAAAGTAACTGTCAACATGACAACCAAAACAGTTACAATGGAAGCCGTAGCCGATCAGATACTCTTCGCTACGGGTGCCGCCCTCGGCGGATGGAACTGGGATACCGACTTCATTCAGCTGACATGGCTGTCAAATGGTGTATACCGTGCCACAACCGACTTTGCGAATGAGACATTCCGTTTCTTCGGACAGCAGGGATGGTCTCCCATTGGCTATAACTATCCGTACTTTAACGGTGGAACTGTCAGCCCATTATTCGAAAATGCAGCCGATGGCGACAGTAACTTCAGGTTCATTGGCACTCCCGGTAGCTATACAATTACCGTAAACCTGATTGATAAAACAGTTACAATGACCCAGCCTTAATCAAGGCAGGAATAGGTGTTTCTTTCTGAAAATACGGGGGCTGTCATTATCTATAAGACAGCCCCCTATTTAATAAAATGAATATGAGGACTTTAACACTGATTGCAGCATTTCTCGTTCTTGCCGGATGCAACGGGAAGGATAAGGAAAATAAAGAACCTGAATTGAAGACAGTGTATTATTCCCATACCGACTTTTCAATGGGTGCGGACCTGTCATACGTCAACCAGATTCTTGATCACGGCGGGGTTTTTCGCGATTCCGGGACTGTAAAAGACCCTTATGTCATCTTTAAAAAGTATGGGGCTAACACAGTCCGCCTCAGGCTATGGCATAATCCTGACTGGACGAGGACCGTTTATAATCCTCCGGTGGCTAATATGTACAATGACTTCGGTGATGTCAAAAGGGCAATCACGGCAGCAAAGTCACAGGGGATGGCAGTCAGTCTCGACTTTCACTATTCTGACATATGGGCTGACCCTGCTCACCAGGTGCCCCCGGTTGCCTGGGAGGGTCTCTCGCTTCAACTGCTTCGCGACAGCATCTACAATTATACCCTGAAAACCCTTGACAGGCTTGAAAGTGCCAGCCTGATGCCTGAATATGTACAGGTCGGCAATGAGATAAATCCCGGTTTTGTTATGCCCCAGGGTGACAGGTGGAACAAAAAGGCAGACTTTGTATTCCTTATCAACGGAGCCATTAAGGCTGTCAGGGATGCTGCCGTCTCTTCATCAGTGAAGCCGAAAATAATAATTCATATTGCCCAGCCTGAAAATGCAATTTACTGGTTTGAGGGAATGGCAGCAGCCGGGTTGACCGATTATGACATTGCAGGGATCTCTTATTATTATCTCTGGTCAACGGTGACACTGGATAGTGTGAGTGATTACGTCGCTGATATAAGATCAATTACGGGAAAGGATGTCATGGTTGTAGAAACCGCTTATCCCTGGACACTCAATAATGCAGACTCCTATAACAACATCCTCGGAACAGACAAGCTGACGGTTGCCTACCCGGCCAATGAAACAGGGCAGTATAACTACCTCGTAAAGCTGACCCAGGAGATCATGGACGGCGGTGGTAAAGGCATCCACTACTGGGAGCCTGCGTGGATCACATCAGAAACACGCGATAAGTGGGGTAAGGGTTCATCATGGGACTGTAATACGCTGTTTGACTTTACGGGCAATGTCATCAAAGGGATGACTTATATGACATACCCGTATATTTTGAAGAAGTAGGCTGAGGCTAAGGCTAAGGCTTAGGTTGAGGCTGAGTGACTGTTTAAATGGTCTGTTTTCCCCTCCTTGACAAGGAGGGGTCCGTCAGTCCACCAGTAGGCGGACGGACGGGGGGTGGTATTTATTTTAAGGATAATTAAATGCAGAAACATGAGAATTAAACTTCATATCATATTTTCCCTGTTACTGGTTTGTACGGTTACGCTACATTCACAGGTAATTACAGTAGCCCCCGCCTTCCCGACTTCCTCCGATGGGGTGGTTGTCACTTTTAATGCTGACCAGGGAAATATGGGACTAAAGGATTATACCGGTGAGGTGTATGCTCATACCGGAGTCATTACAGATAAAAGTACCTCTGATTCAAACTGGAAGTATGTAATCGCTGCCTGGGAGGTAAATAACCCGAAAGTTTTGATGACAAGGGTGTCAGCTAATGTTTATACTCTGACAATTTCTCCATCCATACGTGAATTTTACGGTGTTCCTTCTGCAGAAATAATTAAGAAGCTGGCCTTTGTTTTCAGAAGCTATGACAGGACTAAGGAAGGAAAAACCGCCACCGGGGGAGATATTTTTTACAGCGTTAGCGAAACTCCAGTATTCGAGGTAAGGCTCACGCAACCAGATAAATACACTTCAATTGTAAATACAGGACAGATAGTAGATATCCAGGCTTCTGCTTCAATGGCTGACTCCCTGATACTGCTTCAAAATACCACCAGGCTCAAAAAAGTGACCGGACTGACTGCAAGCCATTCGGTTACAGCCTCAGGTTCAGGGCTGTTCAAAATTGTTGCCAGAGCCTGGAAGGACCTCCTTATGAAAGAAGACTCAGTGTTCTATTATATCAGACCTCCTGTGACAGTTGAAGCAGTCCCTGCAGGACTTGACGCCGGAGTTAACATTACAGGAGACAACAGCGCTGCATTTTTGCTTTATGCTCCCGGAAAGGACAATGTTTTTGTCACCGGTGACTTCAATAAATGGCTCTTCTGTGACCAGGGCTACATGAAAAAGAGTCCTGACGGCAACTGGTTCTGGCTTGAGGTTAACGGACTCGATCCGGCAAAAGAATATGCATTCCAGTATGTAATTGACGGCACGATCAGAATTCCTGATCCGTATACCACAAAAGTGCTTGACCCCTGGAATGACAGGTACATAACTTCAGTCACCTATCCCGGACTGAAACCTTATCCTGAGGGACTGGCTGACGGGTTGGTAGCAGTTTTTCAGACAAGGCCTGCTCAGTACATCTGGAAGAATGCGACCTTCACTCCGGCAGCAAAGGAGGATCTCGTTATTTATGAGATGCTGATACGGGATTTTGTGGCGGCACACGATTTTAAGACGGTCCGTGATACGCTTGGTTACTTTTCGAGGCTCGGAATTAATGCAATCGAACTGATGCCGGTGACGGAGTTTGAAGGCAACAGCAGTTGGGGTTATAACCCTTCGATGTATTTTGCCGTGGACAAGTATTACGGGTCAGCCAACCGTTTCAAAGAGCTCATTGATTCCTGTCACAGCAGGGGAATTGCTGTAATTATGGATATGGTTCTAAACCATGCATTTGGCAGCAATCCTCTGGTAAGGATGTATTTCAACAGCACTGATAACAAACCTGCCGCCGATAACCCGTGGTTCAATGTCAGTTCTCCAAATCCTGCATATTCATGGGGTTATGACTTTAACCATGAAAGCATCGCTACACAGGCATTTGTCGACAGTGTGTGCAGCTACTGGATCACTGAGTTCAGGGTTGATGGTTTCAGGTTCGATTTCAGCAAGGGGTTCACAAATACTCCGGGTGACGGCTGGGCATATGATGCGTCGCGGATAAATATCCTTAAGCGCATGGGCAACAGGATATGGATTAAAAAACCTGAAGCCAGGCTTATACTCGAACACTTTGCTGACAACAGCGAGGAGACCAACCTGGCAAACCACGGGTTCATGTTGTGGGGAAACGTAAAACATAACTGGCTCGAAGCTTCTATGGGATATGCTTCCGACCTGTCTAAAACCTCCTGGAAGACCCTCGGATGGAACCAGCCGGGACTTGTCGATTACATGGAGAGCCATGACGAGGAGCGGATGATGTTCAAGAATATTACATACGGGGCAACAGTCCCAGGATACAGTGTAAAAGACTTCAAAACCGCGTTGAAAAGAACCAAACTGGCGGCGGCATTCTTCTTTACTGTTCCCGGGCCCAAAATGATATGGCAGTTCGAGGAACTCGGTTATGACTACACCCTTGGGACTGACGATGTCAAGCTGCAGGAAAAACCGATAAGGTGGGATTTCTATGCCAATGCGGACCGGCGTAATCTCTTCAATAACTTCAAGGCACTGATAGAACTTAAAAAGAAGTATGAGACCTTCTCCTCGAACAACTTCACTCTTTACGAGGTTGGCAATCTGAAACGGCTGAATGTGGAGCATTCAACAATGGATGCCGTAGTTTTCGGCAACTTTGACATGATCGCCGGAAATATGAACGCCAATTTCACCAGGGTTGGCAAATGGTACGAGTATTTCAGCGGTGACTCTCTGGATATTACAACGTCTACCCAGCATCTGAGCATAGAACTTCATCCGGGTGAATTCAGGCTCTACACATCCAAACGACTTACCAGACCATCTTTCCTTCTTGGGATCGATGAACCGTTCCTTCCTGACGGAGATGATGGTGTTGCTTTTGAGGTTTATCCAAATCCGTTCCGGGAAGAGACACTCATCACTTTTGCGGGTGACGATGAATACCTGCCGCATAATGTGGAGATATTTGCCCCTGACGGCACGCCTGTACGTATTATGGCAATACCGGCAGGGATAAGCGAGGTTTCATGGAATGGAAAGTCCGGTGGCGGAAGTGAAGTTCCTTCAGGCATTTATTTTATTACCGTAACATCCGGAAATAAGAGAACCTCAAGGCCGATTATTAAGCTGTAAATCAGACTTTTTTCAGAACGACTTTCACCAGGTCAGCAGTAGCAACGCTATTGTTGTATTCTATGAGTAACGGATAATCCGCGGCCTTGAATTTCCCCTTTTTTATTAACTGCCGGCGGATATAAATAAGTTTATCGCCGGTGACCGCTATGGTGGCATTATAACTTCCAAATGGTGAGTCCAGGATTACGGGGTTTAGTGAAGATGTCACTGAATATCCTGCAGGCAGAGTATAAACTATTGTATCTATCAGAAGTTTTTCGCGTCTCAGTATCACCTCAGATCCTCTAGCAGAATTTGGGGCAGGAAGTTTCGGAATCCTGTTCATAAGGTTCAGAGGAAGAATTATCCTGTCAGTCATCACTGATCCATAGCCACTCATTTTAATGTCAAGCTCTTCAGTGATCAACGGTATCGCTTTGTCAGGCTGACTTACCTTAAAACCTGAAAGAGTAAAGCCGGGAATTGCAATTGACTCGGTAAGAAGTCGTTTCTGGTCCTCGTAGTCACCTGTAAGGACCTGCATCATATTATCGTAAAAGTAAGAAGAGTGGTTAGTTTTTATTGATGCGTTGCCATTGCCGGTATGGTCAATTGTCACTACTGCTTTACGGACCAGCCGGTTTTGTTCGGCCCCGTATTTTCTCGTACGGACAAGCTCACCACCTTTTTCAGTGATAAGCAGAGAGTACCTGTCATCTGTAAAAGAACCCAGATAATTAAATGGGATCCTCTGGCTGGTACATTCCAGCCAGATTGTGTCTTGACCTCGCGGTACACAGAGAATTGCATGATTGAACTGGTTGGAAGGGAATACTTTCAGTAGTTCCGGGGCATCAGCCCCTGCCATGATGAGGGCATAGTGTGATTTTATACCTGCAATATCCAGCAGTGACTTCATATAATTTGAAAGTGCTTTGCAATCCCCGTATGAGGTCTCCTCGACCTTGGTAGCCTCAATGGGCTGCCATCCGCCAATTCCTATCTGAACACTTACATACCTGGTCTTTTCCTGCATCATTTGATATAGTTCCCTGATTATTTCAGATGTATCTGCAGTATGTGAAACTATCTCCCTGACTTTTTCAGTAACACTGACCGGGAGAATATTTCTTCCCCTGTTAAGGTCGGCTATAAACTTCCCGTAATCCGTCCACGTGGAGGTACTGCCTTTCCATCCTGCTATCTCAAAACTGCCTGGTGCAAGAAAGACTGCAGGACTTATCTGATCAATATCCGGGGAGAATTGCTCCTTCTCTAAAGCTTTGACATTTTCGAGCCTCCATTCATAAAATGTATCTCCATTCTCCTCCCTGATGGCTGCTGTGACTGGAATATTCTGTTCGAGGAATCTTAGGTTGTAACCGGATGGAGTAATAACTGAGAATACTGCTTTCTCAGTACTTACATTGTAATCTTCGCCAACAACCCAGTCAGGCAGATAAAAATATCCTTTGAAATCAATTGTATATGAAATCTCCGCCGTAAATGGATAGGTTCGGTAAGCAGGGTCAAGCGACTTGTAATGTACATCACTGTAAAGGGTACTTCCTGAAAAGGTTATCACAGGTTCGAGATCCAAAGCACCGAAATTCTTTACCTTTTTTCCTTCTTTATCATAAATCACCAGGTTGTTAAATTTGTAGGTTACGAACTTGTCATCAATTCCAAAATAGACAGATTCCCGCCTTCCTGGCTCATTCATGATTGTCACCACCCTTGTGACTTTGAGTGATGCAGACGAAAGGGAAGAAATTGTAAGTTTTGCATCATAAAGTCTTACGACGGCTTTTGCATTCTTAATCAATTCAGGGTCAATGGCGGAAGCACTGACAGGTGATTGGCCACTGACTTGCCCCGTGACTGACAGAATTATTAAAGCTGCTGCAGCGCATATCGCTCTAATGAGGATCATAATGCTTTAATAATTAATGGTTCTGAATGTTTTTTAACTATCTGGTTATAGACCTCTCTTAGCTCCCTGTACTTGTCCTGTGTAAAGGTCAGACTGTTTATGCTGAACTTGTATGTGACCTCAATTTTGTTGCTTTCCTTCGTTACATTAAAGTTGTATACCAAAGAACTGGTTTTTGTTTTTCCGGCTGACGAACCTGGAATGACCGCTGGAGTCATGCCATCTTTTAAAGACAGGTTTAATACTACCTGTCGTTCAACCATTCTTGAATAACTGACAGGGTAAACTCTTTCCGGGTTGGGAAAGGGGTTTTCAACCAGTGCTTCATAAAGCATCGGTGTCAGATAAACTTCATTATCTATCTGTGTGGCTAATCCCTCCAACCTGACCTTGTACACAATCTGCAGGGGAGCATAAATGTCTTCCAAACCTGATACACTGATTTCAGTAATAGTTAACCCTGGATAGGATTTTTCAACATTCCTGGCATATTCCTCTTTACTGTTGAACTCAGAAAATGACTTACGGATATCATATGCGGCATAATCAACTGCATCAGTTGTTATTGTTCCGGATAGAGACATGTCATCCTCAAATTTCAAATCGTAGGTTACTGTTTTATTGTCTTTTCCGGCGCATACAAGAGGAATCCACTGCGAATTGAAATTGTTGACAAGTCTGCCATTGCCATTGATGCACCTGTCAGGCAGAAGGTTAAGTGGCATATATTCTTCGGTAGCATCCAGAAGTCTGAAGCTGTTCCCGGATGGAACAGCCACAACAACATAGTTCAGTTTGAAAAGTGATGGTTCAAACTGTGAAAGTACACCGTTGGATCTGGTACTGAGTACCACAGGGTAGGTTTTGAAACCCAACCGGTTCAGCACCTGTATCAAGGACAGGTTAACTTCAGCAGAGTTGCCCGCACCCAGTTTAAATTTGCTGCACAATCCTTCCGTGGAGACATATAACCTTTCCTCCCCATTATACTTTATTTTCTTGACCTTTTCAAATGCAGCCTTCAACAGTTCTTCATCTTTTAGTCCCGATTTTTTAAGCTCATCAACCAGAGTGGAAAGACATGGCGATCCGGTTGTTTCAGCCGGGAAAGAGCTGTCCACCAGGAGAATATCATTGATATTCTCCCATGATGTGCTGAATGTCTTAAAGTACGTGGGAAATGTAATTCTTTGGAGTTCAATTTCAAATTTGGTAGTATAATTTTCCGGGGTATCCATATATGGTTCAGGCTTGAATGCAGGAACATTTTCGGCTACCCAACGGGTAGGTTCCATGACTGAAAGTGGAACATATCCGAAGAAGTTTTTTGAGAAGTCGAGATATTCTGATTCCTGTAATATCAGTTCACTGTGACGGACCGGAATTAGCCACTGGAAGTCCCAGCTGTAAGGAAGTCCCGGGTATTTAAACTCTATATCAATTACGGATCCCACCGTTGCATTGGGCATGGCAAAAGATGTTTCATAGATATCTGTTGAGAGCTTTTTAATATGGATTGATGAACCCACCAGCTTCACTTTTTCAATTTCATCCCCAGAAGCATTGGTGGTTATGCCCCTGATCAACGGATTTGACATTGTCAGATACCTCCTATCAGCAAAAGGATAACCTTCTTTCCGGAGGATCTTGATCCTCAATAACCTTGTAAACTCAAAATCAGTTTTATCAAACCAACCATAGTCACATAACACAACTGCAGGAGCTGTGGTATCATGTTCATAGACTGTCATCTTCAGGTCCTCTATCGGAACCTTTCCAAAAACAATTGGCGCCTTCTGACTAATAGACTCACCAATGCCAATAATCACCAGAAGGGTGACGCATAACAATCTTGTCATAATATCAGTTTTAAGTATTGCAGAATAATGGGCTTCAGACTATAATGGCTAAGGTAATAAATAAGTATTAAATATGAAAGACGGTTCCTTATTTTCATTGGAGCATAAAAGAGAAACCCGCGGCGGTTCACCACGGGTTTCCATAAAAACTATCAAGTTTAGATTACTTTATGAAGATGCGGTAGCCCCAGGGGTCAAGCTGCATAGCCTTTCCCTGTTCAACAATGACCTCTTCTCCTGAGAAGATATCTTTAAAGGTTCCCTGTGTTGAGCCGTCTTTAAGTGCAACACTTACAGGCTTTTTATCCAGGTTCAGGATAACCAGAACAGAGGCATCGCCCTTCTCCCTGGTGTATGCATAAACGCTCTTCTGGCTTGTCTTCAGCACGTTGAAGGTGCCGCCTTCTGTACCGTGCCGCAGTGCCGGGTGAGTTGTGCGCAGGTGAATGAGTTTCGTATAGAACTCACGAAGTTCCGTCTCTTTCCACTCGATGGGGTCACGTTTGAAAAACTCAAGCCGCTTGTCAAGGTCAGCTTCCTGACCATTGTAGACAAGAGGTACACCGGGAAGAGTAAAGATATAGGCTGCAAATGCCTTCTGTGCATCACCCAGTTTTTCATCAATGGTGCCGTTCCATGAGTTTTCATCATGGTTGGTCAGGAACCTGAGCCTGTAAGAGTCAGCCGGATAGTATTTTAGTTCATACTGCATCATTGTGTCAAGCGCTGCAGGCCTGCGCGTTCCGGCTGCTACTGCATTCATCAGATGGTGATGACTCCACCCGTAATTCATGTCAAAGGCCCTCTCAAGAAGATAAGAATGCTCCTCATCCTCTGCCAGCATAAGCACCGGCTTGATGGCGTTCATCTCGGTGGTGGCCCTGAACCAGAACTCCTCGGGAACCAGACCCGGGAAGTCGCAGCGGTAACCGTCAACACCTGCTTCGGCAACCCAGAACTTCATGGCACCGACCATATAGTCCCACAGAGGCATGGCAGTGTAGTCAAACTGAATTACGTCAGTCCAGTCAAAGGGCGAGACAAAATTGCCGACAGAATCTTTCTCATACCATTCCGGATACTCCTCCGCAAGTGGATTGTCCCATGCTGAGTGATTGCCGACCCAGTCCAGAATCACGTGAAACCCCATCTCATGAGCTTTTGCAACAAGGGCTTTAAACTCATCCATGGTACCGAACTCGGGATTGACTGCCATATAATCCTTTATGGAGTAATAGCTTCCAAGTTCTCCCTTCCGGTTCTTCTCACCAATAGGATAGATTGGCATGAACCAAAGCACATTGACACCAAGTTCCTGAAGCGTGGGAAGTGCCTTTTCGACACCGGCAAGGGTACCCTCCGCAGAGAACTGCCTTACATTTATTTCATACAGGACCATGTTCCGGGTCCAGTCGGCGTGCACCACCGATGAAGTCAGCGGTTTGGTTACAGTAACTTCTTTCGGACGGCAGGCTACAGCCACCAGGGCAATCCCGATTACAAGTAAAATGAGCTTTAACATGTGTTCTTTCATATTCTGGTTATTTTAGTTCGATAATCATTGCTGTTTTTGGCGCCACTGTAAATGAGGCGAGGTTCCCGACGGGTTCGCCCGTTATCACTTCATATCCGCCGGTGAAACCTCTCATAGCTTCAGGGTATCTCTCCCTGGTGATTGTCCTGCTCTCCTTTTCGTTGTTATTGAGAATGACAATTACGCTTTCCTTTTCATTGTACCTGGAATAGACATAAAGACCGTCGTCGGGAACATAATGCATGAGTTTACCGGTGTGAATGACCTCCTTGTCCTTTCTCCAGTTAAGCAGATGCCTTGTAAAAACGAAGGCTTCCTTTTCAGATTCAGTAAGGTTCGCACCGGTGAAGACGTTCTTCTGATCACCTTCCCAGCCGCCGGGGAAGTCGGCCCTCAGGAACCCATCGCCCTTATTCTTGTCACCCTCCATTACAATCTCGGTACCGTAATAAAACTGCGGGATGCCCCGGGTTGTCAGAATGAAGCTCAACGCCATCTTATAAACATCCAGTCTGCTGCCGGTCTCTGTAAAAAAACGCGTCATATCGTGGTTGTCAAGAAAAATCACATTCCTTGCCGGTTCGGGATAGAGGAAATCCTGTGACAGTAAATTGTACAGTTTTGACATTCCCTCTGTGGCGCCTGCAGGTGAAGTAAATGCAGTGTGTGTGGCAAAGCACAGCGGAAGGTCCGTCAGTGAGGGCAGGTTTGACGTGTAACCGTCACTGTTTTCTTTATTCAGCGCCCAGTATGATGTGCGCGCAGGGTCATCGTACCAAACCTCGCCGACAATGAAAAAACCGGGGAATTCATCGGTGACACGCTTTGACCACCGTGACATCATATCCGGCTCAGGATATGGGTAGGTGTCCATCCTGATGCCGTCAAGACCGGAGGTGGCTATCCACCACAGACTGTTCTGAGTAAGATAAGTCTCAACAAGAGGATTGCTCTGGTTCAGGTCGGGCATTGTAACATCGAACCATCCCTGTTCCATCAGCCTGACGTCACTCTTGGCCGCGTACGGATCCATGTATGTCGAAGCCTTGTAATTTGTCCGGGTGAACTTATCGAATTGATGCACCCAGTCCTTCGACGGCATGTCCTTCATCCACCAGTGCTCCGACCCGAAATGGTTGAAGATCATATCCATCACAACCTTCAGTCCCTTGTCATGTGCCTGGGACACAAGCTGTCTGAACTCTTCATTGGTGCCATAGCGAGGATCAGACCGGTAAAAGTCGGTGGTCGAGTACCCGTGGTAGGAGTAACGTTTCTGGTTATTTTCAAGGAACGGATTAAGCCATATGCCTGTCACGCCGAGGTCTTTCAGGTAGTCGAGATGATCAGTTATGCCTTTCAGGTCGCCACCGTGTTTTCCGCCCGGATTACTCCTGTCATTTTTCTCTAGCATACCTTCCAGATCGTCATTCGACGGATCTCCATTTGCAAACCTGTCAGGCATCAGAAGGTAAATCACATCCGAGGCGTCAAACCCTCTCATGGCTTCTGCAGGCTTCTCAAAAAGTGGAAAATCATGGGTCAGCCGGATCTTTCCACGCGTGAATGTCAGTGTGACAGTTCCTGGTGCCGCCTTGCCGATGTTCAGGTTCACGAAAAGGTAATTCGGATTGTCTGTTTTGATCACAGTGGTAACCTCTGCACCCGGATAACTGACACTTGCTTCGAATGACCCGATGTCTTTGCCGTAAACCATCAGCTGAACCACGGGTTCCTTCATTCCTGTGAACCACGAGGGCGGCTCTACACGCTCAATTTTCTGGCTGAATGCTGTTGTTGCTGTTACTGCCAGCATCAGGACGGTAAATAATAATCGTTCACCTTTCATCACTTCCCAAAATTTTCTTTTGCACCCGGTCCGAGAACAGTTTCCTTGCCGTAAACCGCAACCGGAATATTCTCTTCCGAGAGATTTATTACAGTTACTTTTTTGCCGTTTACCTCAACCCTCATGGGGTTGTTACGGAACCGGACCATAAATGAATATGACTCCCATGCCGGAGGGATGACCGGATTGAAACAGACCCTGTCATTCCGGATCCTCATTCCGCCGAAGCCCTCCACTATCGAAAGCCACGTGCCGGCCATGCTTGTGACATGGAGTCCGTCCTTTACTTCCCGGTTATAGTCGTCGAGATCCAGCCTTGCCGTGCGCAGGTAAAGCTTATATGCACTGTCAGTGTCATGCAGCCTGGAGGCGAGGATGGAATGGATGCTCGGCGAAAGTGAGGACTCGTGGACACAGCGCGGTTCATAAAATTCAAAATTACGCCTTATTGTATCTTCATCGAATTCCTCCTCGAACAGGTAAATGCCTTGCAGAACGTCAGCCTGTTTTATGAACACCGAGCGGAGAATGCGGTCCCACGACCAGTGCTGGTTCAGGGGTCTCTCGGTCGGGTCGAGATCACTGACAGTTCTGTTCTCTTTATCCATATACCCGTCCTGCTGAAGGAAAATCCCCAGGTCATGATGGACCGGGAGATACATTTTCTGAATTATCTCTTTCCACTGGTTCAGTTCAGCGTCAGGGTCGAGATGTGTACGGGTGATAACAGAATTGTATTTTACAGGACTGGTACTCCGGAGCCATTCAAGACTTTCTGACGTATATTTAAGTGTCCAGATTGCAAGTGTGTTTGTATACCAGTTGTTGTTTACGTTATTTTCATATTCATTCGGGCCGGTGACGCCCAGGATCACATATTTCTTCTTCTCCTCCGACCAGTTGCATCGCTGTGTCCAGAAACGCGAGATGGCGACAAGCACTTCAAGGCCGTACTCTGTCAGGTAGTTTTTATCACCCGTGTGACGGACGTAGTTATATATTGCAAAAGCGATGGCACCGTTGCGGTGTATCTCCTCGAAGGTGATCTCCCACTCGTTATGGCACTCTTCCCCGTTCATGGTGACCATCGGATATAGCGCAGCCCCGCCTTTGAATCCAAGTTTGCCGGCATTCTCAATTGCCCTGCCCAGCTGTTTATATCTGTAAAGCAGCAGGTTGCGTGCAACGTGGGTGTCACTTGTGCTGAGATAAAACGGAAAGACAAAGGCTTCTGTATCCCAGTAGGTGCTGCCTCCGTACTTTTCACCGGTGAACCCCTTGGGCCCGATATTCAGTCGCGGGTCTTCGCCCGTATAAGTCTGGTTCAGCTGGAATATATTAAACCTGATTCCCTGCTGTGCCTCGATGTCCCCTTTAATAATTATATCTCCTCTTTCCCATTTTTCGTTCCATGCATTCTTATGACTTTCAAGCATCGCATCGAAGCCTTTACTTGCAGCCTCACCGGCCCTTTTCATCGCATTCTTCGAAATACCTTCGACAGGGTGATTCAGAGAAGAGAGCACAGCCACGTATTTACGTACCTCAAAAACTTCTCCTGAACGGTACCGGCGCTCAAAAGTGCAGGATGCCTGGTCGCGGTTTGCTTCAGTCACAGGCATAGCCGTGATCTGTTTTCCATCAGCATAGAATACATTCTCCATTGCTGTTGCCACAACGAATGCTGTTTTGCGTGTCTGCGCAGTCACAACGGCACGGACGCCGTCGGATTCAGCCGACTCGTTCTCCCAGAATTTTTCCCCGTAGTTGGCGTCTTCATTGTGCACGTCTGCGCTGACGTAGGGCTTCAGTACAACCACGCCGTCACCTCCGGTTATTTTGACAGAATAGCTGAGGGCTGCTGTTTCGGGATCGCTCATTGAGAGGAAGCGGCAGGCGGTTACCTCTACCGTACGGCCTGAAGGCATCACAGCTGTGAAAGTGCGGGTGAGGACTCCTTCCTTCATGTTGAGTATGCGGCGGAAAGACTTCACTTTGCAGAGAGCCAGATCAAGGGATTCTCCGTCAACAGTAACCTCTATGCCTGTCCAGGAAGGTGCGTTGGGTACTTTGGCGAAATACTCGGGATAGCCGTTCTTCCACCATCCAACAACGGTCTTATCGGGATAATAGACGCCGGCCACATAGGTGCCCTGCAAAGAGTCGCCTGAATATTTCTCCTCAAAATTGGCGCGCAGGCCCATCATGCCGTTACCCATTGCAAAGATGCTTTCAGAGTCACGGCCGTTCTCCGGTTCGAACCGGGTCTCGGTTATCTTCCACTCGTCAGGCTGAAAACGTGAATTTATCATTTGGGTTTAAAGATTTTTGATCTGGTTTAAAGTAATATTCTTCAGGTCTGGCACAACAAGGTTCGCTCTGCCAAGGTTGAGCGGACTACCCACACCGATGCACTTCATTCCGCCCGCAATGGCTGCCTCTATTCCTGCCTGTGCATCCTCAAAAACGACACAGTTTTCCGGGGCAAGTCCAAGTTCTTCAGCACCTTTTAAAAAGACTTCGGGATCAGGTTTGGCACTGTGTATCTTATTGCCGTCGATGATGGCGTCAAACATTGTCCGGAGACCGATACGGTCAAGTATCATTCCTGCATTGCGGCTGGCTGAGCCTATGGCTGTCAGTATACCCTCACTCCGGAGCAGGTTCAGCAGGTCGATGCTCCCCGGCAGAATTTCCTCGGGAGTCATATGCGAGATATATTCGACATACCAGTTGTTTTTCCTGGTTGCCAGCTCGATTTTTTCTTCGTCATCCTTCACAATTCCTCCGACACGGAGAAGAATCTCAAGTGAAGCCATGCGGCTTACACCCTTGAGCGCTTCATTGTGATCTTCGGTGAAGTCAAATCCCATCTCTTCGGCAAGACGCTGCCACGCCAGGAAGTGGTACTTGGCGGTGTCAACTATAACACCGTCGAGGTCAAAAATACATCCCTTCAGATCCATGGTTATCTTTTATCGTCGACGTCTTTTACAAATACAACAACAGCGGATGCGATTATCATCGAAATGCCGCCTGAGATGAGCGCATTCATCGTATTGCCTTCGAAGAGATGCCGAACCATGCTTCCCAGGATGCTTGCTGCCAGTATCTGGGGAATGACTA
>Ga0209464_10000301_pt1 | contig 16105 bp, 11 predicted proteins | sample DOMMetBare1Fresh_2_FD_187473 | JGI IMG/M metagenome (GOLD analysis project Ga0209464, IMG submission 187473) | Wetland sediment microbial communities from St. Louis River estuary, USA, under dissolved organic matter induced mercury methylation -... | ecosystem: Environmental > Aquatic >...
CGGTTTGAAAGTATAGCCTTCGAACTGCAGATAAGCATCCGCATTACCAATCCCGTTGTAGGTAAGAACAAGAGCGGCACCCGGATTGCGAACAGTTATGGTGCTTCCGTTCAATGATATAGCGTTACCCACATCACTTGTATAGGTACCATCCGCATTTTGACGTGCCACAGAGAGAGAGACATCCGGTTCAGAAACAGAATTTCCGTCGCTGCTAGAAGATTCCGGACAATCAGAGTCTTCGCACACTATGCCTTTCAGAAGCATGTCTTCTTTGTCCACCATAGAAGCGTTTTGGAAATCAGAAGAAGACACTTTGGTATCATAGCCAAAAGCCAAAGGCAACGATAAGCTCGATTCATACACCGAGACAGCTGGAGTCGACAGTTCAGAGACAAGATGCCCATACGGTTCCCTGAACATAAAAGGAAGTTCTGATTCCTCGGTATTCGAAGGAGCGCAAAAATACCTGACGCCCGTCAATGCCATCAAACCAGACCTCGACTGCAAAGTATTATAGGAAGTTGTCATGCCATCCGTCGTAGTCAGCCCGACTTCGGTGTTCAGCTGGTCAACATAGTCGTTGTAAAGCGAATTGTAAAACGAGGTCGTCTGCAATCCAAGAAGCAAACCAGCATTCCTTCTATATCCTAGAGCGACGTTTCCATTCCCCCAAATACCCGCATCACATCGCCAACCCGAATCATCCGGCACTCCCTCCAAGGGAGCAATGAGCGAACGCTGATATTCGGGAAACGCTTGGTCATCTAGAACACATTGGCTCAACTCGTTGCCGCCCTCGGGAACAAGGACGGTAACATTCAAGAGAATGCCAAAAACAACGACGAGGGAAAGAAGCCCAAACTCGCGATAGCGATCAGATGTAGCGCGAGACCAATTCAGAACAAACAGCGAAAGCAGAAGAATTACCAAAGAAACGGCTACGGTCAGGAATGACTGAGCAGTACCACTCCGGGGGAGAACGCATACCAGCAAGCAATACACAACAACCGAGATGGTCAGAATTTGACGTTCCCGATGAGACAAATTCCCTAGTTCGTCGAATAAACGCACCATCATAAACGGTACGAATAAAGCGAGGACAAAACACCATCTATTTGCTGGATATTGAAATGCATTGAGGGCTTTACCACATATAGGCAGAAGAATGAACAAAGTCATAATAATGAAAGAGAGAAACAAGACTGGATGTTGTCTCCTTCTCATGCAAAGAACAACAGATGCAATAAAAGCCAGGGGCGTGAAGCCGAAAATAGCATCCTTGCCCATATCCGCATACGATGTAGCCCCCACCAATAAGCCACTGTAGTACGAGTAATCATATAAAGGATTCAAAACCTTGGCAACGGAAAGCCTTCCCATATTCAACATTGACCCGAGAGTGGGCACCAGTACTATTCCGGCAAGGCCGATAGCCACTGCGCAGAAGAAAAAGACTTTGAAAAAAGCCTTTGCAAAGCCAGCATTTTTAAAGCGCCCATAGCGTTGGTAGAACCTGACAAAGCAATAGGGAATCAAAAAGACAATCACCACGTAGGCAAAGAAAAATTGCGAAGCGAACGCCCAAAACAGCATTAAAACAAACAGAAGTGGCGAACGACGATCAAATATTTTCTCGACTCCAAGAAGGATAAGAGGAAAATAGATAAGAGGATTGAGAAAAAATGGCTGGCTATAGCAAATGATGCAATAACCAGAAAAAACATAGGCGAAGGCTCCGAGAAGGTTCTTTCCCTTTCCAAACCCCCAATATTTTCCAAACAAAGAAAATGCGACACCTGCACAGAAGAGGCGAGCAATCACCATTGCGTCGTAGAGTTTTTGAGCAATATCCTCATGTACAAATGCGGAAACCATCGAGAAAGGATCGAATAAACTCGACGCAAGAGGAACAAGAATATCCGATCCATACCCTAAATCAAACGTGTAGAGAGGAACGACAAGCCCTTGGCCCGCAAGAAGAGCCTTTGCGATAGACCGATACCATTCCCCTGCATACACGAACCACACATAGGTTTGATCCAAGCCGTCGCCAATCCACATGAACGAACGGTCGTAAATCACAAGTGGTGAAAATGCAATAAGAGCAGAAATGGCAAACAGGCACGTATAAGCTACCCAATAGCCATAGGGACGCTCCAAGAACCCATGAAACCAATCAACCATCGAACGAAAAGCAATAACCACATGCAAGTCTGATGAATTAGATTTTTTCGCTTCTTGCATTTCGGATCCATGCATAGGTTGTCATACGCTCGCTTTCACTGCCAATTTATCTGCATTTCTCCCAAACGTCAGCTCTGTTGGTAAAGAGGGATCTCAAAGCCCACATTGCACGAAACCCCTGCATAAGTATAGAACTGATTCATAAGATCAGAAATGCTTCCCTGCCAGGTAATGCCAGTTGCATACTGATGCCAAACACTTAGGTTCCCCTGTTTGTCGAAGCCCGGACAAAATGCCATTTTATACAAGGTGTTCTGCGTTGTCGTGCGTCCATCACCCAAATTGCAGAGAGTCGTTTCTTTAATATAATTCTGGGCTATCCACGTTGCTCCACCTAGTATGGCGGCAGAAGGTGACGTCCATCCGTTTTCCTGAGCCAAGGCAGCCCCACCATTGTCGGGATCAGCATCGTAGGCGCCTATCCCAAAGAAATTGTAATAACCCTTATACGACACCCCTGTAGTAGGATTTTTACCTTCAACCTGGCCCAGGGCCAATGCAGAAGAGCCCCACCCGCTCTCAAGAATGGCATGAGAAAGAATATACACTTCATTTAGCCCTGTTTTTTTCGAAGCATCGACAATCGCCGATCCCAAACCTCTCAAAGAAGATTGCGAATAAGGATCATATTTATTGATAAAAGCATCTATTTCTTCAGCAGTAGTTCCCGAATAACCCCCATCTAACAACATAAACTGGTAGAGGCCAGTGCTCGCCGTAGTAAAATTGCCCGGATTCATATAGTATGCCAAATCACTGTATTTGGCATACGAACCATCTGAAGTCACCTTGCTATTCTGTTTCAACTCGGCTTGGATAGCATTCTCAAGCGAGTAGGAGTAAATGCCGATATCAGCATAATCGAGAGCTCCTGTTGTTTCATTGAAATGACAGCTATGCCCATAGAGGTTGAGCCATCCGAAAAGCATGAAACCGCAGTTCAAATCATACCAATACCAATGCCCATAAATATACGTCAGCCCAGTATGCATATAGCCAGCATCAAGATCGTACCAGTACAAATGACCGTAAATCGACTGGGAGCCGGTGAGCATATAGCCATTATTCAAATCGTACCAATACCACCGACCATCGATATTGGTTGAACCCCTATGCATAAACCCAGCATAGGGGTCATAATAATACCAGTGCCCGTCGATATACTGGGAGCCCATGAGCATATAGCCTTGGGTCAGATCGTAGCGATACCATTTGCCATCGATGCAATGAGAACCGGTGAACATATAGCCAGCCCACTGATCGAAATAGTACCAATGCCCCCCAATGCACTGAGAGCCCATGAGCATATAGCCCTGGGTCAGATCGTAGTAATACGTATTACCGTCGATTTGGGTAAACCCAAAGCAGAGATGGCCTGTTGCTGGATCGTACCGATACCAATGGCCGTCAAAATACTGAGAGCCAACAAGCATATGCCCGTCTTGAAGATCGAATCGATACCAATAGCCATCTATGTAGTGAGAGCCCGTCAGAAGAGAACCGCCGACATAATAGTACGTATTCGAACCCGAATACGACCACCCGTCTTGCGGAGCCGAAGAAGGGGTTATCGTTGAATTGGACGCGGAAGAAGCTATCGCTGAATTCGACTCGGCTGCAGCCGCTTGAGAAGAGCTTGCATCCGATTTGACCGTAATGTTCGATGCGTCCTGCGCCTGCGAACCAGCAGTATTCGTCTTTGAACCCGCATCACCAGAAACATCTTGAAACGTAGGCACTTGCGAAGAAACGCTAGATGCATCTTGCACAGGACCCGGCCCCATGACATCCGACTGCGCAGTAGAAGCATAGGCAATGCCAGGAAAAGCATAGCAAATCGTACACATTGCTATGATCAAGAAGTTTTTCATATGCAGTTCGGCCCCACGATCGGCAGCGTTCCGATCACCCAAAGAAAAACCCATTCGGATAGTTTTCGAAGGATGAATCGTGTTCTTATTTATCGATACCAAGGTATTTCTCCCAAAAGCCGATGGACGTCATCTCTTTTGCAGCCGCACTATAGGATGCTCGAAGTTCATTTTTACGTCGACCATACATACGAAGATCTTTTTTATAGCGATTCCATATTTCTTTGAAACGGGTGACGTCTTTCTTTCGCAAAACCCCTTGCTGGCAGAACGTATCTATTGCAACGATTTCCTCAACGCCGCGAATTTTCCCAGCCGGATAAGCACCACCATCAATAGGAATAACAGCAATATTGCTGTCGCTTTTATAAGTGTATAGTATTCGCTGACCATTGAAAGACATGAAATCAACCAGCCTTTCACCTATCGTTCTCGGTTTATCCGAATATACATCGACGCGAGTGATAGTCAACTTACCGACTTGCTTCTCAAGCTCCTTAAAGCTCTTAAGCGTTTCCTTTTTCCTGTTCGCATCCATAAAACGCTTCTCGACCATCCCCGGCTCCATTATGAAAGAAGGCCCTTTCATATAGTCTTCAAAGCCTTCAAGCAGTAATTCGGCATTCTCGTAGCTGAATTTTTTCAACTCGACCTGAATCGCATCTTTCAACTGGGCCAGATAATCGCAATCCTGAGCTTGCCCTGTCGTAGATTGGAGTACCAGTCCATTGCGAATCGTTTGATAACGCTCTACGGCTGCATTGTATCGAGCGTTGAAAGCGACATGCCATATGCAGATACCGTTCAAGGTAATGAATTCGGGAGCACAGCGCAAACCATATTCAACGTCATCGAACCGCACAAAAAGAGGCAGCGGCAAACCCTTTTCACGAATGGTCGCAGTCGGGATGCAGCAGTACCACCATGCTTGATAGACATAGGGTTTTTTACCCGATGCAACAACCGATTCGACGGAATCGAAATCTTCATTGATGACGATATCCCGAATGTTCGTCATACGCAATCTCGGCTTAACGGGAGTGCACATCCCCCACTTGTCCAAACAGCCATTGTCTTCCCACTGCTCATCGGGAATATCGTAATTCAGCATTGCACCGCCGATGAATGCACGCTCGTACTCATCGCGCAGCAGGGTAATCAGATTGTAGGTACGGATAATGCTCTCGGGGGATACGGCGACATCGTCATCCATCAGCACCACATTGGTCGCTGCCGGATCCTGCCTCATCGCCTCAATCATCCCACGGGCAAATCCGCCGGATCCCCCAACATTGTCGTTGGGGTGCAAATATATATGATCGGAAACGATATCGCCCTCATCCAAAGTTCGACCATTATCGACAACATGCATCGTGAAATGATCCGCCACAGGCTCATCGCTCGAGAGAATTGCGTTTCTCACCAACTGGACATTTGGAATTATGAAATCTTCTTTTTTAAAGGTCGTAGTCGCAAGCGCAAGTTCGCATGGTTTAATCTTCGAAGACTCTATTTCGGTATAGTAGTATGCATTGCGCATTGAGAGATGCCCATTGGCATCGATGCGAAACCCGATAAGCTCGTCATCCGAATTCGGCAACGAAACATCGAAAGATTGCCAAGAATCACTCTCTTGGAAAGAAACAACAAACCCCTCAATCGTTTCCGGTTTACTCATAAAAGCATCTAAACAGGTAAGATGGCACGTGCCACTTGAACCTTTAACCTCGAAATGAAGATGCACATTTTCGACAATACTGTATTTACGCCACTTCTTATTAGAAAACGCATTGAAATAGGTAGTAAAGTCGAATGATCCAGGACCGCACAATACACAAGATCCCTCAGCTGAATGCACTATCGATCCAGTATTCCGACAATACAAAGCGGGAGTCATCATTGCGCGTTCGTTGTTTTCGAGAATCACATTTGCTAGTTTGTACGAATCCATTATCGCCCCAAAATCCAATCATGGCACATGCCACGTCGAGATACACTATCAACGGCAAGCTGATATGCATTATAAATGCTGTTCTATCGTAATCCGTAGCCCGAACCAAGCTGCTCTATGGATACGGATTTCACTGGACCTAAAGACTTTATCGATAAATTCGATGCGAAGAAACCTGATACCATCCCTGATTGCGAAAAGAACATAAAATACCGAGTGCCGCATGATAAACTTTTTCAGTACTCGCACTCAGCAAAAATCGCCGCGAAAGAACATCACCAGCTTTCTGAAACCGACGCTACAATAGGCCAGGTCGGAAAATAATCGATGTCTGCTGTCTGATTTCGGTTTCGGAAATTGTTAGAATCTGATATTGCCGACATCTGGATATCAAATAACACGAACACCAATCAAAGTAAAAGGCATGTACATGAGCATTAAAGCAGCTTTTAAAAAGAAAGACGCTCTCTATCCTCCTTCATCGCGTTCATTCCATGCCGTTGCGAAGGATCTAGGCGAACGCCTTCAAAGCATTGAGAACGAATTGAACAAGATACGTGAATCAGAAACGCTACTTTGCGAAAGGATCAATTCGGCTGTCGTCGATGTGAACCATCACACCAATGAAGAAATCGAGCACCGCGTAGCTACTCCCTTAAGAAAGATGAATACGGATCTCGAAACCCACGATACCCATATGAAGATATTCGCATGGGAGGGAGTCCGAGAGAAAGACGAGCCTATCGATGCTGCCAAAAAACGCTTTTTCGCTAATCTGCCTACTGCAACAGGGGCAATGAGACTTCTTCAGCTCGGATGTGCACAGCTTCTTAAGGATTTTTCAGTTCTATGCTCTGAAAACGACATCCCTTACTGGATTGCGTATGGAACCCTTCTTGGTGCGGCGCGACACGGCGGATTCATCCCATGGGATGATGATATGGATGTATGCATGATGCGGGAGGATATCGATCGACTTCTGAACGCAGTCGAAAACGACCAGCATCTGCGCATCACCACCATCTTCGATCGCTATGTATACTGCAAGCAAATAAGAATTCGCTATGCCGACGAAGCCATACCTTGTTTTATAGACATCTTCATTTTCGATTACATAGCACATTGTAACTCGGAAACATACGACCAGCGCACAGTCCTTAGGTCTCAAATGATCGAAAAGCTCAATCGAGACGAATCGTTCAGCTTATGGGAAAAGAATCCCTACCTGTCGATCAAAACACCCTCAGGCGAAAAAATCGCATCTATCTTCGAAAGCTACCGCACTCAATGCATCGACCAAGGCATAATCGTTGCACGAGCTGATGCGAAAGGCGTGATGTACGGTTTCGACAACCTGGATGACCCCTTCTTTTCTTGGGTATCCCCCTTGGAAGATATCTTCCCCTTGCAGCCCGTCCAGTTCGAAGGAATCGAATGCTCGGCACCGAAAGAATTCGAAGCCCTTTTGGCTTCTGAATATGGAGACATACTCGAACTTCCCAACGACATCAATACTCATTTCAAGCACGTTTCACCAGATGAAATTAAAGAAAACGATCTTGAAAAAGCTTTAGAAAAAATACAGCGAACTCATGCATAAAAATGGGAATTTCGAGGTAAATCAACCGAAAACAGTAAGTATGCTATTCTTGCAAACCATGAATAGCAGCTATAAAAAGGGCAGATAAAAATGGCCGACACCGTACATAGCAAACAAGCGATTACTCGAAATTCGAAGAAGATTTCGGAATTCCAGCATAACCGCTTCGTACTTAGCTCCCTTGTCAGCAAGGATTTTAAGCTCAAATACCGTCGTAGCATACTTGGCGTCGCATGGAGCGTTCTCAATCCACTGTTGATGATGGTGGTACTTGCTGCCGTTTTTTCATTCATGTTTAAATACAGCATCGAGAACTTTCCTCTGTATTTGATTCTAGGTACTATTCTCTTTGACTATATGAACCGTGCTACTTCCGGTGCTATGAGTTCCATAATCGATGCACAATCGCTTATAAAGAAGATTCGCATCGAGAAGATGGTTTTCCCTATTGAAAAAGCCCTATTTGAACTTCTGAACTTTATGATATCGCTTATTGCCGCCGCCATTGTCATGGTGTATTACCAAATACCGCCTAGCATCTATGCAATCTGGGGTCTTCCTCTGCTTATTTTTTTTATATTTCTTTTTAGTTCGGGATTGGGATTGTTGTTATCGGCTCTTTCAGTCTTTTTCCGCGACGTTATGCACTTATGGGGCGTCATATTGACCGCCTGGACGTATGCTACACCACTCTTCTACCCCTATGACATGCTTGAGGGCTGGATGCAGCAGGTGATGATGTTCAACCCCATGTACCATTACGTCACATACTTCCGTGATATCATGATGTGGAACACCAATCCGGGCGGAATGGAAACCCTCATTTGCTTCGCTATGGCTGCAGCAACATTCCTTATCGGTTTCTTGGTTTTCCGCAAAACCGAGAAAAAATTCATCCTCTACGTATAGGCTGGCACCATGAGTGAACCTATTATCGTTATCGATCATGTATCCATGATGTTCAACATCGCCAGCGAGCAGTTGAACAGCCTGAAAGAATACTTCATTAAAATTGCCAGCCATGAGCTGTTCTTTAAAGAGTTCATGGCTTTGGAAGACATCGATTTCACAGTAAATCCCGGCGATGTCTATGGCATTGTCGGAACTAATGGCTCAGGCAAGTCAACTCTGCTGAAAATCATCGCCGGCGTGCTGGAGCCTTCGAAAGGATCCGTGTCCATCGGAGGAACCATCGCCCCCCTCATCGAACTAGGCGCCGGGTTCGATATGGAACTGACAGCACGAGAGAATATCTACCTAAACGGTGCACTTTTAGGATACAGCAAGAAGTTCATAGATGGGTGTTTCGACGAGATCGTCGAGTTTGCAGAGGTTCAAGAATTCATCGACATGCCGATGAAAAACTATTCATCAGGTATGGTAGCTCGTGTCGCTTTTGCAGTAGCCACTGCAACCGTACCTGATATTCTTATCGTTGATGAAGCTCTCTCAGTCGGCGACTTTCTATTCCAGGAAAAATGCGAGCGCCGCATCAATGAGTTGATAGAACAGCATGGCACTACCCTGTTGTTCGTTTCGCATAGCATCGAGCAAGTCGAACGCGTATGCAAGCAAGCTGTTTGGATTGAAAAGGGTCACATGCGCATGCGAGGCAGCGTGCAAGAGGTATGCACCGCCTATCGCAGTCTTGAAAACGAAGCCCATTAGGAGGAACCGAACATCTATGGTGGAACCCGTCAATATGAAGCATTCGGATGTGCCGAGTATCTCCGTTATCATTCCCATTTTCAATGCAGGCCCCTATCTTGATCAGGCCCTCAATAGCATCCAAGACCAGACATTTGCAGATATCGAAATCATCTGCCTGAACGATGGCAGTACCGACGATTCCCTTTCGACCATGCGCGCCCATGCAGCCGCAGATAATCGTATCCGCATCATCGACAAAGAAAACCAAGGCTACGGGGCAACATGCAATCGTGGCCTCCGGGAAGCAACGGGACGCTACATTTCCATTCTTGAACCTGATGATTGGATCGAGCCCGGCATGTTCGAAGACATGATGTCTTTCGCACAGACCTTCGAACAGACGATCGATATAATCAAAACTCCCTATTGGCGCATCTGGATGGCCGACACCCCTCAGCAAAGAAAATACAATTGCAGTTACAAGAAGCGCATAGCACCTCAGCGCCAGCCGTTCACCATAGACGATCCCGGTGCGGCACATCTTCTGTGCCATCATCCGTCTATCTGGTCGGCTCTTTATCGTCGCGAATTCCTCGAACAGAAAGAAATCGCCTTCAACGAATATCCTGGTGCGGGCTGGGCCGATAATCCCTTCCTCATTGAAACGCTCTGCCAAGCAGAAACCATTGTCTACCTGGATAAAGCCTATTATTGCTACCGGGAGGATACGCCGGAAAAAGCAGCTGCTTTTGCGAAGCACAATCCTCTGCTGCCCTTAGAACGATGGAATGATATGCAAGATGTCCTGGACCAGCTGGATGTCATCGATGAAAACATCCAGCGAGCTCACATCAGCCGCGGCTTCACCTACTTAAGCGGCGTTTTAGAGGAAACAGAACTCTCCAATTCCGATCTCGAAAAATTGACTTCGACGATGTTTGAAAGAATGGACAAAGATCTCGTTCTTTCCGATGCCGAGATATCACCCGGCATGAAAAGACTGTTCATGCGATATCGAGAGCTCGAAGCGAAACGGCCGTCTATCTTCCCTTATATCGTCAGCCTACTGAAAGCCGGATGCTACAACCTAGGTAATACAGGTATCTCGAATACTGCTTTTGCAGTTAAGGACTATGTCCGAAAAAAGACTCGAATCAAACAGCACCAATAATAGATAGCAAGAAAGGGATCGAAAAAATTCGATCCCTTTCTTGCTATCTATTATAAGAAAACAGGGCCTGCATACATCATGCAAAATCCTCGGGCTTTCGATTTTCAATCAGCAGTTAAAAATGCTCGGCTATCAGGTGCCTGGTTTGCATTAATCCACAATCTTCTTCGCCAATATTTGAATAGGCAATACCTAGCTGGACTTTTTTTCTAGAACTAAGCCCGCCTTTCTAAATTCTACCGGTGACAGGTAATCCAAGGTTCCATGCGATCGTCCGGTGTTGTGCCAATGCACGTAATCGTTGAGCTGCAGTTGCAGGTCGTACAGATCGACGAAGGCCCGCTGGTAGATGAATTCCTTCTTCAGAATTCTGCTGGTCGATTCGATGACGGCGTTGTCGTGGGGGTCTCCCCTTCTCGACAGGGAGCGCTCGATTCCGAAAACCGACATGATCCCATCGATTGCCATGTTGTCGAATTCGGAGCCGCGATCGCTGTGGAACGCCTCTATGCCGTACAAGCCGAACGACAGCGTCGCGAATGCTGCTTTTACCAAATCCGCACCTTTATGCCGTGCTGCCGCATGACCGACGACCTCGCGATTGTGCAGGTCGATGAGCAGGCGAATGCAATTCCGATTGCCGCCGACGCGTACATAGGTAAGATCGCTCACCAGGTGGCTATGCGGAGGATAGCCGTCGAATACGCGGTTCGGGATATTGGGCGTATCGGCATCGTTTACCTTGTAGGCGGAAGGACGGTATCTCTTCTTGGTGCAGGCACTTACCAGGTCGTTCTGCTTCATGGTGCGCGCGATCCTTCTGCGTGAGGCGCTCAGCCCTTTCCGGTTGAGCACGCGTTCGATCTTCCTGGCGCCGTATTGCCTGCGGTTGTCTTCATAGGCTTCGATAACCTCATGGGCAAGGGGATCGGCGTCTTTCCGCAGGGGAGGATTTGCAAGCAGGTAATAATAGGCCGACTTCGGAACGCCGAGGATTCTGCATTGCGCCGATACGGGATACTTGTCGGCGTTGCTTCGTATCACGGCTGCTTTTGAGCGAACATCAGCGCTGCCTGTTTTAAAATATCGTTCTCCATCTTGAGCTGTTTGCTCTCATGGCGAATATCCAGCAGTTCCTGTTCTTCGGGCGACCGATTGGCTTTTTCTCTGGTTGGCCCGTTCTCGTTGATCCTCTTAATCCAGCGGTTAACCGTCGACTGCCCGATACCGTATTCCCCGGCGATCTCCGCCACGGGCTTTCCGGCATTGTGAAGCTATACGATTTGCCGCTTGAACTCCTCAGTGGAAGATCGCCGCGGCCGTGGCTCCTGACTCATTCCTACTCCTTCTTCGAACAGTGATACTTTCTATCTTTTTTGCCCAACAAAGTGTAGCCGATTCAAGATATATGTTCAAAATTGATGGCTATACTATACTTATGAACACATTGATACTTATATTTGTAAAGATATAGACTAAAATTTGATTATTTAAGGTGTCAAAGAGGGGTTAAAAAGGAATGCTCAGGTGTTAAATCTATTTCAATTCGAAACGCTCAAAGCATGCTCCAGCGAAAACAAGCGCACACAGCGTGACATTGCGGTAGAAGCAGGCATTTCGCTCGGATCCGTTAACAAAGCTTACAAAGAACTAAAAACTTCAGGGTATATCGGACCCGATGGTGCGATAACGAAAAAAGGGGGTCATGCTCTGGCTCCTTACAAAGTCGATAATGCTGTTATTTTAGCCGCCGGAATGGCCACCCGTTTCGCTCCCCTGTCCTTCGAGAAGCCAAAAGCCTTATTCGAAGTTCGGGGCGAAATCATTATCGAGCGAATGATTCGGCAGTTGAAAGAAGCCGGAATAGAGGATATTACAGTAGTCGTCGGCTATATGAAGGAATCCCTTTTCTACCTAGAAGATGATTTCAATGTAAAGATTGTCGTGAACCCCGAATATGCCGCAAGAAACAATCATTCCTCCTTATATTCCGTTCGAGACATATTGGGAAACACCTACGTATGCAACTCGGATGAGTACTACACGAAGAACATTTTTTCCAACTATGTCTTTCGATCTTGCTGCGCTGCCTGTTTTGGCGAAGACATCACTGATGAATATGTATTCCAAGTGAATGGATCTGGCAGGATCACCAAGATCATACGGTCCGGCACGAATTCGTATTTCTCAAGAGGACCTGCGTTTTTCGATCGCGCGTTTTCGGAAAAGATAATCGACATTATCGAAACTTCTTACATGACCCCAGAGATAAAAGGAAAACTCTGGGACGACATCCTTATGGAGAACACATCTATTCTTGAGATGTATATGAAAACATACGACCCCGGAACGATCTTCGAATTCGATTATTTGACCGACCTCGTTGCTTTTGATCGGGATTTCTTTATCAATGTCGACTCCAAGATTTTGGATAATATCTGCCTGACTCTGGAATGCAGGCGCGAGGATATTGCAGAAGTCACTCCCATAAAAGCAGGGCTCACTAATCTTTCCACGCTTTTCACGGCAAAAGGCATGAAATACATTTATCGCCATCCAGGAAACGGCACAGAAGAAATCATCAACAGAGAAGCAGAAAGATATGCGCTGGATATTGCTCGAGATTTAGGACTAGACGACACGTTTGTCTTCCAAAGCCCTGAAGAAGGATGGAAGATATCCCGCTATATAGAAGGATGCAGCGAACTAGACTATCGCAACCATGAACAAGTGAAGCGCGCCTTGCAAATGGCCAGAAAACTGCATACGAGCGGAAAGGAAAGCCCGTATAGCTTCGACTTCTACAACGAGGGAGTCGCGATTTCGGAAATACTTCTTGCAAACAGCTATCCGCTGCCCCGTGATTTTAACGAGCTTTCTATCCGCGTAGGGACTATCGCCGAGAAAATGAGACCCGAAGTCAATGAATCCGTGCTGTGCCACAACGATTTTTACGGACCTAATTTCCTCGTGCGCGGGAACGAGATGCGCTTGATCGATTGGGAGTATGCCGCTATGGGAGACCCCGCTTGCGACCTTGGAAACTTCATCGCACAAGGCTCGGGGTATTCCATCGATGAAACCCTCACCATTCTGCCCTTGTACTACGGACGCGAAGCGACCGAAACCGAAAAGCGACATTGCCTAGGGGCCGTAGGTGTTGTGGGCTGGTACTGGTATGTTTGGGCTATGTACAAGGAAGCCGTGGGAAACCCGATGGGAGAATGGCTCTACATCTGGTACCGGGCAGCCAAACAGTTTACCGAAGCAGCCGAAAAACTCTATCTGTAATACAACCTGCGAAGCCACATTTCGCAGAAAGGCAACGAGCGTGACAAAAGCGAATACAGAAGCAATGGAAGATGATGAATATTTCGAGAGGCGCTCTCTCAAGGGGGGAGCTGTAGGCTGGATTCTCTTAGTGGGGCTTGGCGTCAGTTACACCATCAGCGGGGATTTTTCTGGGTGGAACTACGGCATGGAGCATGGTGGATGGCTTGGCTTAGCCATCGCATGGCTGGTTATGGGCATCATGTATCTATGCACTGTTTTTGGCTTAGCTGAACTTTCTAGCGCTATTCCCACGGCAGGTGCTGGATATGGTTTTGCCCGAAGCGCCATGGGACGCACGGGCGGGTTTGCCACTGGTCTTGCGTTGGTTATCGAATACGTCTGCGCCCCTGCTGCAATCTCCACCTTCATCGCCAATTACATCTTCGCACTTGGCGCGCTGCCAGGATGGGTAAACCCGCTGATGATCGTCATTGCCGCCTATATCGTTTTTACTGCGATTCATATTATCGGCGTAGGCGAAGCCCTCAAGCTCATGTTCGCCATTAGCGCCATTGCGATTATTGCGTTAGTCGTATTCGCCGGAGGCGCGTTGCCGACTTTCGATCCAAGCAATCTTTTCGATATGGCATCGGACGGATCTGCAGGTTCCAGCAATGCGCTTCCCTTCGGCGTAGCCGGAATCTTGGGCGCCCTGCCCTTTGGGATCTGGTTTTTCCTGGGTGTTGAAGGAGTCCCTCTAGCAGCAGAGGAATCCACGAATCCCCAACGCGATATGCCGCGCGGCCTTATCGGCGCTTTGGCTATCTTGGCCCTTACAGGATTTGTAAGCTTGCTCTTGGCTGCAGGAGCTGCAGGTGCCAACACCATCGGGCCATCCAATGCTCCTTTGGTTGATGCCTTGAATGCCGCCGGCCATCATAGCTTGGCCGCTTTCGTCAATTGGGCTGCTCTCGCCGGGCTTATCGCCAGCTTCTTCAGCTTAATGTACGCTGGCTCTCGACAGATTTTCGCCCTCTCCCGAGCCGGTTACTTGCCTCGTTTTCTTGCGCTTACCAGCAAGCACAAAACCCCTACTGTAGCCCTTGTTATCCAAGCTGGCATCGGCATTGCTTTAGTTGCCATCATGCAAAGCGGCGACTTGATCCTCAATGTGGCCGTGTTTGGTGCGTGCGTATCGTACGCACTGATGAATCTTTCTCATATTCTGCTGCGCAAGAAGAATCCCAACATGAAACGCGGCTACAAAACACCGGGTGGCACGGTCACTACGGGTATCGCTTTTATTCTCAGCTGCATTGCCATCATTTCAACCTTCTTCGTTGATACCGTGGCCGCCTGTTGCGTCCTAGGCGTCTACATCGTAGGTATCGTTTATTTCATTGCATATGCCAAAAAGCATCTTGTTGCAAATGCGCCAGAAGAAGAGTTTGCCGCGCTTAATGCCGCCGAAGCTGAATTGCGTTAGAGAACTGAGGGAATTCCATGGAAGAACTAACTTTTGAGCAATTTACCACGTTAAACGATACATACGAAGCGGGGAATGCAACCACAGCAGACTTAGAGGCACTAGAACCGTATCGCGCAAAGCGCGCTGTTTTACTTGCCAGTGGATTCGGCAGCCGCATGCTGCCAATCACGATCAATACTCCCAAGCCATTGGTAAATGTCAACGGCAAGCGCATCATCGACAGCCTCCTCGATGCGCTACTGGCCATTGGAATTGAAGAAATCTACGTGGTCACAGGTTACCTGAACACTAAATTCAAGCTTCTTCAAGATGACTACCCCATGATTACGCTCCTGGAAAACCCGATGTACGATGTCACCAATAACATCTCCTCCGCATGCGTCGCCAAGGATCACTTTCAAAATGCCTATGTTTTTGAAAGCGATCTTTATCTTAAAAATCCCGCTCTTCTCAAGAAATACCGCTATCGCTCTTGCTATATGGGCGTACCGGTCGAGTCTACTTCAGATTGGTGTTTCGAGACGGAAAACAACATCATTACCGACTTGCACAAAGGTGGCGTAAACTGCCATCATATGTTTGGCATCAGTTATTGGAATGCAGAAGACGGCATCAAACTGGCAATCGACCTGCCCGATTGCTTCGCATCCAACGAAGAAACCAGGCAACGTTTCTGGGATGACGTTCCTTGCGTAATCTGCCGAGAAAACTATCGGTTGCATATTTTTGAATGCAGTTTTGACGATATCGATGAAATCGATTCTTTCGAGGAATTACAAGAAATCGACCATCGCTATTGCATTTAACTCCATCCAGCCAGACACGGAGGACCGCTTCGCGCACCTCGCTTCAG
>Ga0209464_10000302_pt1 | contig 16057 bp, 13 predicted proteins | sample DOMMetBare1Fresh_2_FD_187473 | JGI IMG/M metagenome (GOLD analysis project Ga0209464, IMG submission 187473) | Wetland sediment microbial communities from St. Louis River estuary, USA, under dissolved organic matter induced mercury methylation -... | ecosystem: Environmental > Aquatic >...
CATCGATAATCATAATGTCATCTTTGCTGATTTCAAGCGAACGAAGATACTCTTCACTGAGCGATGAACCGTCGGTTTTCACGAAATAGTTAAACTGAAGGTGTTCCGGATTTGCTATTTTCTTACGATTGATAAAAAGCTGGTTGTTTACTATCTGTAAAACATCTCCGGGAAGTCCGACACAACGTTTTACGTAGTTTTCGCGGCGATCCACCGGGCGATAAACAATATCTCCAAAAGTTCCCTTATTGGCTTTCACCAGTTCGCGGCCAATGGCAATACATTTATTGGCATATTCGGTGTGATTCATCGAATCTTTCACGAATGGTTGCCCCATGCTTTGTAACTGTCGGGCTCCCTCTTTCAAATACGAGGTGTAAATGTCCGGATTCTGAACATTCAATGCAACTGTATCACCAGCAGGGAAGTTGAATACCACGATATCATTGCGTTGAACTTTGCCAAAGCCCGATAGACGCTTGTATTCCCATTGCGGCCATTCGATGTACGATTTGCAATTGAGTATAGGCAAAGTGTGTTGAGCTAATGGAAACGATAAAGGAGTATTAGGCACACGAGCACCGAAACTCACTTTGCTTACAAAGAGGAAATCACCCACCAACAACGTCTTTTCAAGCGATGAGGAAGGAATCTTGTAGTTTTGGAAAAAGAAGGTGTTGATGAAATATACGGCCACTAGAGCAAACAGAATGGCATCGACCCATTCCATCACCTTGCGGGCTGCTTTATTCTCCCATTTTTTCCAGAAACCGTAGTTGATACGTTTGGAAAGATAAATGTCAAAGATGACAGGCAGCAACAGCAATAGCCAAAAGTTTCCAACCCAGCCAGCAAAGAGAATCAGAAGCACGGCAGCGACAATAAACTTGATCCACTGCTTGGGTGCGAAGTTTTTCATAATGATGAATATGAATAAGATGTATAATTGAAAACCAGAATCAGAATTTCAACATGTCTTCCATTGTCAGGAAGCCTTTTTTACCAGCGGTAAACTCAGCTGCAATGACGGCACCCAATGCAAATCCCTTACGGCTTTTAGCATCGTGCGTAATGGTGATCGTATCAACGGCCGATTCGTAAATGATAGAGTGGTATCCCGGAACTTCGCCTTCACGAAGCGCTTCAATAGCCAGTTCGTTTGAGCTGTTAGAGCCGTCTTTTAAGGCCCATTTGTTTTTGCGTTCAATATTTTCGATGACTCCCTCAGCCAATGTGATTGCTGTTCCACTTGGCGCATCCAGCTTGTGGATGTGGTGGATTTCGGTCATTTTGACATCGTAATCAGGGAAGTTATTCATGATTTTCGCCAGATGTTTGTTAAGAGCAAAGAAAATGTTTACACCTAAGCTAAAGTTAGAAGCGTAGAAGAAAGTGTTACCGTTAGCACAAGCCTCTTTGATTTCCGGCATATTGTCTAACCATCCTGTTGTACCAGCTACCACGGGCATGTTTACCGAGAAACATTTGCGGTAATTCTCCAGCGCAACAGATGGCGCCGTAAATTCGATGGCTACAGCTGCACTTTGGAATGCTTCGGTAGTGAAATCATCCGGATTGTTTACGTCAATAATACTTACGATTTCATGTCCTCTGCTGATCGCGATCTGTTCGATTTCGTGACCCATTTTGCCGTAGCCGATCAATGCTATTTTCATCTGTTTCAGTTTTTAAAGGCCGGAAAGAGAATTGTTTTTTCACCGAATCGCTTCCGTGATTTTTGCTTTTTCCAGCCGGGAATGTTTTATAAAACGGTAGTCTGTTTAAATTATTTGGAATTTTTGCCGAAGCGTGCCTGTTTCCGCCCCGATTTTCTTTAATTTGCAAAGATATAGTTTTCCATGAAATCAGAAACGACCTGTAGGAAAATCCCTAGTTATTAGAAACTTTATCGTTATGGAACAATTGCTGCAATACATTTGGAAATACCGGCTTTATCAGTCAGGGTTTTTACAAACAGTCGATGGCGCGCAGGTGGAAGTCATCGATGCAGGCCAGCATAATACGAATGCCGGTCCCGACTTTTTTAATGCGAAAGTGAAACTTGACGGAACGGTCTGGGCCGGAAATGTAGAGATTCACTTGCGTTCATCCGACTGGATGCGGCACGGGCATCACGAGGATAAAGCTTATGATTCGGTGATTCTCAATGTAGTGGAGGTGTACGATGTTGAAATTATTCGCTCCAATGGAGAAACGGTTCCCCAGCTGATTCTTCCTTTCCCGGAAGAGGTTAGGGGGCACTATCGGCATCTGGTAGCGGCTGATTCGACTATTCCATGCCGTAATCAATTGGCTGAAATGGATCCGTTTCTTTTTTCTTCCTGGAAAAATGCTTTGCTGACCGAGCGTCTGGAACGAAAGACCGAGGCTATTCGTTTGATATTGGAACAAAACCGGCAGAATTGGGAGGAAGCTTTTTATATCACGTTGCTGCGGAGCTTCGGAATGGGTATCAACAGCGACGCTTTCGAGCGGTTGGCGCGTAGTCTGCCGTTGAACTTTATCCTGAAACACAGCGATTCGTTACTTCAGGTTGAGGCCTTCTTTTTTGGCCAGGCCGGCCTATTGATGGATAACCCGAACAATGCTTACCTGCAACTGCTTCAGCGGGAATACTGTTTTTTGCAAAATAAATTCGGTCTCAGACCTATTGAAAAGGAAGCCTGGCGCTTTTTGCGGCTTCGTCCGGCCAATTTTCCGCATATCCGATTGGCACAGACAGCAGCGCTTTACCACAAAACGCCAATGTTTTTTTCTAGAATCATGCAGATTCGCCAGCCGGAAGAATTTTACAAGCTCATGGAAGTGGAGCCGAGTGTATATTGGTTGACGCATTATGATTTCGAAGAAGAAACCTCCAAACGAACGAAGCATTTGGGTAAAACCGCTTTGCAGGTGGCGTTGATCAACGCTGTGGTGCCGATGATGTTTGCGTATGGGACGGCAATCGGGCAGGAGGAGCTTTGCAATCGGGCGCTATCATTACTCGAAGAGATGTCGTGTGAAGATAACACTATCATTCGCAACTGGAAATCAGCGGGAGTGAGGTTGGAATCGGCTTATGATTCGCAAGCTGTTCTGCAGCTTCAGAAAGAGTATTGCGACAAGAAGAAATGTCTTTATTGCCGTATCGGACATCGGATTCTGAGTCGAAAATAGCGAGGCGAAAGGCATATTCTTCCAGTCCCGAATAATTTGTGTATTTTTGTCCGTGAAAAATGAGCGGTTTTCTCCATAAATAACTCTGCATGAACAGTCGAATTTCATATTTCTCCTTATTTATATCTTCCGTTTTCGCTATAATTGTTTCATCTTGCGCCAATATTGGGCGTCCGGGAGGAGGCCCGATTGACGTCACGCCCCCGGTTTTGTTGAAAAGTACTCCAACGCAGGGACAGACCTTCTTTAATAAGAAAAAAATTGAACTGGAGTTTGATGAGATAGTCCAGGTCGAAAAGGCGGGAGAGAAAGTCACCGTTTCACCTCCGCAGGTAAATCCGCCGGAAATCTATACTTCGGGAAAAAAGATTATCGTAGAGCTAAAGGATTCGTTACGGAAGAACACGACCTATACGGTCGATTTTTCGGATGCGATTGTGGATAATAATGAGAAAAATCCGTTCAATAACTTTGCACTTTCTTTCTCTACAGGAGCCAATATCGATAGTATGGAAGTTAGTGGTGTATTGCTGAATGCTGAAGATCTGGAGCCAATTACCGGAATGTTTGTGGGATTGCAACCGGATTTGTCGGATTCGGCTTTTCGGAAAAAGCCATTTGTGAAAATTACCCGTTCTGAAGCTTCCGGGCATTTTTCCCTGAAAAATGTAGCTGCCGGAAAGTATCGCATTTACGCGCTAAAGGATGCCAATCGTGATTATATGTTTGACCAGCCCGGTGAAGATATTGCTTTCCTCGATTCAGTCATTGTCCCATCGTTTACGTTGGTTGACAAAGTGGACACTCTTTGGAAAGACAAGCTTAAACATAAAGTTGATACTATTCGCACTGTAAAGGCAAAGAAATATTTTCCTGATAATCTGATGTTACGGGCATTTAATGAAAACTTTAAGTCGCAATATTTAGATAAAACCGAGCGAAAAGAACGAAATCACCTCCTGATTACCTTTGCCGCTGCGGCTAAAGAGCTCCCGCGTTTGCGTCCGCTCAATTTCCCTGCGAAAAACTGGTCGAAACTGGAACGTAGTGCGACTAATGATACGCTTAACATTTGGATCAAAGATTCCACCATTTACAAAAATGACACGTTGACCATTGAAGCTACTTATCTGCATACTGATTCGTTGCGACACCTGGTTCCGCAGACCGATACGCTGAATTTTGTTTTCCATGACATCAAACTGGCTCCGGCTAAGAAGTCCAAAAAGAAAGACGAGAGTGTAAAAGTTATTAAGCCATCGCTTCAGGTCGAATCGAAATTTGGCGGTGCAATGGAATTGTATGGTATAATGGATTTTATGCTTCCCGTTCCGATCGATTCAATTGATGAGAAAAAATTCCATTTCGAGGAAAAGAAAGATACCACCTGGCATGCGTTGAAAACACCACCATTTGTGTATGATTCGCTCAATATTCGGAAGTTTACGCTGAGCTACAAGTGGAGTCCTGGACAGGAGTATCGACTGAAAGTTGATTCTGCTGCTATTTTCGGGATAAATGGATTGTGCAATGCCGAAATTCAGAAGCTATTTAAAGTGAAGGCGGTAGAAGATTATTCCGGATTCTTTATCAATACCGTGGGTGTGAATGATAGTGCTTTTGTAGAGTTGCTTAACGAAAGTGATAAAGTTATTCGTCGGGAAATGGTTATAAAAGGGGTAGCTGAATTTTTCTACGTCAATCCCGGAACATATTATGCCCGTCTCATTGTGGATAAAAATAAAAACGGAAAATGGGATACCGGAAACTATGGTCAGAAAATGCAACCGGAACAAGTCTATTATCATCCTGGTAAATTCAAGTTGCGGACTAACTGGGATGTGGAAGAACAGGGTTGGAATCCATTCGCTTTACCTTTGGATAAACAAAAACCCCGCAAATTGGTGAAAAATAAGCCCAAAGAAAAAGTAAGGCGTGATGCAACAGGCAAGGTGATTTCTACTCCACAGAGTAAGGAAGAAGAAACTGAGAGCGTTCCGGAATAGCAAGTCTCTGAAAATCCTGAAATAAATCACGCTGTTATACGTTACACAATGAAGGACGTTTTTGTTTTTCGTTCGATATTTGTTAATTGTCTTTCAAACTGAAATACATGAGATTAAAGATATTAATTACACTATTGGTTTTTCCATCATTATTGATGTTGGCTCAGGATGGGCAAAGTGCATTTGGCTTTCTGAGGTTGCCGGCATCACCTTACATAGCCGCTATGGGAGGCACTAATATTTCTGTAATAAACCAGGAGAATTCATCCGCCTATCAGAATCCTGCTTTATTGACTCATTCGACCGACAAACAATTGAGTCTGGGATATATGAATTATGTGTCGGATATTAATGTTGGTTCGGCGATGTATAGCAAGGCATCTTCCGCTCGTGCCAGTTGGGCGGTGGGAATGATATATTCCGACTATGGCAGCTTTAAAGAAACCAATGAAGTAAATGAGGAGTTGGGGACTTTCGCCGCAAAAGATATGGCGCTCCACGGTATTTATGCCTATAAACTTACCGATAGATGGTCCGGAGGAATTACCGGCAAAGCAATTTACTCTAGTTTTGCCGATTATACATCATTCGCATTGGGTGTCGATTTAGGACTCAATTATTATGACGAGGTGCGAAATTTTTCATTTTCCATGGCACTGAAAAATGTCGGTGGTCAGATTGTGAAGTACGACGATGTGTATGAATCATTACCCTTCGATTTTCAGATAGGGTTGTCTAAAAAATTGGCTCATGCTCCCTTTCGTTTTCACACCACTTTGCGCTATCTGACCGTATGGGACATGTCATTGTACAGATCGACAGATGCTTCCACCTCCACATCTGCCTACTCAGGTAGTTCTGATAAATTTCTTAAAACGTTGTCTAAACATTGTGTGTTTGGCGTAGATATACTCCTTTCTAAGAATTTTTATCTGGCATTGGCCTATAATCCCAAAACTGCTGATGACTTCAGGTTGTTGGAGCAAAAAGGAATGCAGGGTTTCTCCATTGGTACCGGATTTAAGGTAAAAAAGATAAATGTCAGTGCTGCCTATTTTTCACAACATGTGAATGCCTCTACTCTGATGATCGGAATTAATACGACGTTAGGTAAACTATAACCCAACCACAATGCAGTTTGAAGATTAACTGTATTTATTAGCTATACAAATTCTCAATTTTCGATGAAAAAAATTATCATTGCCATTGATGGCTTTTCCTCTTGTGGCAAAAGCACGATGGCAAAAGATCTTGCCCGTGAAATCGGTTATATTTACATTGATAGCGGTGCTATGTACAGGGCAGTTACGCTTTATTGTCTCCAAAATGATTTAATCAAAAATGGCGAGGTGGACGAGCCGGAGTTGCTTAACCGAATGAAACAAATTCAGATTTCATTTGTTTTAAACCCCGGTACCGGAAAACCGGAAACCTGTTTGAACGGACAAAATGTCGAAACAGAAATTCGCACACTCGAAGTTTCCCGGAATGTGAGTTATGTAAGTGCAATAGCTTTTGTGCGCAAAGCGATGGTTGCGCAACAGCAACAGATGGGAATTCAGAAAGGAATCGTGATGGATGGACGGGACATTGGAACGACGGTTTTTCCAAATGCCGAATTAAAGATTTTTGTAACCGCGTCACCCGAGATCAGGGCACAGCGCCGACTGGATGAAATGATTCAAAAGAATGAGATTGCTTCATTCGATGAGATACTGGATAATGTCAAACAACGGGATTATTTGGATCAAAACCGAGAGGAGAGTCCTCTTCGTCAGGCTGAAGATGCGTTATTGCTCGATAACTCCTATCTGACAATTGCAGAGCAAAAGCATTGGTTGCTGACCCGGTATCAGCAGGTGGCAGAATATTAATTGTATGAATAAAGATGTGATTGTTGAGATTGATAAAGGTTCCGGTTTCTGTTTCGGGGTGGTAAACGCCATTCAAAAAGCTGAAGAGGAACTTTCGAAAGGTGGAACGTTGTATTGCCTGGGTGATATTGTTCACAATAGCCATGAGGTAGAACGACTCGAAGAGAAAGGTTTAATAACCATAGATCATGAAACCCTGAAAGGGTTGAGGAATGCTAAAGTGTTGCTTCGCGCTCATGGAGAGCCCCCGGAAACATATCAGTTGGCTAAAGAAAATAATATAGAAATTATCGATGCTACTTGTCCGGTAGTGCTTCAACTGCAACGTAAGATCAAAAAAATGCATGATTTGCCGGAGTCAGACGATTTGCAGATTGTGATTTATGGTAAAATCGGCCATGCTGAAGTAAACGGATTGGTTGGACAGACAAATCGCAAGGCGATTGTCATCGAGTCACTTTCAGATCTGGATAAAATAGATTTCAATCAGGGAATTCGTCTTTATTCGCAGACAACTAAATCGTTGGATGGATTTTCGACTGTTATCACAGAAATAAAATCCAGACTTAATCCAGCGGTTTCATTCGAGTCATTCGATACGATTTGTCGTCAGGTATCAAATCGCTTACCGAATATTCGTCAATTTGCAGGAAAACACGACGTCGTGCTTTTCGTAAGTGGAAAAAAGAGTTCAAATGGCAAAGTTCTTTTTGAAGAGAGTCGAAAAGTAAACCCAAACTCTTATTTGATAGAAGATGCCCGCGAATTGAAAGAGGACTGGCTCAAAAATGCCACCTCCATTGGCATCTGTGGTGCAACTTCAACCCCAACATGGTTAATGGAGGAGGTCGAGAAGCAGGTCAGACGGATTTTGTAGGATTACGGTGTGGAAATATGTCATAGAAATTGGCTATTTTGCAATATTGGCTGTTAAAATGCTATTTCACGGTGATTTTTGTGAGAATAATGTAAGGTAAATCCGCATTATCATTTAAATTTGCGCCAAATTTATAACCCGAATTATTCAATAGATAAAAAAGATCTGATATGGCATTAAAATGTGTAGGGATATTGACGTCCGGAGGGGACTCTCCGGGGATGAATGCCGCCATTCGAGCGGTAACGCGAGCTGCTATTTATAATGGTATGGACGTAAAAGCGATTTATCGCGGATATAAAGGGCTGATTTCCGGCGAAATTGTTTCGTTCAGAACTCAAAACGTAAGTAACATTATACAACAAGGTGGTACTATTTTGAAATCCGCGCGTTGTAAAGAATTTATGACACCCGAAGGCCGTGCAATTGCTTATGAAACAATGCAGCGGGAGGGGATTGATAGTCTTGTTGTAATAGGTGGCGATGGCTCGTTGACCGGAGCACGTATTTTTGCTTCAGAATATAATGTCCCGATTGTAGGTCTTCCCGGTACGATTGATAACGACCTATTTGGAACCGATACGACCATCGGTTACGATACCGCGCTGAATACCATCATGGATGCTGTCGATAAGATCCGTGATACAGCCACTTCACACGATCGTCTCTTTTTTATCGAGGTAATGGGGCGCGATGCCGGATTCCTTGCGCTGAATGGAGCTATTGCAGCCGGAGCTGAAGCTGCGATTATTCCGGAGATTGCAACAGAAGTAGACCAGTTGGCAGAGCTTATTAAAAGCGGTTTTCGTAAATCGAAAAATAGTAGCATTGTTCTGGTTGCAGAAAGTGAGATTACAGGTGGAGCAATGGGACTTGCTGATCGCGTGAAAAAAGAGTATCCCGAATACGATGTGCGTGTAACTATCCTGGGGCATATTCAGCGTGGAGGTTCTCCTACAGCAAATGACCGCATTCTTGCCAGCCGTATGGGGGCAGCTGCTATTGACGCATTGCTCGAAGGTCAACGTAACGTGATGATTGGCGTTCAAAATGATCAGATTGTCTATGTGCCCTTTAACAAGGCGATCAAAAACGACAAACCAATTAATCGCGAATTGCTAAACGTATTGCATACATTGTCTATTTAAACAATGAAATAATCTTTATCAGGATTGGTTCGCCAGTCCTGATATTTTTCTTTTCAGCATTTTCTCCATTTTCTATTCTATTGAATGAAAAACCTCTTCTCAAGAATAAAAGGCATTCGGATTTCACGAAAAACTGCACTTTGGGTTTCTTGTTCGTTTTTGGCATTTCTTCTGTTATTAGTTTTCGCAACGCCTCCGTTAGTAAAATATTATTTCCTTAGAAAGGTTCATCAGATAGAGCAACGCAAGCACATTCGAATAGATGTAGCCGGATTTGAATTCAGAAAACTGAGCAATATTTACATGGATTCGGTTCGTGTCATACCCTTGAAAAATGATACTTTTTTTACATGTAATCATTTGGAAGTGGATTTGAATTTCTGGAAACTGCTTGTATTGGATCCGGATGTCAATTTTATCTCCGCCAATTCAGTGAAATGCAATTTCATTAAGCTGGGCGATTATTGCAATTATAATTTTCTGTTTTCCAGAGAGAAAAAGCAGCCAGAGAGAAGTCAACAAAAGAACTATTCTGATCGTATTTCGACCCTGTTAAATACTCTCTTTAAGATTCTTCCCTCCGATTTGCTTATTCGGAACTTCGACGTTTTTTCCAATAATAATGGGAATAAGACCCGGGTCTTGTCTCAGGATCTTAGAATAGTAGATAGTCATTATGCTTTTCCTGTCCAAATACGGGATAGTATGGTGAACCAGCGATGGTATATAACAGGTAGAGTAGATAAGTCCGGCCGGATTATCTCGGGAAAGATCAATTCGATTGGAGGGGAGAAGGCAATTCTACCTTATATCAATATGGTATATCATACCCGGGTTGCCTTTCGAAGTGTTGCTTTCAGTCTTCACCCGGAAAAAAAATGGAGAAATGTCATTGCTCTGACCGGAACAGCATCATTTGGAGATCTTGAAGTTGAACATGCCCGATTATCTACCGACAAAATCTTATTAGGGAATGGGGCTCTGAGTTATTCGTTCAATGTTGGATCCAATTATGCTGAACTAGATAGCATTTCCGAGGTTAGGTTCAATAAAATTTCATTTCACCCGTATTTTTTTCTGCAAAAAGATACGGATTGGAAAATTACGGCGTTAATTAATAAAAACCGGTTTGCAGCAAGCGATCTTTTAAATTCATTACCCCGGGGATTGTTTCATAATCTGACAGATATTCAGGTGAAAGGTGATTTAAGCTATCATTTCCTTTTAGATGTAGACTTTGCACATCCACAGGATCTAAAGTTAGAGTCAACTTTAAAAAAATATAATTTCTCAATCATCCGACTAGGGGAACTGGCTAAGCTAAATGTTCCTTTCTCGTATACTGCGTATGAAAATGATCGTCCGGTACGTACTTTTGAGGTAGGGCCGTCTAATTCTGATTTTTGTGCTCTTGAAAATGTTTCACCTTTGCTTAGGCAGGCTGTATTACAGTCAGAAGATGGACAGTTCTTCTTTCATCGCGGATTCAGAATGGATGCGCTCAGAGAAGCCTTGATTTTCGATATAAAGAAACGTCGATTTGCGCGTGGAGGGAGTACTATTAGCATGCAATTGGTAAAGAATGTCTTTTTGACCCGGCATAAAAATATTGCCCGGAAACTGGAAGAGGCATTGTTGGTGTGGATGATCGAAGAGAATCGGGTGACATCGAAGTCCCGGATGTTTGAAGTTTATCTTAATATAGCAGAGTGGGGACCGATGGTCTACGGTATAGGGGAAGCAGCCCGTTTCTATTTTGACAAACATCCGGCTGATTTGACATTGAATGAAGCTATATTTTTGGCTGGGATTATACCCTCTCCGAAAAGATTTGCAAATGCCTTTGACTCTGCCGGGAAACTGAAATCGAATCGGAGTTGGTATTACCGTCGAATTGCAGACCGGCTCTTCAGGACAGGCTATATCAGCCAATTAGAAAAAGACTCGCTTAAACCCGATGTGCTTTTACTTGGAGAAGCAAAAAGATATATTATGCCCCGTATTGTGGATACAACAGCGGTTAAAACAGCTCTTTTGCCAGTGGAAGTGGGTCGTTTGACGATCGGAAAGTGACAAAATGTATAATGTTAGATGTGCTATAACTAAAAGCGACTTTACAGATCGTCTTGAGAATTAAATGTTATTAATAAAATAAATTCCCCTGAACTATTCGTAATCTAATAGATGCTGTTAAATTTGCAGTTCGAAATGTAATCGCTAAATTAAGGAACACAGTTAGTGAAAAACACAATCTAATCCGTATTCTATTCACTCAATTTGAAAACTATAAAAGCAATTATTTAATATCAAAACAATTTCAAAACTATGAAAACTCAACAAAAAAACAAGTCAAAAAAGGCTAGTGTAGCTTTCTCTTACGCAGTAATCCCTGTAGCATTGATTGTTGCTATTTGTGTATTTAAATTTGTTATGGGTAACGGCGCTAACTTTGAAGGAGGAAATCCTGAAGGTCACCCGCTTCCCGGTAACATGTTGGCAACAATCTACAAAGGTGGATTCATCGTACCTATCCTTATGACATGTTTGCTTACTGTAATCACTTTCTCTTTTGAAAGATTCTTCGCTATTTCTAAAGCTGCAGGTAAAGGTTCTATGAGCGATTTCGTTCAAAAAATCAAAGCCCTTTTGGATCAGGACAAAATCAAAGATGCTTATGCAGCTTGTGACAAACAAAAAGGTTCTGTAGCTAATGTTGTAACAATGGTTGTTTCAAAATATGAACATGCTGTTAACGACACAACAATGACTAAGGATCAAAAAGTAGTTGAAATCCAGAAAACTGTAGAAGAAGCTACTTCTTTGGAGTTGCCTAGCCTTCAACAAAACCTCGTGATTCTTGCAACTCTTGCTTCTGTATCTACTCTTTTAGGTCTTCTCGGTACTGTATTGGGTATGATTCGTGCGTTTGCGGCGATGTCAACTGCAGGTGCTCCTGACTCAACTGCACTGGCAACCGGTATTTCTGAAGCACTTATCAATACTGCATTTGGTATCGGTACTGCTGCGGTAGCTATTATTATGTACAACTTCTTCACTACTAAGATTGATAAGTTGACTTATGCAATTGATGAAGCTGGTTTCAGCATTGTACAGACTTATGCTGCAAAACACTAATTCATTATTTGTAAATTAAAAAACTGAGAAATTATGCCAAAAGTAAAAATCCCTCGCAAAAGTACGGTGCAAGATATGGCACCTATGTGCGATATGGCATTTCTTTTGCTCAATTTCTTCATTCTTACTTCTAATTTTACCCAAAAAGAACCTGCAATTATTGATACGCCAAAATCCATTTCAGAGATTAAGATCCCTGAAACCAACGTGATGAAGATTTTGGTTGATACTAAAGGAAAGGTTTTCTGGGGTATAGATAAACAAGCCGATAGAATTGAAGTGTTGAGAAAAATGGGGGAAGTCTATAACATCAGTTTTACTGATGAGGAATATAAACGATTTAGTGTTGTTGGCGTTTTTGGAGTTCCGATGAGTGCAATGAAAACATTCCTCGCCATGTCTCCGGAACAACGTGACAGCAAAGAATCAGCCTTAGGAATTCCTTGTGATTCGCTTGATAACCAGTTGAAAGATTGGGTAACGGCTGCACGAAGTGTGAATAAAGACTTGAGAATTGCAATCAAAGGTGACAAAAGTACAACCTACCCTGCCATTAAAAAGGTAATGGGGACTTTACAGGATGTAAATGAAAACCGTTTCAATTTGATTACAGGGCTCGAAGCAGAACAAGAACTAACAATTAAAAAGTAATCCAAATGGCAGAAATATCATCGGATCACGGAGGGGGTGGAAAAAAAGGGAAACCCAAGAAGATGTCAACCCACGTTGACTTTACCCCCATGGTTGACCTTGCGTTCTTGTTGATTACCTTCTTCATGTTGACAACGACTCTTATCAAACCGCAGACCATGGAATTAGCCATGCCTCCGAAAAATGATAAAGTTGAAGATCCACCTGAAGTTGCAGCATCAAGAGCCGTGACGGTCCTTTTAGGAAAGAACCACAAGATTTTCTATTATGTGGGTGCTCCAGCAAATGGTGTTGATCCAAAAGTAGAAACATCTGATTTTTCAACTAATGGCCTGAGGAAACTTCTTCTTCAAAAGAACTACAATCAGGTTACAAAAATCAGAGAGTTGAAGAACAAACTTAGTGACATGAAAATCACTAAGGAAGAATTTGATAAACAGAAGCAGAAAATCATGGGTGAAAAGGGTTCTCCTGTCGTCATGATCAAAGCAACAACTGGAGCGTCGTATAGTGATTTGGTTGATGTATTGGATGAGATGGCAATTTGCAACATTGCCCGGTATGCAATCATTGACATTACACCCTACGATCTTGGTTTGATTAAGAATCTTGATATTTAAAAGGAGGAAAAGTAATGAAACCAAAAGTAGATATTTATAATAATGAGTGGGTGGAAATGGTTTTTGAAGGAAAGAACCAGGAATATGGTGCCTATATCCTTCGTAAATCCAACTCTAAACGTCACTTAAAAGCCTTTTTGATCTCTGCAACGTTGTTTGTATTGGCAATCAGTGCTCCATTGTTGATGAAATACCTGATTCCAAAGAAAAAAATTGCAGAGGATACTGTAATCAATTTGTCAAAAATTGATTTGAAAAAACCAGTAGACGAAATTAAGAAGGCCGTTTTGGCTCCTCCTCCTCCTCCTGCCCGTAATACGATTAAATTCGTTCCTCCTGTTATTAAACCGGATGATCAGGTTAATGAAGAAGAGGAAATGGTAACTCAGGATAAGGTACTAGAGTCAAATGCAGCTGTAGGTGCAGTGAACTTTGATAAAGGTACTGATGATGTGTCTGTTGCACCTGCTACAACTACAATTGCAGAGGAAAATACAGAGCCGTTTATTATTGTTGAAGAGATGCCTGAATTCCCAGGGGGTACTGATGAGATGATGAAATTTCTTGGTAACAATATCCGTTATCCGGTTATTGCACAAGAAAACGGCGTTACCGGTATGGTAATCCTCTCATTTGTGGTAAGCAAAACAGGTCAGATTTCTGATATTCAGGTTGTCCGTGGTATCGGATCAGGATGTGATGAAGAAGCTGTTCGTGTTGTTCGCAAAATGCCAGCATGGAAACCAGGTAAACAAGGTGGTGCAGCTGTGCCGGTTAAGTTTACTTTGCCTGTACGATTTGCTTTGAAGTAATTAAGTGCTTTAATAATTTATCTTTAGTAGAATGAAGCGAAAAATGTCATTTAAGCTGATTTTTGGAATAGCGATGACCATTATTTATGTTGGCTTTGGTTTAGTATTACTCTTTACTAAAAGTGTTCTTTGGCCAATAAGTGGTGCTGCCCGAATCGGAATGGGTGTACTGATTTTGCTCTTCGGTTTGTACCGTTTGACTCAGGTTTATAGCTGGTATATTGCACAAAAGCATATTGACAAAGGAACATTTGTAGCTTTGTTAGTAATAGCATCGACTTTTCAAAGTTGCGGATACAAGAATCCGGGTGCAGGAAATTCATTAACAGACACTACTGTTGTGTGTGTTGATGAAACCGTAACACCGGTTATAAATGCAGAAGCTGAGGTGTTCCAGATCATGGACACTTTGGGTGTCATGAAGATTAATTATATTCCGGAAGGGAAGGCCATTCAAAATGTATTGGATCTTAAGGCAATGATGGCTGTTGCAACCCGGCAATTGACGCAAAAAGAAGTTGATTATCTTAAAGAGAAATCATACGTGGCGCGTCAGACCTGGATAGCGAGCGATGCGATTGCACTTATTGCCAATCCATCTCAAGCGGATAGCATCCTTTCTGTTGAGAATGTAAAGGATATCTTAACCGGTAAAATAACAAACTGGAATCAATTGAATAAAAAGAATCCTTCTTTACCAATCAAGATTGTATTTGATAATGAAAAGTCGGGCATTGTACGATATATGGCAGATTCCATCTGTAAGGGTGAAAAACTGGCAGTGAACACATTTGCTATGGAGTATAACCGTGACGTAATTGATTATGTTGCGAAGACTCCCGGTGTACTTGGTTTTATCGGTACTTCCTGGATTGTTGATAAAGATGACTCTTTACATCTATCATTCCACAAAAAGGTAAAAGTGATGTCTGTCTCGCCAGGAGATGAGGTAGATCCACTTAATAGTTTTAAACCTTATCAGGCTTACATTTCAGATGGTGTCTATCCTTTTGGTCGTCGGATTTATACTATAAATATCGAGCCAGTTAGTGGAAAAGCTTCGCGGTTTGCAGCTTTTATTGCAGGAAACCGGGGACAGCGTATCATCCTTAAAACAGGGATAGTACCAGCCATTGCACAAACCCGGGTGGTAAGTGTGAGAAGTAGCTTATAAATAAGTGAATATACAGTAGAGAGTTGAAGGATGATCCCTTTTTAGTTTAGGGTTGGTATTTACCGATTTTTAGATTAAAAAAGTGTATCGCCCTTCAACTTTTTCGTTTTCGATTAGTCGAAAATAAAACCAATAAACAAATCTATCATTATGATTAAGAAAACGCGAATCTTAGTTGCGCTCCTGATTACTTTCTCATTGGGACAAGCAGTTGCGCAAAAATCAGCGTTCAACAGTGCATTCCTGCTGGTGCAGGATGATCAGTATTCAAAAGCGAATAACCTGATTTCATCGTTGAGCGGAGCTGAGTCTGATTTTATTTCAGGCGAAATTGCTTACAGAAAAGGAGACATGAGCAAAGCTCAGGAATTATTTAATAAAGCAGCAGCTGATGTAAAGAGTCCATGGGGATTGGTAGGACTGGGTCATTTGAGTATGCAAAAAGGTGATTTGACTTCAGCCACAGCCAATTTTGACAAAGCTGTTAAAGTCAACAAAAAGAATGCGCCGACTTATGAAATTATTTCGCGCATCTGTCTTTCGTTAGATAAACAGGATACAGCGACGGCCATGAAATATC
>Ga0209464_10000303_pt1 | contig 16033 bp, 6 predicted proteins | sample DOMMetBare1Fresh_2_FD_187473 | JGI IMG/M metagenome (GOLD analysis project Ga0209464, IMG submission 187473) | Wetland sediment microbial communities from St. Louis River estuary, USA, under dissolved organic matter induced mercury methylation -... | ecosystem: Environmental > Aquatic >...
TGGGCGACAACAAGGGTCGCCCCTACGATTTCCATACCATTTTGCCGTCCATAATTTCATAGGCTGAATGCATTAGCTTCTTGCGGTTGTAATGTATGGCTGGTGCTTTTATGAAGGTTGGAACCTAAAATGAGCGAGGGAGTGCTAAGTATAGCGGAGTGCTAAGTCGTATTGCGTTCACAGAAGCTGCGATCCGATTGCCTTTTTAGTGGTAATTTAACGCATTTGACAAGGAAGGCAAGGGAAAGTTTCAGTATGGGGTAACAATGCAAAAAACCACCCTAAAATGGACGAACAGCTAGTATATAACAACCAGTAATAGGTAAACAAACGCAACACCCCAAACTGCCGAGGCAAAGTAGTAGAATACCCTATAGCTTTGGCCGGTAAACCGATTGACACCAAGCTTTTTTAGTCGAACCAGCTGGCCTATCAGAAGAAGTAGTATTCCGTCTGCAACAAGCGTGGCAACCATAGTCCAGTAAAACTTATCGAGGATATCGAAGAAGGTCCCATCGACCATTTTGATGTACGAAAGCAGTCCGAAATAGGATGCCAACAGCACCATTAAACCAACCGCAAAGGCATAAATCCCAGAAAGCAATTCCGACTTAACTTGCATTAGAAGGAGGTAAATTAAACTTAAAGGTAAAGTTAGCAATAAAACAAAGGCGCATACCTAGAAGCATACAAAATGTTAGAACAGGAGGCCGTCCAAAAAGAATCGCTACAGGCATATTTACAGATCACGAAGCTCTAAACAAATCGTTGTAACGAAGCAATCTTTTTGTAATACACAAAAGGAGCTACTCTTTTTGGACAACCTCCCTATTTTTGGTAGCCAAAGCTACTTAATCTTATCAAAAAGAACACCAATCATAACCTCATGGGTTCCGTTGCTATACCTGCCTAGCTGCGTGTACGACCAGTCGAACGAGTAGCCAAAAAGGTATTTCTTCTCGTAAACAATACCAAACATAAGAGCAGCAGCATCTCCGTACCTAAACGAGATACCACCCCATACCTCATGCTCCATACGTCGGTAATCGAGACGATACTTAGCCTTACAGTTCAGTTCAGGCACAATGGGGGCACCGCTCATAAACTTAGCCAAAAGCGTAGGTTCGAGCGACAGCTCGCGATTTATCGCAAATATATAGCCACCCGTAATGTACAAGTGCTGCTTTAAACGGTTGATACCTATGGTTTCGTTGTTAAAGTTAAGCTTGCTACCGAAGAGGTGCTGAGCCGAAATCCCAAAGTGCATATAGGAATTATAGACGTAAAGCCCAAGGTTAGCATCAGGAGCAAAAGCACTGATCGATGATTTTAGGAGTGAAGGATCGTTATTCCAGAGATCGAGTAGCTCGGGATGCTCGGCAAGATCACCAGCATCCAGCTTTGTACCATCGACCTTATACTGCAAACCTCCAAGTGACAAACCTCCAGAAAGCGAGAACGATTCGGAAATTTGCATATTATAGGCATACGAAGCAAGAAAACCAGTGGTACTAATAGGACCAAGCATATCGCTATAGAGCTGTCCGCCCCACCCCATTCGACGGCGCACATCTGGACCATAAGCGCACATCTGGTAGGTTTGAGGAGCATCCTTTATACCCGCCCACTGAAAGCGGCTATTAAACCTAACCTGATAGTTGCCAAGGGTCCCAGCAACAGCAGGGTTTAATATGTAGGGATTCCACATATACTGCGATAGCTGAGGATCTTGCTGCCCTCTCACCTCCTTTATTCCAAACAGCAGTACAACAGTAAGTAATGCTATATACGCCCTAGTTTTCATCATCTTATCCCTATTTTTTAGCGAATAATAGATACTGCACCACTTATATTTGGCAGATTACCCCTATGCAGCTTAATCACATAGTAGTATGTGCCGGTAGGCAGATCTTTTCCATTATGCTTACCATTCCAATCATTCTTGTACGGCATAGCATGGTAAACAAGTATCCCCCAACGATTGTACACCTCTACTTCCAATCGAGGATAGTCTAGCAGCTCCTCATCGTAAATAATTCGCCATGTATCGTTAAATCCATCGCCATTTGGAGTAAATGCATTTGGTGGTACAATAGAGCTAAGCTTGTTGATCCACAGCGGTGCAAACTCCTCGCAAACATTCTTATCATCTATCTTATACCTAATACTTGCCACAAGCGACTGCTGAGCATCGAACTTATCGCTAATCGTAATGATATTTCGGTTATTCTCATCAATTGTGAACCACTCGGCAGAGCCTGGCAACCAAATAGGTGTAAAGGTATGCGCAATAGGATTTGCATACTTAAGCTCTAGCTTTTGCTCGCTACCTGAAGGAATACGAACGTAGTAACCAACATCTTGCACCTTCTTTACGATTGGGCCAGAGAAGTATGGGTTAGCATACGGATACACTGCAACCTTTGCCGTATCCTGATCGTAGCAGAGATTACCCGAAGTAACCTTAAGGATATGCAGCTCGGCTAAGTTTGCCTTATCCATTACCTTTTTAAAGGTTAGGTAGTCGAGCGTACTATTGTTGAAATCTTTAGAACCATAAGGTTTAGGATCGTTCTTTCCGAGCCACTCCGCAACCACCGTTTTAGTATCGTCGAGCAGTTCGGGATGTGCAAAGCTAAACGCAGCAGTAAAGCTTACATCAGAGTTGATACATACCGTCTTATCAGGACTAGCTATGGCTATAAAGTCGTTTTCGGGCTTAACGCCAACAGTAAACGATTTAGCCAACAAGCATGTTTTACCATCTTCGACCACCTTAAAGTTAAGCGTATAGCTGTAACCTGCCATCCCCGAAATGGTAACAGGCGTACCCTTAGTGTAGGTATAGTAACCCTCGGCATCTAGTCCGGTGGCAGGTGTAACAGGTTCATCAAAGAAGTTTAGTCCCTTTTTGAAGTAGTACTGAGCAGTAGCACCAAAACCTCCATTAATATCGTTGATGATAAGCACACCACCCATCGTCTTAGCGTTCTTTGGATCGATAAATCGACGGCATGTAGAAGGAGTTTTATCAACAACAACATCAAACGTATTGCCAGTAATATCGGTAGCTAGAGTAGCCTTACAGCCATTCTTATCGGTTAAGGTAGCAAAATACTTACCACCATAAAGCGGTTCAAGCGTTTCGGTACCAGCAGCAGCAACCGCTACCGACTTGGAATACTTACCTGCCTCATCTTTTACATCCAGATTATACGACGGTACACCACCAGCAATTTGGTAAACCAGCTTACCCTCAGCGTTAGTAATACACCAAACGCTAGTTTTGCTAGCCACAGCATCAAGTGTAATTGTTAGCGCATCGGGCTCTGTAATGGTAACCGGATTCTCTACAAAGCACCCGTTATTATCAACAGCACGTACAACGTAGCTACCAACAGTAAGACTTCCGAACGAACCTGTAGCTCCATTAGAAAGCTCGGTACTAGCACCATCGTACAAGTAGTAGGTAAACGGAGCCGTTCCACCCTCTATCTCGTAAGTAATTGATCCATTCTTATCACCATGGCACAGCGGATTAATAGAACCAACATTCTTAACCTTAAGCTCTGCCATCTCCTTGAGCTCTACATCAAGAACGTTCGATTCACAACCAAGCGCATCGACAATCTTAATATGGTAGAACATATTTGGAGCAAGCCCAGTAATACGCCTAGTTGCCTTATCGTAGGTTCCAACAGCCGTACCATCGTCTTTTGTGCACGACACGGTATAGTCGAGTATAGTAGCAGGAACATCTATCTGAATGTAGTAATCGCCATTAACAAAGCACCTGCTCTTTAGCTTGATATCAGGAGCCGTGTAAATAGGCACAACCACATCGGCAGTAACCTCCATGCTGCTATTATCTACCACCTTTACAGTATAATCGCCAGGATCTACACCTGTAAATACAACCTTATTCTCATCGGTAACCTTGGTGTCGAGCACTGTAGCATCGCCCTTTTTGGTATAGGTAACGGTATAAGGCTTAGCTCCATCAGTAATAGTAACCTCAATTGATCCCTTTGGATCTTTACAGCTACCGCTAATACCCTTTGCTACTACCGCTATGTTCCCAATGGTTACATCTTCGCTATAGGTACACCCGTTCTCATCCTCAACTAGGATAGTATAGGTACCAAGTAGCAGCTTGTTAAAGTTAGCAGGAACACCTTCGCCAATGCTAATGTTAGAAAGCGAAGCACCCGAAGCCTTATCGAAGCAGGTTATTTTGTAGAACCCAGAACCACCCTTTGCCACAACCTCGATATTTCCAGAGTTATCAGTTGGACTAGTAGGAACCTTTGTAACCCTTACCGTAGCTGTAACAGCAGCAGGCTCGGTAAGCGTATGCAGCTCGGATATGTTACACCCCGAATCGTCCTTGGCCTCAATTGTATTTGCTCCAGCCTTTAGGTTATCAGCAACGTACAATCCAGCTCCATCGGGAACTAGCGTGTTTCCATTAACGGTAACCACCAATCCTGTGGTTGCACCATCTACCTTAAAGGTAATCTTACCAGTAGAAGCACCATTACACTTAACGTTGGTAATATCCTGTACTGCAATCTTAAGCGTTGCGGTAGAAATAACATCAACATCTATTGATTTAGAACATCCAGCCTCATCTGTAGCTACCACGGCGTACTTCCCTGCATCAAGGTTATCAAAAACCCCAGTATCGTTGGTTAATGGACCAGCAGTATAGGTTAGCTTACCAGTACCACCTGTTCCCGAAACGGTAATCTTACCCTTTGTGGTACATGTTTGGTTTAACACCTCTACTACGCTTAACGCTATGGCAGCAGGACTAGCAATGGTAACATCTGCGCTTTTCTTTACGCAAGCCTTAGTATCGGTAACGCTGATGGTATAGGTACCATCTGGAACATTAGTAAATACTCCTGTTGTATTTTGTACTGGCGCACCTGCGATAGTAGTAGAGTAGGTAAGCGCACCAACACCACCAGATGCCGTTACAGTAATAGTACCGAGCTCGCCATTACACTTAGGCTGAACAGGTTCAACCTTATCTATCAAAATCTCAGGATAGCTTACAATTTCGGTGCTTACATCAGCTTTACAACCATTAGCATCAGCTATGGTAAACAGATATTTCGAAGGGTGTAGCCCTGATATCTTACTACCAGCAACCGTCCCTGTCCCCCCCGAAGGATTTGGCGTTTCAGCAAGCCAGGTTATGGTGTAGGCAGGTTTACCTCCTGTAATATCTAGCTCTACAATACCATCCGTTGAGCCTGCACAAATTGGCGATGTTACGCTCTTTACAACAGCAACTATCGCAACAGGACTCTCAATGGTAACAGTCTTGGTATAAACCGCATTTGTAGCATCGGTAACAGATAGCACATAGTCGCCAGGAGCTAAATTCTCAATGCTATATGTACGACCAGTCACATCAATAGGACCATTTACAGTTCCACCCTTAGGTTGCCAAGTTAGCTTAAACGGATCAACACCACCCTTTATGGTTATATCTAGCTTCCCAAAAGTATCGGTGCTACACTTTACATCAGTAACAGCAACATCCAACGATAGCTCTTCGAGCGGTATAGGCCCTACTTCGCCCGTACAGCCATTTTCATCGGTAACTATAACCTTGTAGTTGCCGCTAGGAAGCTTGTTGAAGTTAACCTCAACACTACCTGTTTGTAGGTTCGAGAATTCGAATCCAGTATCGGCATCAATAAGCTGGTAGGTGTAAAACCCAGAACCTCCTGTTGCAATAACAACTATGCTTCCATCCGAAGTCCCATCTGCCGAAGGCGTTTTAACCTTTACAACCTTAACAACAATGGCATCAGGATCGGCCAACGTAACCTTTTGTGTTGCTCTTACACCAAGAGCATCTTCTACCACAACATCGTAGGTACCAGCCTTCAATCCTGTAAATAGGTGATCGGCTTGGAAAGTTGCGCCATTATCTATCGAATACTTCATAGTGCCACTTCCTCCCGAAGCATAGATATCGATCGAACCATTGCTTTCAGCGTGACACTTTGGATTTACGGTTATAATATCGTCTATTGAAAGGTTGGACTTAGCAATCAGCTCAACCTCCGAACTTACCACAATACAGTGATTCTTATCTTCAACAACAATCTTATACTTACCAGGATTTAAGCCAGTAAATACGCCTGTTCCATTTTTTGTTGCTGTACCCTCTATAGAGTAGGTGTACGGAGGAACACCCCCAGAAACAACAGCTGTAATAGAACCATCAGCAGAGGTATTTGATGAAGGATCAACCTTGGTAACTGAATCGAACTTAAGAAGTGTTGGCCCCGATATTCCAAATGGGAACTTCTGAGGACAAGCATTATCGTCGCTAATAAACATATTGTAGCTACCCGAAGAGAACCCTCCAACTTCGATGGTATAATCGCCAGCAGTAGCCCCAGCAGTTGCTTTAAAGGTATAGTCAACTCCCTCGGTTAATGTTACGCCTGTAGTACGATTAACAAACACACAGCTTAACGTGCCCTGTACTCCACTTACCACAATTGTAGCCTTTCCTTTATCTCCAGAGCACTTAATATTATCTATCGTATAGTTTATTACCTTAATCTTAGTTGTACCACCACCACTTGCAATGGTTATAGTGGTAGGCCAAGTAGCAGGACAAGTACCCCCATCGGTAACCTCAACCAAATAGTTACCCAATGCAACATCCGAAAATAGTCCTGTTTTATTAGATGTAACAAGTACCTTGCTTCCAGCACGTAGCAACCTATAGGTAAGATCGCCACTACCACCAGAAGCTATTGCTGTAATAGTTCCTCCAATAGCACATTTCGTATCGGTTTTAGTAACCGAAGCTATATTTATAGCAGTTGGCGAGCTAAGAACAACATCCTGCGAAGCCGACTGGCAACCTAATGCATCCTTAACAGCAACTTTGTATGTTCCTGCAGTTAAACCTGTAAAGCTTCCTGTTGTATTTCCAAATGTTACGCCATCGCTGGTGTAAGAATACGTACCATTACCACCCGTTGCAGTAAGAGTAATAGTTCCGGATGTTGCGCTACCACAAGTAGGGTTGGTAGATGCAACTGTAAGGTTTAATGCAGGATTTGCTGCTATGGTGTGCGATGCAGAGACACTACATCCGCTATTATCAGTAACAGTAACCACATAGTCGGCAGGTGCAAGATTTGTAATAGACTGCCCGACAAGCGTCCCACCAGGTACTGGTGCCCCACCACTTGTTCCAACCCACGAAATAGTGTATGCAGGAGTACCACCATTGCTAGCAACATCAATCTTTCCAGAGGTAGCCCCAGAACAGAGCGTTGCAGTTGCATTTTGTAGTGCAATGGTAAGCTTTGTTGGTTCTGATAGGTTCACCGTTTTAGTAGTCGATGTACCATTATTATCGGTAACTACAATCGAGTAAGCTCCTTTATCTAACCCAGGTATGGTGTAGCTAGCCGTTGGCGAGCTATACGTTTGAACCGTGGAATTAGGGTAAGTTACTTTTATTGTATATGGTGTAGCACCACCTGTTATATCAACCTTTATCTGTCCATCTTTTGCACCATTGCATTTAATATCAGTACCAGTAACAACAACCGACATATTTGATAGCGCCACATTAAGAGGTCCATCGGTACAACCCTTAGCATCAGTTACGCTAAGCGTATAGCTGCCCGATCCTAATCCGCTAAATATTCCTGTTGCGTTGGTAACGCTTCCAGGATTGAGCAGATAGGTATATGGAGCAGTGCCTCCAGTAGCTATTACGGTTATACTTCCATTGTTCCCTGACGTAGGAGGAACAACGGTTGGAGTACCAATAAGCAGCTTAGAAGGTTCTACTATATCAATAGTTTGAGTTTGAACGCATGTAGGATCATTACTATCGCTTACCGACACAAGGTAGCTTCCTCCTGCAAGGTTAGGAGCTGTTACATTATAGCTTGCGCCAACTTTAGTGACTGTTGGAGCTGGTATTGCTATCCCTGATTTAGTTATAACAACTGTTGGCGCTCCAACTATACCACCAACAACAAATGATATGCTCGAAGTTCCACCATTACAGCTAATTGCAGGAGCAGTAATTCCTGTTATGGTAATTGCAGATGGCGACGTTAGCGTCATTGGTGCTGAAGATACTTTTGCACAATTATTTGCATCGGTTACATCAACAGTATAGGTTCCTGCGCTCACATTGGTAAAGCTTCCCGTAGCATTGGTAGCCACCGCACTAGCTCCCTGCATTAAGCTGTACTTAAGCGGAATTGTACCACCTGTGGCCGAAACTGTTACAGTACCTGCTGCACTACATGTTGGATTGGTAGAGGTTTGAGTGGTTATACTTATTGGAGTTGGCTGGTTGATCTGTGCAACCACCGACACTTGGCAGCTATTGGCATCTACCACCTTTACGGTGTAGCTATTCGCTGCAAGATTACTAAATGCACCACTTGTAAACGTGGCTGCTGGTGTAAGCGTTACGGTGTAAGCTGGTGTTCCGCCTGTAGGCGATACCAATATTCTTCCATCCGAGAGACCATTGCAGCTAACATTAAATACTTGTAGGTTGGGTTGTAGTACGTTAGGCTGTGTGATACTAATTGGTGCCGACTGTGTACAACCTCCATTATCTTTTACTCTAATTGTGTATGATCCTGCAACCAACCCGCTGAAGGTGCTTGATGCACCAAACGCTCCGGCATCCATAGCATAGGTTAGCGGTGCTGTTCCTCCATTGGCTACGATGGTAACCGCCCCCGTTGCATCACCATTACACTTTACGTTGGTTATGCTTGTAGCATTTAAGTCTATCGTTAAAGCATTAGGAGCTGTTATAGTAACACTTCCTGCATCAAACACGCAGCCATTGGCATCCTTAACTTTAACGTTGTAGGTTTTAGCATCAAGACCTGCTATGTTGTTGGTAGCTACGTAAGTTACGCCATTATCTACCGAATAGGTTAGTGGAGCAACTCCCCCTCCTGCGGTTATAAAGATGCTGCCATTTTTGCTCGTAGAGCATCCTGTTACGTTTGTTCCAGTGGCAGTTGCTGTTATCGGAGCTGGCTCTGAAACCGCTACATTTCCTAAATTCTTTACACAACCAGCTCCATCGGTAATGGTAAGGTTGTAGTTGCCAGCTCCTAATCCTCCTATGGTAGTTCCAACAAGAGGTTTGTTTCCTGCTCCTATATTATACTGGTATGGTGCAGTACCCGAGGTAATGGTTAGATTAATAGCGCCGCTCTTGTCGCCATTGCATGGCTTTACGGCCACTGCCGATGCGGTTACATCCAAAACCACAGCTCCCTTTACTACCAATGGAGTAATATCCGATTCACATCCGTTTGCATCTTTCACTCTAACGTTATAGGTTCCGGCAGGAAGTGCCGAGAAGCTAGAAGTTGGAAGGTAAGTGCCTGAAGAGCCTCCGTAGATGGAGTATTGGTAAGGTGCTGTTCCTCCTGTTACACCTGTAATGCTAATCTGTCCGGTATTAGGACCTACACAGGTAACATCTGTTTTTGTAATGGTTGGAACAATTTTCTGTGCAGCATTCAACGTAACGTCCGACTGCTTTGTGCAGCCTGCGGCATCCTTCACAACAATCGTGTAAGGGCCAGATGCTAGCCCGCTAAACAGGTTAGGACTCTGGAATGATCCTCCATTCGAGTAGGTTAGCGGCGCTGTACCTCCTGTGGCATTTACTGTTATAGAACCGTTACTATCGCCAAAACACTTAGGATCGACTGTTGTAACTGATGTTATACTAATATTGGCTGGCTGATTAACGGTATAGTCGCCCAGCTTTACGCTACAAGTCGGATTGGCAACATCCCTTATATATATAGGATATGAACCTGCTGCCAAACCTGTAAACGCTCCTGTTGCAACCCAGGTTGTTCCATCTTTAGAGTATTGGTAGCTTCCGCTTCCTCCAGATGGACTTGCGACGTTAATTGAACCATTGGTGGATCCAAAGCATCCTGTTACGTTGGTTGCTGTTACTGTAGCTGTTAACGATGGTGCTTGAGTTATGCTATAGCTTCCAAGTACTTTTACGCAGGTTTTGTTGGCTGCATCGCGAATTGCTACCTGATAGGTAGCTGCTGGCAAGCTGGTAAAGCTTCCGCTTGATTGCCAAGTTGCTCCATTATCTTTTGAGTACTCGTATGTACCAGATCCTCCTGTTGGACTAGCAACTGTTATACTCCCCGTAGATGTCCCGAAACAGGTAACGTTCGTTGTCGTTACCGTTGCTGCCATTGCTGCGGGTTCTGTTATGTTAGCTACGCCTATGGATGCGGTACAGGTTGGTGTTGCCCTATCGCGTACAACTAGGGTGTACGATTTAGCGGTTAACCCTGTAAATGCGGGTGTTGTAGCCCAAGTTGCACCGTTATCAATGGAAAAATCGTATGCTCCAGAACCTCCGACGGTACCAGAAAAGGTTATGCTTCCGTTGTTATTCCCTGCACATCCAGTAACATCAACCTTACTAAATGTTGATGTTATTTGCGCTGGTGCTGTTATGGTGAGCGAACCTAGAGGCTTAGTACAGGTCGGACTGAGCTTGTCGCGCATAGATACAGGATAGACTCCTGCACCTAATCCGGTAAATGTTGCGGTAGGACTCCATGTCGTTCCGTTTATTGAATATTCATACTGACCAGAACCTCCAACCGACCCAGTTATGGTAATACTACCATTGCTGGCACTGTAACAACCAGCTACATTAACCTTACTAGCCGAGCCATTTAAAGCTGCTGGCTGTGTTATGGTTATGCTAGGAAAAGGTTTAACGCAAGTAGGATTGGCTGCGTCACGTATTTGTGGGGTATAAGAGCCTGGCGCAAGGTTGGTAAACGATGCCGAAGAACCCCAAGTACCTGATACCGAATACTCATACGTACCACCTCCTCCTTGTGGATTGGTGAACGTAATGGTACCATTTGCGGAGCCATTGCAGCTTACATTTGTTGATGCAACGGTTGCAGTTAAAGCAGGCTTTGCCGTAACCTGTAAAGCAGCATTGAGGGTAATAACACAGGTAGGATTAGCTGCATCACGTATTAGTACATTGTAAGATTTTGCAGTCAAACCTGTAAATAAGCTAGAGTTGCTCCAGTTGGTACCTCCATCTATCGAATATTCATAGGTGCCAGATCCTCCTGTTGCACCAGAAATCGCTATTTGCCCATCGGGAGTTGCACTACAACCTGAAACTGGCGTTGCTGTAGCGGTTGCCGAAAGTTTTGCAGGTTGCTTAATCGTTACGTTTGCCGTTTTTTGGCAGGTTTTATCTACCGAACTTCTGACGATTACGGTATATGATCCAGCAGCTAAACCGCTGAAGGTAGAGGTTGTGCCGAAGTTCGTCCCGTCGATAGAATACTCGAGCGTACCAGCACCTCCTGTAGCGGTTGCGGTTATAGTTCCGTTTGTGTTTCCAAAACAACCTGAAACATCGGTAGATGTTACGCTTAGGTTAATTGCAGCGGCTTGCTTTATTTCTATAGGATTACCTGCGTATGGATAGGTACAGCCGTTGTTGTCCTTAATAACCAAATTGTACGTCCCTGCCGAAAGACCAGTAGTAGGATTATTGGTACTATACGTAGTTCCATTATTTACAGAGTAGTTATAGGGAGGTGTACCGTAATTAATGGTAGCCCTTATAGATCCTGTTGATGCTCCATTACAGGTAACATCTACCACATCGACCTTCGAAAATAGCAATGGTAGTGGACCATCAACGGTAATTGTGAAATAGTCATTCTTACCTAAACCATCTGTAATTGAAACTGTATAAATGGCTTTTTTTACATTTTTAAGTTCATCTGTTGTAGCACCAGCTATTACCACATCATTCTCGTCAAACCAAACATAGCTGTAAGTTCCATTACCGCCAGTCACCTTGGTAACCTTTGCCGAGCCATCCTTACTTCCAGGACACGTAACAGCCTTAGTCGTATATTCAATCTGAAAATTATTATTTGCCCCCATCGTAGCTTTAAGTAGCGAAGATGAGATGGTTGACTTTACTTTAGGAGATATGTCTAGCTTAGCCGCTTTAACCTTATGCATGGTAAAATCTACCATATCACCTTGGGCTGTAAGTGTTTGGCTAGTAGTAATATTGGTGAGAACTTTATAGCTTGCAGAGCTTGTAAACTTTACATTTACGCTAAGCGGGAAGGGAAACTTTGCAACTGCACTACTCGCTGATTGCAGTATGATACTTCCATTCCATCCTCCAGAGGCCGATGATTCGAATATGGTATTTTGGAAGATATTTAAAGTTCCAGAACCTACAATGCCGGATGTTGCAGCATCGCTTGTCCAGTAGAAGCTCTTAACATCAGCACTCCCATCAAGCGAGATAACGCCTGGCGTTGTAAACGAATACTTATCGATGAAAACGTTATTGCTGCTGCTAGGAACCGAAGCGCCTCCAGGTCCTCCGGATGTGTACGACCAGTGCTGGCTATCCGACCAACTTCCTGTGCCACCAACCCAGTAACGCGATTGCGCAAATCCCTCTAATCCAACAAGCCACAGTACACACAGCAATAGCAATCTGGTAAAAAGATTGAAGTTCTTCATTCCAACAAACAGATTTATAACTTAATACGCTTTTCCCTATCTATGAAGAGGAGCTCCCTAAAGCCACCATCACCCGTACGAATTTAACTTTTATAAGCAGTATTACAAAATAAAATTGTCATTTAACGTTCATTATCTTCTTAAATATGTTCAATTTGTTATCTTTTTAGCTTTCGTGTATGGTTTAGGATAGCTGCTTTCTTAGCGATGATATAGGATAACGTGCTGCAAAATAGCCAATTAGAACTACCGTAATAAAAACTGATAGTATATCTAAAAGCTGGATATCAACTGGATAGGCATTAAGCACAAATGATCCGTTGATATTGAGCTTTACAAGCTTAAAGTATTTCTGAATTAAAGCGACACCAAGTCCCAAAATTACGCCAACCGCTGCTCCAAATATAGATATAAGCCAACCTTCCAATAAAAATATACGTTCAATCAGCTTATTGGATGCCCCAAGCGAACGGAGCACAAAGACGTCATCTTGCTTATCAAGAATCAGCATGGAGAGCGATCCGATTATGTTAAAAGAGGCAACCACTAGTATTAAACATAAAATCAGATAGATAATCCACTTCTCCGACTTCATAATTCGGTAGAGCACTTCGTTTTGCATATACCTATCTTTAACTACAAACTTGCTTCCCAGCTCCTTTTGTATCGTCTGAAGCGCTTTTGCCATATCTGCTCCTTTTGCCAGCTTTACTTCAAGTGCAGTTGCTTGGTTGGTATAGCTAAACGATGAGTCTATTAAGCGTATTGGTACTATGATATACTTAACATCATACTCAAGGTTGGTGGCAAATACAGAGGTAGGAAATACATACTGCTCTACAAATGCATTTGGAGAGTCTATCCCTTCTGCATCCTTGTTGGGTAAGTAGATAAATAGAGGCGTCATAAAGTTTACGCCAACACCCAACGACTGGGCAATCATTGCCCCTACCGAAGCTTGGTTAAGGTCGCCATGCACCAGACTAAACGAACCTGCGGCCAACATGGTATCTATACCTACAACCCGGCTGTAAGCATTGTCGACCCCTTTTATGGTAACTATCTGCTGCCTATCGTTGTACTTGGCTAGGGCATTTTCTTCTATAACACGACTAGCAGCTTCAACTCCCTCTACGGCTCTAATCTTGCGCTCTAGCTGCTCGTCATACGTAAAGTACTTTCCTTCGGCTGGCATAACTTTAATATCCGGATCGAAAGTGCTGTAAAGCGACCTAACGTAACCATCAAAGCCATTGTAAACCGAAAGTATAATCACCAAGGCCATTGCACCTACAGCAACACCAACAAGACTAATCATCGACATGATGTTAATGGAGGTATGCTTTTTCTTGGACAATAGGTAACGCCTTGCAAAAAATAGGGGTAGCTGCATCTATCTAGTTTTTCTTACAGTAGTAGATAATTTCTTTGGGTGGTAGAGCAAGGCGCATACGAAAATCAGAATTAAGTTCTTCCAACAGCCTATCTTCTACTACCTCAAAACCTGCACTTCTAAGCCTTTCGGCATAGTCTAATCCGTACAACCTTACATGGTCGGCCTGCCAGTAAAATTTTTCACGAAGTTCAGGGGTATTAATGGATGGATCTTCGAGGGTTACCTCTCGGTTGTAATCAACAGGAACTTGAAAGACTCCCCAACCTCCAGGCTTCATCACCCTGTATAGCTCAGCCATCGCTTTTACATCATCGGCAACATGCTCTAGCACATGGTTGCACATAATCACATCAAACGAGCTGTTGTCAAATGGCATCCGCTGGATATCCATCTTCACATCTGCCCAAGGAGAAACCAAATCTCCAGTTATATAGTCGATATTTTTCTGCTTACGAAAAAGCTTGATAAAACAATACTCCGGTGCTATATGAAGCATCTTTAGCTGCTGCGAAAAAAAGGTTGTCCGCTGCTTTAAAAATAGCCACAGCAACCTATGCCTCTCTAGCGACATTGAGCCTGGTGCAAGTGCATTTTGCCGAGGGTTGATTCTACCGTAAGGTAGTAGCTTACGGTAGGTTCTTCCATCTATCGGATCTTCGAAATTATTCCCAGCATAAAAGGGTGCTGCAGCCTTCATGGCCAAATAGGCAAAAACTTGCAGCCAATGTCTTGGAATAAAACGAGTTGTAAATGCAATGATATGTTTTACCATAGCTACAAATTCTAAAAAGAATTTACTTGAGCAGGTTGTCTATTCGCTCTACATAATCCAATGAATCATCAATATAAAATGCAAGCTCTGGAACAATGCGCAGCTGATGGCGTACTCTTTGTCCAAGCTCAAATCTAATCTCTTTTGTGCCCTCTGCTAGCTTTGCTTTAGCATCAGCAGCCTTTGATGAGGGAAAAACGCTTACGTAAACTTTTGCAAAGCTGAGATCTGGCGAAACCCTAACGGCAGTCACAGAAACCATTGCTCCGTCGTAAGCTTGTAGTCCTTGCTTCTGTATGATATCTCCCAAATCCTTCTGAAGCAATCTTCCTATTTTTAGCTGTCTTGTTGAGTCCATTTAGTACAAATTTGCTCAAAGATACGAAGAATGCGTCAATGTTCTCTCTAGCAACAGTATTTATGAAGGAATTAGGCTCGCTATGGCTAATCGCGTGTGAGCCAATTACTGCCTTGCTGCTCAAGACGGCAGGCTATGAAAAATATATACACCTACAGCTATGCTAAATAGTACAGATGTGTTAGAACTAAAACCGAAAAGAGGGTATCCCCAAAGAGGTAGCACACATCCATGCTGGTGATACTTTTTGGACACCCTCTATTCTATTGTAAGTAGAGCGGTTAGCTAGAGATTCTTGCTTAGATTTACAACCAGCGGAGAGTAACCATTGCTAACCAAATACTTGCTTAGCTCGTCTTCAGTGTACGTTCTGCTCCACGCATCGCAGTTTTGACGTATAACATCGAACTTGTAGGGCCCTTTACCCGATGGAAGCTTAATGACATTGGTTTTTTCGTCAAGTTCAAGACGAACCTTACTGTTATCTGCAAAGGTTACGTCTAGCGAAGCTTTTACTATATGGTTATTACCACTCTTACCACTATTTTCAAACACAACAATCTGCATATCAAATGTTTTAACGATATTCAGATCAAATACGGTATAGCCAAAATCGGCTGGTGTGGCATCTTCATCTCCTATAACCTCAGGACTAAGCGTTGTCATCTCTTCAACCTTTACGTCAAATGCAATATCTAGGGGATCTTTAACTAGGTATGCTTTCGACGAGCCCTCCTTGGGACTTAGGTACATCACCTTTCCACTTTCATCTAAAACCAAAAACTCCTTAAGAAGATAGCTGCTTGCAGGTAGAGCTAATGGCTCGCTAACATAGCTTCCGCCTAAAAGGTAGATAGACACCTCCTTTTGTATAGGATCGCCACCTTGTTTAGCATCAACA
>Ga0209464_10000304_pt1 | contig 15964 bp, 15 predicted proteins | sample DOMMetBare1Fresh_2_FD_187473 | JGI IMG/M metagenome (GOLD analysis project Ga0209464, IMG submission 187473) | Wetland sediment microbial communities from St. Louis River estuary, USA, under dissolved organic matter induced mercury methylation -... | ecosystem: Environmental > Aquatic >...
CCTGCCACACCATTTTATGTCGAAACGCCGTACCGGTGAAAACCGTCGTGGTGTACCAGCGCTAAGCGGAACGGTGTACCAGATTGGCCATCGTACGCATCTGCAGAACTGCAGGTATCTAGCACCTGAGTTCTGCCAATAGAAAACTAGCTTTTCTTGGCATTTGGATCATCGAGGCTGAACGTATCAATAAGATTCTTTATAACCACATCATCAAGCTCTTCGATTGCTCTGTAATATTTCTTTTCCCCATCGTCAAGGTCTTCGATAAAGACGCATTCTTCTAACGGTTTTTCATGCCCTGGTCCCCAGATTATACTGGTCCAATTATTGAAATCGTGAAACACGTTTTGCTCGGATGCATCTACCGGCACGAGCTTCGGTGGTTGGCTGCTGGTATCTGCAACTCCATTTATAAAAACTTTTATACCGCTCCCATTACCTCTTTTTCCGATTTCATCTGTCAATTTCACTCTATACGCGCGTATCATCGATTCTCCAATCCTCGATACATACCTCTTATCCACCACGACAACTACTTACGATAAAGAGTCAAGGTCGCTTTTTCAAGTCTGGCTCATCGATGTCGAATCTAGACGTTTCACCACCCTTTCTGACGACCCATCTCTAAAATGCATACTCTATTGTCTAAAGGCTGTTACGACACATCTACGAATATAACTTTACGGGACTTTACCTCTTTCTCCCGCGCAATCCTCCCGGCAACGCCGTCCTCCCCAGGGCAGCGTTTCCGATTATTACGACATATCGGGGACTATCCCCCTATGAGAAACCTATCGCCCAACATGGAGAGGTACTGCTGCAGCAGAGCCAACGGGATAACGCAGAAGGCGGCGTACCGGGCTTCCTATGTATGCGCCGAGTCGAGCGACAACACGGTCTCCCGCGAGGCCTCGCTGCTCGAGGCAGACCCCAAGATCGCCCAAAGAATCAAGGAGATACGCAACGAGGCCGCCAAGGACATCATGTGGGAGATACAGGATGCCGCGCGACCCCTTCTCGAAGTGCTGGAGCAGACCCGCCCGGTCTTCGCCCGCAAGGCGGCCAACGACGAGATAGACAACAGCGCGCGCCTGGCCATAACCGAATCCATCAGGATACTCAACGAGCTGTTCGGCATGGACGGCACGCAGAGCGTGGATACCGACGGCGGGGTGACCATCGTAGATGACATCGGGGATTAGGCTCAGCGACCTAGTCGCCTCGGTGCTCTGGGGCGTATGGCGCGACATCAAGGCGCACCGCCACACCTGGTACTGGTTCAGGGGGGGGGCCGCAACTCCACCAAGTCCAGCTTCGTGGCCATAGCCGTCATCATGCTGCTACTCAAGAACCCCGAAACTAACGCCTGCGCGATTGCAAGATGCGAGTATCTCAGACAACTGACCTATATGATTAGCCACGGTTCCTAGCGTCCACCGTCCGTTCAAGCTCATGCGCTCCCCAGCGTGCAGCCGAACCGGCAAGTGTGTTTTCGCGACGTGGAGAATTCCTTGCAGAAAAGCGAAAAGTTCAAATGCAGACATCACGCAATTCCACATTCGATGAGGTTTGTAGAATTTGCTCGTACGGGAACTCCGCGATATGAGGATTACGCACCAAGCCAATGGATGCTTTGAATAGTGCACTCTTTTCTAATCTGCACATGGTTGGGTACGCTGGAGTAGATTAATACCAAGGAAACCAGGCTGCTGCATCAAATAACAGTGTCATCTTCCCAAATCAAAAGCTTGCTTTTGTGCCCATCGGACAGAAATGCAGGTTTGCACAACAGTGGCACCTGACTTGTTGACCAATTCCCAACTCAACCACAGAATGAGCTGTTGAAAACCGCGGCTACACCTCGATTTTCCATAATCGGCATACGGGGTAGAAACGCTCGAACCGAGAGCAGGGGCTTTCTCCGAGCTTCAAGTTTTCTGCTACGCATCCATCGTAGCCACACTGCTGCGGGCATATGTCGCATTGTTCGTTTGCAAAATGCCCGTCGAGAGCACGGGAATTGATGTCTATCCGGCCATCGTCGTCGAGCATCGCGTAGCTTTCGCCATCTAGCAAGAAGGAGCATATATAGCACCTTCCATCAGGAAAAATAGAAATGCGTTCATATGATTTCCCTACACAACCCCGATATCCTTCGGCAATCAGCGGATCGGGTTCGTTCCGATCGCCATACGCCGGCTGATAGGCAACCCTGATTTTCCGGTTCGGCATAGAGCATGCATGCTGGCGCATCATGCCGCAAAGCTCGATCCATTCTTCGGGGCCCAAGCCAAGGCCCCCATCGAGGGCATTTCCTATTTCCGACATAATATGAAATTTGATCAGAGAGCATCCAAGCGATTCGGCCAAATCGATCATGTCGATCGCTTCATGCTTATTCAGCTTGTTGACCGTCATGATAATACGGACGTCAACCGACTGAGCTACGAGCTCCCGTATGGAATTCAATGTTTGATCGTACGTGCCACGTGCCCTGATTCTTTCATGGCATTCCCTCGACGTGCCATCGAGGCTCGTCTGGATATACGACAATGCATGCAAGTCGATATCCGACAGAATATCCAATGCCCTATTGGTGAGATTGGAATCAATCAAAATGGTCGGATAGCCCAAATCCTGAGCGATAGTTATAGCTTCCTGCAAAAACGGATACATCGTCGGCTCCCCGCCAAGAAAGCACAGCTTCTCGCCTCCGAGCTTACGCCAAAATGCAAGGTGGTTCTCGACGGAGCCAAGCGGCATCACTTCCCTTTCGCCCAAGCGGTCGCCCAGATAGCAGTGCTTGCAGTGCATATTGCAGGCATTGGTAACATACACATATACATTCTTGAACGGTGTTTTGTTCGGCATGCAATCGATTGCTGATTGCAGATGTGCGCCCATTTCATACATGGCAAACTCCTAACATCTTTTTGCTTGGAGAATGGGGTCCTGGGTCACTTCAGATGCTTGGTACACCAAGGGGATACAGTGCGCCCGACTGGTGCGCTTAGGGGAAGTCGAGAATGCGAGACAAAACCATTGCATCATCACCCTCCGTTCCGTAGACGGATCGAGAGTAGGAGCCGCTCAGAATAAGCGTTGAAACCCCATCGATACCGATGCAGCTTCATGAAGCACGTTTCACCTATCAAAAAGTTCTAGCAAAATCTTCGTTATATCATTCGCCTATCAGATATCGCTAATGAAAACAATACACCATTTATAGTAAATTAAACACCGAATGTCAATGATAGGCTCCGAAGCGTCCACCTCCGATTAATCCTGCAGGGAAGAGCAGGAAGAAGAATGCCGAAGGGTCTGGAGCAGACAAGGCCGGACGACGAATCGTCCGGCCTTGATTTTCGGTGGTGGAGCATAGGGGGATCGAACCCCTGACCTCATGGCTGCCAGCCATGCGCTCTCCCAGCTGAGCTAATGCCCCGAAAAAGTGCGAGATTTATACTAACAGACTTCCCCCTCTGGTCAAGAGTCCATCTGCAATATCTTCACAAGCGGCGGCCTTGGAAGAACCGTCTGTTTCCCCGAAAAGCCGCCTGTCTCGTAATCGAGTTTTCAACAGCACGCTCTATAATAGATGTAAACAACTCCCGTGGACAGGATGTACAGTATGAGCAACACCAGTAACAATCCCATGTACACGCAACAACCTGAATCAGCAGCTACATCCAACGACGAGAATATCGTCCACACGCCCCTTCCCGTCCCCAATCCGGCAACTGCCGCCAACCATCCCGAATTCAATGCCTTCATTGAGACAATCGCCGCCCTGCGTGCACCCGGCGGATGCCCGTGGGATGCCAAGCAAACCCATGCCTCCATCGCGAAGAACATGCTGGAAGAAGCATACGAATCGGTTGCCGCCATCGAAGAAGGCGATGCCGACCATTTACGCGAAGAACTGGGCGATGTGTTGCTGGAAGTGGTTCTGCAGGCACAGATAGCCGCCGATGTCGGAGAATTCACCATCGATGACGTGGCCCGCGATGTCAATGCCAAGATCATACGGCGCCATCCCCATGTGTTCGGCACCCAAGCTGCGTTCCAAGCAGCCGGCATCGAACCAGAGGCGATTTCCGAAGCCGATGATGTGCTGGATCTCTGGGACCAGATCAAAGCTCACGAACGGAAGTTGAAAGACGCAGCGCGGGCCGAAAAGATGCGCGCAGCAGGCTTTGATCCCGATGCGCCGCGCGGACTGCTGGACGATGTGTCATCCGAGCAACCGGCCCTGATGCAGGCGCAGGAAGTGTCTCGCAAAGCCGCGGCATGCGGATTCGAATGGGAAACCGTCGATGATGTATGGGCGAAGGTGGATGAAGAGATCGCAGAATTCGAAGCAGCCGAACCGCGCACGGAAGAAGCCGAATTGGAATTCGGAGACATTCTGCTCACCTTAGTCAACATCGCCCGCAAAGAGCACCTCGATGCCGAAACCTGCCTGCGCCGCACGTGCGCGAAGTTTCGCCGTCGTTGGGAATGCATGGAGCGGGCGGCATACACACAAGGATGTCGCATCGACGATATGCAGAGGGACCAGCTGGAAAGCCTGTGGCAGCGTGCGAAGAACCTGGTGGGCTAGAAGCCGTCCCCTGAGAAAACATTCGAGAATACGCACCTGCCCTGCGCATATCGTGCGCTTGCGCTATCATGGACACGATCGAAGCAAAGAATAGGATGCCACATGGAAACTATGACCGATAAACAAAAGAAAATCGCCGACGTACTCGTCGATTGGGCGCGCGAGCATGCCGATGGCGATATCTCCGACATGCTCATCGAAGAAACCCAGCTGGCCGAAGCCATCGGCGAGAAAAGCTGGAAGCGCGCAGATGCCGAAGACCTAGGGCTTCTCTGCAGCTACTGCGACAGGAAGCACTACCCCCTGATCCCCCTGCTGGTGGTTATCCCTGGATTCGGCAAGCCCGAGAAGAGCATTCTGATCCACGCTTTCAAGGCAACGCTCCCCACCGCCGAGGCGAACAAACGCTGGCAGACGGAATTGAAGGCCATCCAGAAGACCAAAGCCGCTGTCTGGGACGACTTCAAACAGAACGTGCATCCAGCCGAGTAAGCAGGCTGAGCAGCTCTTTCTGCACGCTATGATCGGTATTCGAGCCCGTTACGCGATCGGCAATCTGCCTGATTGCATAACGGGCGTTTTCCATAGCTATACCCTCTCCCACCATACGGAGCATTTCATAATCATTCATCGAGTCGCCAAACGCCATAACCTCTTCAGGCGCGATACCGTAGGCATCCATCACTTGGCGCAATCCCGTCGCCTTATTGACCCCGCGCTGCATTACGTCGATCCATTGACGCCCTGACGGTGCAAACACGAAATCGCTTTCCAGCTCCCGTGTGAGAACATACGCCATGTCCATAGGGGAATCTTCGCAATATACTGAAGCCTTGATGATGGCGGTATCGGCCGAAGGCAAATCGATCACCCGAGCAGGATGCGGCAGGTCTTTATCCAATTCAGGCTTGTAGAAGAAAGAGTCGTCGAGTTCGTAGGCATTCACACTGTCGAATACCACCAGATGAAGAGTGTCGAACACGTCAGTTACCCGCTTTAGGCGACGCAATGCCGCAGGACTGAAAACCTCTTGATCAACCAAACGACCTTGTACATATACCTGGGCTCCACTGGCGGCAACGAAGTCGATTGAATCGACGATGGGACGGAAAAATTCGCACAGTGTATCGTAGCGCCGCCCCGATGAAGCCACGAAAACAATGCCTCTCTCACGTAGACGGCATATGAGATCGTAGGTTTCTTCGGGCACGTCCTGATTCTGATCGAGCAGCGTGCCATCCATGTCGCTTGCAACAAGTTTGATCATAGAGACCCCTTGGGGAATCGCCGGGTATTGAACGACCAAGGTGCTTTTTTCATTGTAGCCCCAGACTCATACAAGCCACCTAGGTTCGCAGGACTTCCATGCGTCCCTTCTTATGGAAGAAACGCCCGACCCCGCACTGGCAAAATTTCAGGCAGAAAAGAACTGCTCGGCGATGCGTGCCGATTCGGCGGCATCCTTGCCATAGAAATCAGCACCGACCATCTTGGCATATTCCGGGTTCAGCACAGCCCCGCCTACCATGATCTTGCAATCGGGAACTTCTTGGTGCAGCATCCGAATGGTTTCTTCCATCGCACGCACAGTGGTTGTCATCAGGGCCGAAAGACCTACCAAGCGCACGCCTTTTTCTTTGACGGCAGCCACGATGGCTTCGGGTGCTGCATCACGACCCAGGTCGATCACGGTAAATCCGTAGTTCTCAAGCAGCATCTTCACGATGTTCTTCCCAATATCGTGGATATCGCCTTTGACCGTAGCCACGGCAATCGTGCCCTTGTCGGCCACCGAAGCAGTCGGCGCTTCTGCTTTGACCACATCGAACCCGGCCTTCACGGCTTCCGCCGACGCCATGAGTTGCGGAAGGAAGAATTCGCCCGATTCAAACTTCGCACCCACTTCATCAAGCGCCGGGATGAAGCACCCGTCGATCACCTCGAGGGGGTCGTGCGTCTGCAACAAGACATGGGTCGCATGCGGCACATCGGCCTTGCGACCGGTCAGGATAAGATGGCGCATAGTCGCGTCGAAACAGCCCGTGTCTTCTGCGTCTTCATTAATCAGCCCATCGACAGAAGCAGCCGTCTCGATTTCGGCAATGGGCGTAGCATCATAGGGATTTGACGCATGGGCATACCGGGCAATGAAATCCCGAGCTCCTTCATCCTGGGCATTCAACACGCGGTATGCAGCCACCACATCGCGGTAGCGAGCAGAAAGAGGATTCATTATAGGCAGATCGAGCCCTGCGCCGAAGGCATTTGCAAGGAATACCGCGTTCACCAATTCACGCTGGGGCAGCCCGAAGCTGATGTTCGAAACACCCAGCACGGTCTTCACGCCCAATTCGGCCTTTACCCGCTTGATGGCATGCAGTATCTCGCTTACCGACGATTGGTTGGTCGAAGCCGCCATAGCCAGGCAGTCTATGACGATATCTTCGCGCGGGATACCATAGGCTTCGGCAGCTTCCACTATGCGCACCGCCAAAGCGAAACGCGCATCGCCCGAATCGGGAATACCCGCCTCGTCAAGCGTCAGCCCCACAACGGCACAACCATAGCGACGAGCCACCGGCAATACCGCTTCAAGGCTTTCCTTCTTGGCGTTGACCGAGTTGATAATGGGCTTGCCGCAATACCGACGCGCCGCACGTTCGACCGCGACGATATCGCCGGAATCTATCTGCAGGGGCAAGGGGCATACCGCCTGGACCGATTCCATAGCCTCGACGAGCATCCGGGGCTCGTCTATTTCGGGAAGTCCTACGTTCAGGTCTAAGATATCGGCACCGGCCTCTTGCTGGTCGAGGGCTTCGCCCACCACGTAATCGAGGGTACCGCTGCGCAATGCTTCTTTCAGACGAGGCTTGCCCGTAGGGTTGATGCGCTCGCCGATCACGGCGATACCTTTGCCAGACATCGGCAGCACAACCGCATTCTGGGCACTGCACACCGAGAACACAGGCTCGATACGGCGCGCTTGCGGCGTACGCCCCTCCAACAACTTCGCCAATTCGACAATGTAGGCAGGGTCGGTCCCGCAGCATCCTCCGACAATAGAAGCACCCGCTTCGATCAGGCGCGCCGCCGCATCGGCATAGTCACGGGGCCCGATGTCGTAGACAGTCCGTCCCTCACGCACCTGCGGAAGGCCCGCGTTCGCCTGCACCATCACCGGAACGGCGGACAATGCCGCCATGCGGGCAACCAACGGCACCAGGGCGTCGGGGCCCAGCGAACAGTTGATACCCAACGCCTGAACACCCAAAGCGGAAAGCGTAATCGCCGCCGTTTCAGGGCTGGTCCCCAGAAACGTGCATCCATCCTCGCCGAATGTCATCGTGGCAAAGACGGGAAGATCGCTTTCCTCTTTGGCGGCCAGCACTGCCGCTTTCATTTCCAGCAAATCAGCCATGGTCTCGATAGCGATCAAATCGGCACCCGCCGCATCTGCAGCGCGCGCTTGTTCGGCAAACAGGTCATAGGCTTCATCGAAATCCATAGTACCCAAGGGCTTCAATAACCCGCCTGTCGGCCCGATATCCGCAGCCACATAACGGGCGCCCGATGCACGAGCGCAAGAGATAGCCGCCGAGAACACCTGGTCGACCGATGCCGCGCCGTTCAATTTGCGCGTATTCGCGCCGAACGTATTCGCCGACACCACCTGCGACCCGGCTTCGACATAGGCCCGATGAATCGATGTAATGGATGCGGGATCGCTAAAATTGAGGAGTTCCGGCACATCGCCTGCGGCAAGCCCTGCAGCCTGGAGCATCGTGCCCATAGCTCCGTCGAACAGCAGGAAGCTGCGACCATCCAGAACCGATTGCAGATATGCGTCTTTGACCCTCATCAGGCATCTCCTCTTCTATAACAGACATCGCCATGCGCACGTATCGTGCAGAAGTCCCGGCAAGCGCACCAGGCGCACCCCACCTTCGCACGAACGGGAAGCTGGGGATAGAGACCCACCACGGCAGTGATGCTTTTCACCGGTATCAATAGGTTGCGGTCCGTCACGGTTATACCCAGTTGCCGGCTTGCATCCAAGGTGTCGATGAATGGTCGCTGAATGGCCAAATCAAAATCGCCATACCCCGGGCTGTAGCGGTAGTTCGCATATAAACCGCGCGCGCCTGCAGCCGAAACAATGCTCGATTCGAGCATGTCGGCCCCTCTTTCCACCAATTCGGTGCAAGCACTGCCGTAAATCAAGGCATCGACAGGATCGAGTGCATTCAGCCGGCGCAGTTCACGTTCACTTTTCAAACCCAATGTGCACGCCATAAGAACACATTCCGTTGCCTCCTGCAGGTATTCGACGATATCTTCGCCTTCGAAGACGAGGGAAGTCCCCCCTACCGACACCGCAGGACGGCCATGGGCGTCTTCTACCTTGGCAATAGGATGCACCTGGGAAACACTCGAAGGGTGTTGTTCCGCTTGGCAACGTTCGATAAGAGCATCGACACGAGAATCCAACTCGTCGGACATTTCCTGACCGGCATACCCGAGGTAGCGCAGCACTTCGGATTTCCTGATCGTCGGTTCCATGCAATCCGTCCCTTATGAACGCAGCGCGTGAACAGCCGCAGCCGCGATATCCGGTTGATTCATCGTATACACATGCAAGCCATCTGCCCCATTGCAGGCAAGATCCATCAGCTGGGCACACGCATATTCGATACCCGCCGCCCGCAAGGATGCCTTGTCGTGTTCGTATTGCGCCAATATCTTCACGATCGGCGACGGCAGCGAAGCACCGCACATGAAGATCATACGCGAAACCTGTTCCTTACCCAAAAACGGCATGATACCGCATGTGATGGGAATGGATATACCTGCGCAATCGGCAGCATCGCGGAACCGGTAGAAGTATTCGTTGTCGAAGAACAATTGCGTTACGAAAAAACCAGCACCCGCATCTTGCTTCTGCTTCAAGTGCTCGATGCTGTCTTTGAAATTATGGCAGTCGATATGCCCTTCAGGATAGGCAGCCGCCCCTACGCAGAATCCTTCATCCGCAAGAAGGGGAATCAGATCCTTCGCAAAGTCGAAATCGCCCGACGGGGATCCCTCCAACATATCACCGCGCAACGCCAGCACGTTTTCGATGCCCAGCGCATGCATATGGTCGACTTTGTCTTGCAAAGTCGCACGAGTCAGCCCCTGGCAGGTAAGGTGAGCCACCGAAGAAACACCCAAGGTTCCCTGAATCATTGCAGCGATATCGTCAGTCGCCTGGGCGTTGCCGCTACCGCCGGCAGAATACGTGACGCTGATGAAATCCGGTTCCAGCTGCACCAGCTGGGTAGCAACGGTATTGGCCGACTCCATCGAAAGGCTGCCTCTCGGCGGAAATATCTCGAACGAGACCGGCTGAATCTCTGTTTCGAATATGCTGCTGATCTTCATATCATGCTTTCGGTTCATGCTGCACAGGTATGCATGCAGCCGGCTGCACGGCCTTGGTCGGTCGCGTCTATCTTTCTTTATACAGGAACGTACGTCGTTATTCCTGGGAGTTCTCCGAAGCGAAGAATGTCGCCTGATCGAATTCCTGGGCAATCGTTCGCCCGCTTAAAAACGGCAGCGCCAGAAATTCATCGACCGTATCCACTAAATCGCTGCAATCGGAAAAATGATCTTTTCCATTCAGCGTATTGGTGTCTTGGGCACGCCACGCATGTGAATTCACATCGGTCAGATAGTAGGTTACCTCACCCACCTGCATATACACCGAGTGATTCGCATGCAGATACCGCGCTAGACCGTCAAAATCCACATCAAGTGCTTCTTCCGCCTGTTTCCCCATGGCATACATCCTTTCAGAAACCTGCACGTTCAATGCGCTTCCTTGCATAATAGCAAGAAAGAAGAACGGTGAGAACGCAAATCGATGACGATATGCACAATCTATACTGGTTTAATAGGATTTATTGCAAGCCAGACGATGCATCCATCTGTGTGCGTCTAGCCCGCAAAATATCATGCTCCTCCAAGAAAAACGGCACGTCGATGCAGTACCGGTCCATTGCGCGATTCGCCACATCAACCGCCTCGGATCGGTCGCTGCCTTCAGGCAGGAACCGCAGGTTGGCAGCCTCCAGCGATCGAACGGGACAATGAGGCGACAGGACTTCCAGTTCGGAGCCCTCCTCAAAGCGGTTGCGGCAGAGCACTTCGGCGCAGAAGCCAGCACCGGCCGGATGGCATGCCAGCACTTCGCCTACCCAATCGTAGGCACGGATATAGGCATCCGATTCAGGGGTCTGATGAGCAGATCCATAATAGAATCCGGTCGAATACGGGCGATGGGAAACCGTCTGCAACTCGGCAGCGAATTCAGCTGAATCGGCCCCGTCGAGCACCTGACGGTACGCATTGACCACTGTTGCCACGTAGAACGCCTTTTTGTTACGGCCTTCTATCTTGATAGAATCGATGCCGGCCGCACGCATATCATCGAGATGTACCAGCATATTCAGGTCCTTGGCATTCATGATGTAGGAGCCATGGGAATCTTCTTCGACAGGGAAGAATTCGCCGGGGCGTTTTTCTTCCTGCAAGGCATAACCCCAGCGGCATGGTTGGGTGCAATGCCCGCTTACGGCGCTCCGGCCCGTCAGGTAGTCGCTGATTAGGCAACGCCCAGAAATCGCCATGCACATAGCCCCCTGTGCAAAAGCCTCCAGCTCGACTTCGACAGGCAGAGCCCGCCGCATAGAGGCAATATCTTCCAGGCTCATTTCTCGAGCGCACACGATGCGGGAAGCCCCCAGCTCATGCCACACTAGAGCAGACTGCACATTCGACACCGAGGCTTGGGTGCTGACATGGATGGCCGTATGGGGCGCGTAGCGCCGCGCCATACGCAAAGCCCCCAGATCGCTCACTAGCACAGCATCGGCCCCTGCGGCATCGATAGCCTGAAGATACACCGGCAGATCAGCCAGATCGGCATCGTGCATCTGAATATTACACGTGACATGGACCGCTACGTCCCGCTCATGGGCATAGGCAACGACACGGGGAATGTCATCGAGCGGAAAGTTGCAGGCGCGCTGGCGCAAACCGAATTTGTCGGCTGCAAGATACACGGCATCCGCCCCGAAGCGAATGGCGTATTCAAGCTGTTCCCAGCCACCGGCGGGAGCCAAAAGTTCGGGTTTTCGCATAGGCGTCCGCATCAAAACGACCGCAGCAGAGCGGGCAGGTCGGCAACGTGGGCGCATTCCGAAGAAGGACGTTCGTCACGGAGGATATCGATGGGGTGCTGCCCCCAATGAACGGCCACCGTATGCGCGCCTGCAGCATTGCCGGCCATAATGTCATAGGGGCTATCCCCTACGTAAAAGCACTGGCGCGGATCGAGATCGAGCAGCTGCGCGCCCAGCAGAATAGGCTCAGGATCGGGTTTGGCCCGGACAACGTCATCGGAACCCACCAAGCATTCGAAAAACGACATCATGTCGAAAACCCCTAGATTGCTTTCAGCGGAGCAATGCCGCTTTGAAGTGACTACGCCCAGCCGCCACCCGTCAGCCGCAAGCTGCTGCAACATGTCCTGCATACCGGGAAACACTTTGATAAGATCGCGTTCCACTACACGGTTATGGCCACGATAGCTCAGGCACAGGGCGTCATGTTCAGCGGCATCGTCCGTATAACCCCAGAGTTGGTCGACCAAAGGTTGACCAATGGTTGCGTTGAAATAATCGATGGATGCATCATGGCCCAGCACGTCGCGCATGGCATGATGGAACGATTCGCTCAACAAGTCATAGGTATCGAGCAGCGTGCCGTCCAAGTCGAACAGCACGCTGCGCATAGCAGAAGATTCCATACAGGCTCCCGGCACCAGCATCCTAGGCAAGAGGCGTGGTTGCACGCGAAACAACGACATCAGCCGCATGCTGCAAGAAGGCATGGACAGGCCGCTTGGCACGTTTGGCAAAAGCAAGCGCTTCGGCGTATTCGGCAAACGAGATGTTGCGTTTCTTGCCTGTCATGCGATTCTTGATTTCGTATTCGCGATTCGCCAGACCGCGCTTGCCGATAATAATCTGCACAGGCCATCCCATGAGATCTGCTTCGGCGAACTTGACCCCGGGACGCTCATCGCGGTCATCGATGACAACTTCGACGCCCAAGGCCGCAAGCTCTTTTGCAATGCGCTCTGCTTCAGGCTGCACCTGATTGTCGCCAACGGCAAGCGGCAGGATGCAGACATGGGCCGGAGCGACCGCCGCCGGCCATTTTATGCCGTATTCATCGTTGTACTGCTCAACCACGGCAGCCATAGCGCGCGACACGCCAACACCATAGCACCCCATGAGGAACGGCTTTTCTTCACCGTTTTCATCACTGAACGTAGCACCCATTGAGCAGCTGTACTTGTCGCCTAGCTGAAACACCTGGGCTACTTCGATACCACGGGTCGCTTCGAGGGGCTTGCCGCATACTGGGCACGAATCGCCCGCCCGCGCCGTGCACAAATCGCCCCAGAAATCGACGGAGAAGTCACGACCCTGCTCCGCCCCCAGATAATGGAACCCGTGCTCATTGGCACCTACGGCCCAATGGGAGATATCCTGCAGGCTGCGATCGGCACCGACGCGAATACTTTCAGGCAAACCGACGCAGCCGATTGATCCTTTGCATAACCCGGCTTCTACGATTTCCTCATCGGTCATCAAGCGGAACCCGTTCGCCGAACGCTCCGCCTTGAGTTCATTGAGCTCGTGGTCGCCCGGGACGAATAGCACGACCGACGTACCGTCGGCATCTTTGCCAGCCATAGCCTTCACCGTCGAGCTTTCGGGGCACTTGAGCAGCTGTGCCAAATCGGCGATAGTCGTCACCCCGGGGGTGACGATCTTCGTCAGCGCCGTTTCCGGGTACTCGGTAGGATGGGGAATGCACTCGCCTATCTCGGCATTGGCGGCCCATCCGCACTCGCAACTGACCAGATCAGCTTCTCCTGCATCGGCGAGAGCATGGTATTCGCAGGTCACACTGCCGCCTATCTGCCCGCTGTCGGCTTGAACAGGGCGGTAGGCAAGCCCCATACGAGCACAGATGCGGCCATATGCCTGGCTCATGTCATCGTAGGTCTTTTGCAGGGATTCCTGGTCAGCATGGAAACTGTAGGCATCCTTCATGATAAATTCGCGGCTGCGCATCAGGCCGAATCGTGGACGAATCTCGTCGCGGAATTTAGCCTGGATCTGGTACAAGGTCACAGGAAGCTGACGATACGACCGCAGTTCGTTGCGCACCAAAGCCGTGATGAGCTCCTCATGCGTAGGGCCCAGGCACAGTCCGCGCTCATGACGATCGCTCATGCGCATGAGCTCGGGGCCGTAATCGTCCCAGCGACCGCTTTCGTGCCACAGTTCGGCAGGCTGCAATACCGGCATCATGGATTCTTGGGCACCGATGGCATCCATTTCCTCACGGACGATACGTTCGATCTTCTTGATCACCCGCCAACCCAGAGGTAGATATGTATAGATACCCGTTGCGCTTTTCCGAATCATACCGGCGCGCAACAGCAGCCGATGGCTGGCAATGTCGGCATCGGCGGGAACTTCCTTCAGGGTGGGAGCATACAGCTGGCTCATCCTTGTGATCTGTGTCATAGTTTTCCAATCTCTTCCATCAAAGCATCCACGATAGCTGTCTCATCGACCTTGCGCAAGGTTTCCCCCTGTTTGAAAATAACCCCTACGCCATCGCCGCAAGCGACGCCGATATCCGCATCGGCAGCCTCACCTGGTCCATTGACTACACACCCCATGACGGCGACTTTCAAAGGCTTATGCACTGCCTGCAGACAGTCGTCCACTGCACGCGCCAGACCGATCAAATCGACCTTGCAGCGCCCGCACGTCGGACAACTGACGATTTCGGGGCCGCGCCGCCGTAAGCCGAGCGCGGCGAGTAGCGTCCAGCAGGCACGCACTTCTTGCACGGGATCGTCGGTTAGGCTGATACGCATCGTGTCGCCTATGCCCTGCTCGAGCAGAACACCCAGGCCGGATGCCGACTTCACCAACCCCTGGAAAAGCGTTCCAGCTTCGGTGACGCCGATATGCAACGGGGTCGATGGCAGTTTTTCTGCCAAAAGCCGATAAGCCGCAATGGTGGTAGGCACATCGGATGCTTTGGTTGAAACCACCACGTCATCGAACCCGCGAGCATGGAAATACCCCACGTACTCTTCGGCAGAAGCAGCGAGTTTCTGCGGCAGGGTCAAGTCAGTGCGTGCTTTGAGCGCATCATCGAGAGAGCCGGCGTTTACCCCGATCCGTATCGGAATACCCGCTTCGCCCGCTGCGTCGATTACTGCATCGGTTTTGGCAGGGCCCCCGATGTTGCCGGGGTTGATGCGCAGCTTGGCGGCACCGCGACGCGCAGCCTGAATGGCGATCTCGGCATCGAAATGGACATCGGCGACCACGGGGAGCGGCGAAGCCTCGCATACCGCCTGGAATGTATCGAGGCAACTGCGTTGAGGAATGGCCATGCGGATAATCTCGCATCCAGCATCGGCCAAACGCTCGATCTGGTCGAGATTCGTCTGCGCATCATCGGCAGGCGTGTTGAGCATAGACTGCACCGCACAGGGAGCTCCGCCCCCCAAAGGAACGCCGCCCACCATAAGACGACGGGTCTGCTCGTTCGGCTTCATAGCATCAACTCCAATTCCCCAACACGAACCGTTGCACATCCTGGTTCAACATGAAGAAAAAGAAGAGGGTGAACAGCGCGATTCCTGCAATACTGAGCGAATTCATGGCCTTATGGCCGACGGCCTTGCGGCGAATGCGCTGGTAGATTTCGACCACGAAGCGCCCGCCATCCAGAGGCGGGATGGGCAGCATGTTCATAAGACCGAGCGAGACAGACAGCATCGCCGCGAACATCGTGAACGACACAACGCCTTGGTCGGCGGCGGATTTCGACAGCACGGCGATACCGACGATCGAAGTAGAATTAGACACCGTATCCGCAGCGGTCTGGGGGTTGAACAGTCCCGCTATAGCCACAACGACCATGCCGACATAGTTGAACCCGGCCATGAGCGACTTCAAGGGGTCAACCTGCATATGCACGAGCTCGCCCGTGTTCGAATTCTGCATATCGACCCCGATAAAAGAGTAGACGACCACGAATGCCACAATGGTGAACAGGATGTTCATGCCAGGCCCCGCCAGCAAGATGATGCTGCGTTTCCAGAAGGGCAGGCTGCGATATTGCTGCCGACGCTCGGATTCGTAGAAGGCCTGCGGATCATCGAGCGGACGCGGCGCTCCAGCTTCGAAGGATGGATGCGACGCATCG
>Ga0209464_10000306_pt1 | contig 15955 bp, 12 predicted proteins | sample DOMMetBare1Fresh_2_FD_187473 | JGI IMG/M metagenome (GOLD analysis project Ga0209464, IMG submission 187473) | Wetland sediment microbial communities from St. Louis River estuary, USA, under dissolved organic matter induced mercury methylation -... | ecosystem: Environmental > Aquatic >...
ATACGCGTTACGCACCCGTGCGCCGCTCTCGGGGGCCGAAGCCCCCTACCGCTCGACTTGCATGTGTTAGGCCTGCCGCTAGCGTTCATCCTGAGCCAGGATCAAACTCTCCATAGTAGAAGATGTTCTCGGGGAGGGTTGCCCCTCCCCGCTTGTTTCCTCAGCCCACCAGGATGGTGCTGCGCCGGGCGGCGTGCCGCCCGGCCGTTCATCTTTTATTTACCTGTCTTTCACTGCACTTCCTCAAAGAACCTGTTCTCCCCCGCCTCCCGGCGGGACCCGCTCCCTGCGTTGCGGGCTGCAAAGGTAGGCGTTTTTTCGAAACTTCCAAGCGGCTGGCCAAACTTTTTTTGGCGACCCCTTCGCGGCTTTCCGTCCAGCGCCCTTCGGGGCGGACGGGGCTCTCGCTACTCCCCCGTTCGTTCCGGCCCATCCGGGCCGCCTCCTGCTTAAAAGAGCCTCGCTCCCGTTCCCCGCGCGGCCTCCCCTGGGGGCGCCCCACCGTTCCCGATTGCGGATGCAAAAGTACGCCCTTTTTCCGGTTCCGCAAGCCCCCCGCCCCCCTTTCCCCACCAAACGTTCAGCTAACGTTTGCTACATATACTTAATATCAACTATTTAACGATCCAATTTTTTTTTCATTTTTTTTCGAAGCTTTAAAAAAATGGGATGAAGATGCCCCTGACAATCTATATCTATAGTAGAAAGTAGCATACTAGTAGAATTATCTATAGTAATATGGTAGCAAAGAAGGCATATCAAAAAAAAAGCAGAACGGGAGGGGGGAAAAGGTCATTCGGGTGTCATAGGTATAAAAGGAGCAGATTATATACCGGTTAAAGTAGTACTTTTGAACTTACATAACACAGCTGTGCAAGAGAAAGAACTTATCGATCAAATGGTTAAGGGTGACGAGCGTGCCTTTGAAGCTATCTTCAAAGGGCATTACCGTTCGCTTTGTACCTATGCGAATTCATTTTTAAACGATCCTCCAGAAGCTGAGGAGCTTGTACAAGCAACATTTATAGCACTGTGGGAGGGTCGTACTAAGGTTGACATTCACACATCGCTTAAATCGTACCTGTACCGATCGATACACAATGGATGCATAAACAAGCTAAAACATCTCAAGGTTAGGGAAGCTTATGGAAAAGAGTCCCTATATACAAGTAGTAATGCAGATGAATCGACATCAAATATTGTACATGGCAACGAGCTAGAAGAGAAGATAGCTATCGCAATTGAAATTCTGCCCCCACAATGTAAGGTTGTATTTAAGCTAAGTAGGCAACAGGGGTTGTCGTACTCTGAGATTGCACAAAATTTAGGGATTTCGGTAAAAGCTGTTGATAAACAGATAGTAAGAGCACTACGAATTCTTAGGGAGGAACTCAAGGATTACCTTCCAGCAATTATGCTCTTCATTATTTTCAAAAACTAAAAAGCAGTAGAATTGGCAAATAGTAATCAAGATATAGACTTTCTAATAGCACGATGCCTAACAAATGAGGCATCGGAGGATGAGCGTAGCGCTTTAGAAAGGTGGTGCTTGTTGTCGGAAGGCAACCAGAGCTACTACAATCGCCTTAAAACTATATACGAGAAAGCAACGTTACAAAGCGATTCTTCTCTTTTCGATGTGGATGCAGCGTGGAATAAGGTGCTTCCTGCAATAAGGAAGAAGCAAAAAAAGCAGCATCCATTGCTACAAATTGGAATATGGAGCGCAAGTGCTGCTGCTACTATTGCAATTATTATGAGCATCTGGCTTAATCTTTCGCACCAGTCGAACACTGCAAAAAAAAGCGAACCCATCGTAATTGCAAGCAGCACGACAACCACTAGCAGCTACCTACCTGATAGCTCGAAGGTTATCGTTATGGAGAAAAGTAGCCTTACCTATGCAGGTGGGTTTGGCAAAACGAACAGGAGGGTAAGGTTAAGAGGTAACGCCTTTTTTGAAGTGAAGCACCAAAGTGGCCCCCCATTTATTGTAGAAGTAAACAACACCTTCATAAGGGATATCGGTACAGCATTTAGCGTTAATTCGCTTGGAGATACCTCGCAAATTGTCGTTTACGTCAAGACAGGCTGCGTAATATTCTACACAAACGACAAAGATGGCATCACCTTAACAGAAGGAGAAACAGGCATTTACAACAAGCAAACCAAGGAATTTAGCAAGATTACCACATCAAAAAAGGAGGAGGCCCCACGTGTTGTAAAGTCTTTTGATTTTAAAGAAACCTCGTTAAGCGAGGTCGTGCAACTTTTAAGTAAAGCATACGAGGTTAACATCATCCTCAAAAACCCTAAGCTAGGAGAATGTACGATAACCGTATCTTTTAAAAATGAAAATGTTGATACTATGATTGAGGTTATAGCAGAGACCCTGAATCTTAGCTTTGAAAAAAAGAATAGCACTTACATTCTAAATGGAGAAGAATGCTTAAAAAGATAGTGATCCTACTAGCCATATTCTTTGCTTCCGTTCAGAGCAATGCGCAAAAAGAAGGGGTAACCTCTGCTTTAGAACGAATTGTTACGGTAAACCTTTCCAACGAACAGGCAGAATTGCTTATTAAACAGCTTGAATTTCAGGCTAACATATCCTTTTCGTATGCACCTAAGGTAATGCAGAATCGTCCACTAATTACAATTAGCAGCAATAAACAAACCGTTCGTTTTGTCTTAGCTACTGCATTTGGCGAAACTATAAGAATTAAGGAAAAGGGACGCTACGTTATTCTTATTGACAACCGAATAGCCTATAGTAAGCCATTTGGTGAAAAGCTACAGGTTATTGAAGGCTATGTTACCGATTCGCATACAGGTGAAAAGATTATCAACGCTACTGTTTTTGATAAGCAGCTGCTAGTCTCTGCCGTTACAAACGAGTATGGATACTTTAAAATGGAGCTTCCATCAGGAGTCCAATCGAGCAGCATAAAGATTTCTAAGAGCGGGTATAGCGATACGACGTTTACAAGTAGCAACAAAAGAGGAGGAATTCTGGATCTAAGGCTTCCATCTATATGGAGATCAAACAATAGTTCCGACAGCACAAAAAAGAGGAACGGAATTCTATCCATCCGTTTCCCCAAATGGCTTATCTCAGACAAGCAACGAATTAACAGCGTCAATGTAGGCGATACCATTTACAGGAAGATTCAGGTATCTCTTGTTCCATATGTAGGAACCAACCGCCAGCTCTCGGGAAACGTTATTAATAACGTATCTCTTAATATTATTGGAGGGTATTCGCAAGGTGTAAGGTATGTTGAGGTTGGCGGAATGGTTAACATTATTAGAGGAGATGCCAGCTATGTAATGGTTAGTAGCGCTAACTATGTGGGTGGTGATATGGTTGGAACTCAGCTTGGCGGAGTATTCAATCGTACCCAAAAAATGAAAGGTGTACAAATTGCAGGCGTTACCAATCATATTGTGGATAGCTTAATCGGTGTACAGCTTACAGGTGTTGCAGGCTTTTCGCAGAAAGCTTTAAATGGAACACAGATTAGTGGCGTTTTAAGTGAAACAAGTAGGCTAAAAGGATGCCAGCTTTCGGGAGTTATCTCTTTTGCTAATACAGCAACGGGAGTTCAAGTTGCTGGAGTTTCGAGCGTTGCAAGGATGGGCACTCTTACAACACAAGTTGCTGGAGCTGTTGCTTATACCAATGGGAATATTGCAGGAACACAAACCGCCGGAGCCGTTTCGGTAGCAAGAAACCTAAAAGGAGCTCAGATTGCAGGAGCCATTGCTACTGCAAAAGTTGTAGAAGGAGTTCAGATTGCAGGGATAGCGAATATTGCCGATACAGTTAGGGGTAGTCAGGTTGCCGGTGTGCTAAACAAAGGAAGAGTAGTAAAGGGTGTACAGGTTGGCCTAATAAATATAGCTGACACAACAAATGGAGTTCCTATAGGCTTTCTTACCTACGTAAAAAAAGGATATCACCAGCTAGAACTCTCCACCGATGAGCTGATATATGTGAATGTTGCTTTTAGAACAGGCACTAAACGCTTTTTCAATATTCTATCAGCAGGCATTCGTCCAGAACCAGGTAAGACAATCTACCAGCTTGGGTATGGATTGGGAACATCATTTAGACTAAATAGCAAAGCCTACCTTGACGTTGATTTATCATCCCATACACTACTATCTAGCAATAGTAGCTGGTCGGACAACAACCAGCTATACAAAGGATATATTGGTATCGATCGAAAAATTGGAAAAGGATGTTCTATTTCTCTAGGAACAACTTTCAACCTTTTTAGCTATGCTAGCATGAGTACAAATATGAAAGATGCCCTTCTGTACACCATGTGGGAAAAACGAACTGACGATAACAGAACATTTTGTGGATGGATGGGCTTTAAGGCAGGGATAAGATTTTAGCATGCAAAGGGGGAATTCGCATGTAGAGGTGTCATACTTATAAAACCTATATACTATGAGCTACTTTTTAAGATCCCAACAAATTACAATTAGGGTCGTTACAAGAATTACTAAAAATGCGATAGAGCTTATTGTGAGAGCAATAAGCTCTATTCTTTTTTAAATTGCAGCTTAAGCTTAAAATAAAAATAATAGGAAGGGGGAGTCTTCATCGGTAAGCTGTCATAACTACAAAGAAACAAAAGCTATTTACGATGAAGAAAAGAGTACAAATCATTTTGATCGCTGCATTTGCAGCCATTTCAGCCAATCTATTTGGACAAACCACCACAGCTAACAGCACAAAGAGCAGCTACCGACCATTACAGCTATCACTAGTACCCTATATCGGAACTAACGGCATTGAATCGGCATCAACTTCCAACTATACATCAATAAATTTAATAGGCGGCATTTCGAATAATGTTGGTGCAGCAGAAATTGCTGGTGTCCTAAACATTGTAAAGAATGATGTCAGAGGATTTCAAGCTTCAGGAGTAGCAAATCTAACTAAAGGTTTTGTTGGAGGATTTCAAACCTCAGGTATTTTGAATACTTCAAACACTTTGCTAGGACTTCAGCTTTCGGGTGTGGCAAATCTTAATAAGAAGGAGGCAAACGGAAATCAGATTGCGGGAGTTGTCTGCCTATCGAAGAGTATCAAAGGGACTCAAATATCGGGCGTTTACAATTATGCTGATAGCTCCGATGGATGTCAGCTTTCGGGTATAGCAAACTTTAGCAGGAAAGCTACAGGGCTACAAGCGGCAAGCGTTGTAAACATTGCCGATACAATTAGTGGAGTACAAGTTGCAGGTATTGTAAACAAAGCAAGACTCGCAAGGGGCGTTCAGGTTGGAATCGTAAATATTGCCGATAGCTGCACAGGAGTATCTGTTGGTATTGTTAACATTATCAAGAGTGGCTATCATCAGCTTGAATTTTCAGGAGATGAGCTCTTCTACACAAATTTAGCCTACCGATCAGGGCTTAAAAAGCTCCATAGCATTGTATCTGCAGGAATAAGACCAGACTACAATGATAAGACCGCATGGAGCATTGGATTTGGAGTTGGATCTAGCAAATCTCTTTCGCCCAACCTCCTGCTCGACATGGAGATGTCGTATGCCCAAATTGTTATTAATGACCGATTTAAGGATGACAATAAGCTGTTTAAAATATACGTAGGAGTTGATCGCTATCTATTTCGAGGAGTATCGGTAGCCCTAGGCTTAAGTGCGAATGCAATGATTTACTCAACATCCAACGACTTCAACAGAAAACAGATGGAAAACCTCATACCTTATACCATAACTTCAGATAAGCTCAACGAGCATAAGCACATCTCGGGATGGATAGGTGGAAAGATTGCGATAAGATTCAACTAAACAACTTCTTATCAAAAAGAACCAATAGCAGCATGTGAATACTCGCTCTACACTTCTTCCCATATCATATATCAAGGTTGCTAACCATATCAATCCAAACATTTACTACATGAAAACTTTAGCACTAGGATTTATCCTCCTAGCAATTTCGAGCATATCCACCTATGGTCAAGGCATCAACCAAACAGTAAAAGGGCGTGTCGTCGATTCCGAAACCCAGCAACCAATTGCAGGAGCTAACATATCTGTACAAGGCACTCAGCTGGGCGTTTCGAGTGGCAGCGATGGTTTTTTTAAGATTGTAGGCGTACCAGTTGGCAGGTACGATATCAACATCTCCTTCATAGGATACGAAGCTTCTACTATTCCTAATATAACGGTTACATCTGCAAAAGAGGTTGTTCTAAGCGTAGCAATGAAGCAAAGCTTTCAGCAAATGGAGCAGGTGGTAGTACGAGCTAACGGCAGAAAGGATAGAACTGTAAATACGATGGCCAACATAAGCGCCAGAACATTTTCAGTAGAAGAAACCCGAAGATATGCAGGAGGACTTGACGATCCTGCAAGAATGGCATCAGCCTTTGCAGGGGTTACGGTTGGCAATATTCAGGACAACGCCATCAGCATAAGAGGAAATACTCCAAAGAGCGTACTTTGGAGAGTTGAAGGTGTTGAAATTCCAAATCCAAACCACTTTGCAGGTGGTAATGTAGCTGGAGGAGGTTTTGTAAGCCTCTTTAGCAGCCAGATGCTATCCAACTCCGACTTCTTTACAGGTGCATTTCCTGCCGAATATGCAAATGCTATGGCAGGCGTATTTGATATCAAGCTCCGAACAGGAAACAGCGAAAAGTACGAAAATACCGTGCAAGTAGGCGTTATGGGTATTGATCTAGCCTCTGAAGGTCCTTTATCAAAAGGAAAAGGTAGCTCGTACCTATTTAACTATCGCTATTCGACAGCAGGTTTACTCTCAAAGCTAAAGATAATCCCAACGGATCAGGTTCCTGTTTACCAAGATTTATCATTTAAGGTTAATATCCCCACAAAAACATATGGAACCTTTTCAATTTGGGGAATTGGAGGAGTTGATCATCTTTCGGAACCTGTTGATGACGACTCAACAAAGTGGGAAACAAGCTGGGATCGGCTTAAGTTTAGCTGGGATATTTATACAGGTGCAGCAGGTCTTTCTCATAAGATCACGCTTGGCAAAACGTACATCAGCACTACGGTGGCTTTGTCGGGAACCTCAAATGAGCTTATTCAGGATCGTTACGATGACTACATGCAGATGCGTCCGAATGCTGCTATTAAGAGTAAGACTGGAACATTTACAGCTAGCACAACTATTAATAGCAAGATTTCGCAACGACATACACTTAGAGCTGGATTGACCTTAAAGCAGCTTTTCTACAACCTAGACATAAGCAACACCATACATGAAGATCCAACTAGCTACCAAAATATGATTCTGCAGGACGGGGCCAGCCAAGCATACGAATGCTTCTGGCAGAGCAAGTACCAATTAAGCAATGTCCTAAACCTCCAAGTTGGGGTTAATACAATGCTACTTGCACTTAACAACAGCTACTCCGTTGATCCTCGAATTAGCTTAAAATACCAGCTGGCCGAAAACCATTCACTAACGCTTGGAATGGGCAAACATAGTCAAATAGAAGAGCTTAGGTTTTACTTTATCAGAAAGCAGGTAAATGGAGAGAATCAATTCCCAAATAAAAACCTGAAGCTAGCCCAAGCACACCATATTATATTAGGATACGATTGGAACATCTCGAAGGATTTAAGGCTAAAGCTAGAAACATACTACCAGCAGCTTTACAGAGTACCAGGCATTGCAGATAGCTCCTATTCGCTCATCAACTTTAGCCAAGATTGGGCCTTTTACGAAAAGCTTGTAAACAATACAAAAGGACGAAACTTCGGCGTTGACGTGACCTTTGAACGCTTTCTAAGTAAGGGATACTACTATCTTGCAACAGCATCTATCTTTAGCTCGAAGTATAAAGCTGGGGATAACACTTGGCACAACACCCGATTTAACAAGGGCTACTCGGTTAACCTGCTAGCAGGGAAGGAAGTTTCTTTAAGTAAAAACCGCACATTGGGAGCAAATGCGAGGGTTAACTTCCTAGGTGGCGAACGCAAGTCGCCCATCTTGGAGGCTGAATCCATAAAAAACAAGCGGGCAATTCTCGACGAGTCCAAGGCTTTCTCTGAACAATACCCATCTACCTACTACCTTGATGTCACGTTAACCTACCGGACAAACCACAAAAAGTACACTGGAACTTGGGCTCTTCAGGTAAAAAATATACTTGGCTCACCCATTTACAGCGGACCTGCCTACAACTTTAAAACCAAACAGGTAGAAGAACAAAAAGTTACGCTAGTACTACCGGTTATAAGCTACCGAATAGACTTTTAACTCAGGAATAGCACTACAACTTAGAGTGCTATTCTCTCCTCTTTTTAGCTATTCATCCATAATTTTACCCATTTCGTCGATTTTAGGTGGTATCACCAAAACGTTTTGCTTTCCTTTGCAGCCCAAATTAGTAAAGAGAGCTATGTCCAACAACCGAAAACCAGCGCTGGGATTTATTTTTGCAACACTTCTGCTTGACGTGATTGGCTTTGGGATAATTATACCAATAATACCCAAGTATATTGAACAGCTTACCAATGGAGACCTAAGCGATGCTTCGCTTTATAGCGGATGGTTAATGTTTTCGTTCTCTATCATGCAGTTTATCTTTTCGCCGGTACTAGGCAACCTAAGCGATCGCTTCGGACGTCGTCCGATTCTACTTATTTCGCTCTTTGGGTTTGGTATCGACTATCTGATTATTGCTTTTGCGCCAACCATTGGCTGGCTTTTCGTAGGACGTATTCTTGCGGGTATTATGGGTGCTAGCTTTACAACTGCATCAGCTTACATCGCCGATATTAGCACACCAGAAAAAAGAGCTCAAAACTTCGGGCTTATTGGCGCAGCATTCGGTCTTGGTTTTATAATTGGACCTGTTTTAGGTGGTGTACTTGGACAGTACGGCACACGTTTGCCTTTTATTGTTGCTGCAGGTTTGACATTTGTTAACTGGCTGTACGGCTATTTCGTACTCCCCGAGTCGTTATCTAAAGAAAACCGAAGAAAGTTTGATATTAAAAGAGCAAACCCTGTTGGTTCTCTACTCCAGCTAAAGAAGTACCCTATTATATGGGGAATGCTAGGATCGCTGGTTTGCGTTTATCTGGCAGGTTTCGCTACACAAAGTACATGGTCGTTTTTTACAATGAAGGCATTTGGATGGAGTGAAGCATTGGTAGGATATTCGCTCGGTTTGGTTGGACTAATGGCAGCAATTGTTCAAGGAGGACTTGTTAGAGTTGTAAACCCAAAGCTTGGTACTATAAAATCGATATACCTTGGGTTAGGATTTTACATAGTTGGCCTAACGCTAACTGCTTTTGCAACGCAAGGATGGATGCTATTTGTCATTCTCATACCTTTTTGTCTTGGAGGAATTGCCAATCCTGCATTACAGAGCGTCATTTCTAATGAAGTTCCTAGTAACGAGCAGGGCGAACTTCAAGGCGCATTAACGAGCCTAATGAGCATGACCGCTATCGTAGGACCTCTGCTTATGACAGGCTTATTTTCCTACTTCACAGCCGATAGTGCTCCGATATATTTTCCAGGAGCTCCGTTTATAATGGGTGCAATACTTATAGTTGCAAGTGTCGCTTTAGCGAGAAAAACGCTTAACACCTTTAAGCATAGCAAGAAAAAAGTTGAAACCTCAGCAGCTATAGAAGAGGTTGAAGCAACAATGTAACATCAACTAATCCCTTATATCAACGTAGTAAAAGATGCTACGTTCCAACAGCCAAAGGCGATCGAGGTTGCGACGTGAGTCACAACCTCGATTATTTTTTAGCGAGTCCGAACCAATGAAATAGGTCCCCTATCTGGTACAGCATTAAAAACAACGTATAGCTTACCATCCAAACCCTTCTTTGCCTTGACCTGCAGTGGACTTGCTCCCTGCGAAGCCTGAACCATTCTCCAACCTAGCGGCAACCTATACCTCACCGTAAGAGGATGATCAAAGATTTCATCATCAAGCTTATCAGTTAGCTCCAGCACAACCTTCCTATTACCTATAAAAGCTTCATTTACCAAGGCTGCATCACGCTCCTTTATATACTTCGCAACATTACCAAAAGTATCCACCCAAAATCGGTGAGGATCTTTTTTAAGGTAGGCCAAACTTTTTTCTAGAACTACGGAGCTAAGCGACGAATACCCTTTAGCATCATCTACAGCATGCAGCAGGTAGATGTTCCAACCTCCAAGCTTAGCAGCACTATCAGCAAGATTACCAAATGCTTCTACAGAGTTAACCTTGCTCTCGGCTCCACATGGGATAGAACTTATTCGCATAAAATTCCGAGGTGTTTTGCTCTCTATCTGGTTAGAGCAAATTCGAGCAGCAAAGTAGAAGCTAGCTGTAAGCGAATCGCTACATGTTGCACAATAAGGAAATGCAAAGGTCATTCCTCCTGCTCTACCAATCTGCTTCTTAATAAGCTGGTAGCTATGCTTAAGCTCCCCAACCTGCTTTTCATACGAAAGTTCCGAAAGGTTTGGGTGACTAACCGTATGGCTAGCAATTTCAAACCCCTTTGCATCCAAAGACCTTAGCGAATTCCAGCTCATCTCATCGCTGCCCATCACAAAAAGGGTAGCCCTATACCCATACTTATCAAATAGAGGCATAGCAACATCAAGCTGCGATTGTAACCCATCATCGAACGTGTAAGAAATTGCGCAGCTTCTAAAATTGTACCAAGTAGCAATCTCCAAATTTTTACAAGAAGTTTGTGCCAATAGACTGTTAGCACTCCCCAACAACCAAAGCAGCATAAGCTGCATCATCATTTTTTTCATCATTTACAGCTTAGCTAGCTCCCTCTTTTTTTGTGAATTTGATCAATATTTTCAGATGCCCAATCGGTTAATGCCCTCAAATGAGGAAGTAAAGATAATCCTAGCGAGGAAATCTCATACTCAACCCTCGGAGGAACCTCGGGATAAACAGTACGATAAATGTAGCCATCAGCCTCCAACGTGCGAAGCGTAACCGTAAGCATCTTTTGCGAAACATCTGGAATTGCCTTGCTGAGCTCGTTGAAGCGCATTTTTCCTGTATCGCCGAGCAACAACAAAACAAGCATCGACCACTTATCGCCAAATCTATCAAGAACAGACCTAACCGGACAGTTCCTATAGTCCTCGTAACTTTTTTTCATCATCAACAAAAATAATTCATTACCATGTAGGTAGATAATCAGCATTTCTAACCAAAAAGTAAGTATTGCACCTTTCAGTACCTTATTGTTTACAGCTAGTCAACAGCTTATATTTACTTACTTTTTGTTAGTTACTACAACAAAGTAAGTAAAAGTTAAACAATAAATAGCAACCAAATGAGTAGAATTTTAGTAACCGGTGCAACCGGACAGCTGGGAAAAGAGGTAATTCAGCAGCTTATTAGCAGAGGAAGTAGCAACAGCATCGCAGCTCTTGCAAGAGATCCAGAAAAAGTTAGCGACCTTAAAGAGAAGGGTGTTGAGATTCGAATTGCCGATTACGATAGCTACGAGTCGTTGGTCCCAGCTTTTAGGGGGGTAGATAAGCTTTACTTCGTTTCTGGAAATGATATTAATAACCGATTAGAGCAGCACAAAAATGTTGTTAAAGCGGCAAAAGAGGCAAAGGTTGGGCACATATTTTACACAAGCTTCACGCGTAAAAACGAGACATCCGACTCTCCAATTGCCTTTCTCTCCGAATCGCATATTAAAACCGAACAGCTTATTAAGGAATCGGGGATTAGCTACACCATCCTAAAACATACGGTTTACATGGAAATTCTTCCAATGTTTTTAGGAGATAAGATAGCAGAATCTGGAACCATTTATCTTCCTGCAGGAAGCGGGAGGGTTTCGTTCTTAACACGAAACGATATGGCTCTACTCGCTGCAGCCTTGCTAGACAAGGATACTACACAAAGCAGCGAATATGTAGTTGCAGGAAGCTCAACCACCTCATTTACGGAGATAGCCGAACAGCTAAGTACAGTTTTTGGTAAAAAAATAGGTTACGTATCGCCAAGCAACCAAGAGTATGCCAGTACGCTTACCAATGCTGGTGTACCTGCCGAATATGTAGGATTAATGGCTGGTTTTGCGGAAGGTTTTAAACAAGGAGAGTTTGATGTAACATCTAACCTAATCAGCGAAATTACGGGTAAAACACCAACATCTGTTCAAGAATTCCTTGATAATACCTACGCAAATAAGTAGTACAACAACACAAGTGAGGGTTTATCTACAGTACAACCCTCGCTTGTGCCCTAAAACCAAAGCATTATCGTACATTGTTAATCATATTTAGCTCAACAAAGCAGGTCGTTCAAATTGATGATCCGTATATTTGCTTCTACTAAAAACTCTGGATGTTTAATCGTTTTAAGGATATTGTAAAGTAAATAACCTTGGTTGCAACACCCTGGTTATCCCTCCAATTTTAACGGGCAATTACCTGCCAGGTAGTTTACTATGCCCATGCTACAAAACAATATTTTTCTTTAAACCGAGTGCTGGAATCCTTATAAAGGCTTATCCAGTATAAATGATTACATCATGAGTAACGAAAATAGCACAATTCACGAATTTGATTTCAACCTTGTTTGCGAATACTTTTCATCCATCGAAAGGCAAGGACCAGGCAGCATCGAGGCCACAGTAAAGGCACTTCATTTCATAGAAAACCTAAACGAAAGCTCCAAAATTGCTGATATTGGGTGTGGAACAGGAGGTCAAACAATGGTGCTTGCAAGCCAAACGTCAGGAACCATTAGAGCCCTTGACATCTTCCCGACCTTCGTAGAGGCACTTAACAGCAAGTCAGCATCCCTAAAGTTCGATGGTAGAGTTAAAGGATTAGTCGGTTCTATGGATAAGCTCCCTTTTGAAAAAGAGGAGCTAGACCTTATCTGGTCGGAAGGAGCGATCTACAACATAGGTTTCAAAAGAGGGATGAACGAATGGAGGCATTTCTTAAAAGAAGGAGGATGTATTGCTGTCACCGAAGCAACCTGGTTCACGAATAGCCGTCCATCAGAAATCGAGGAGTTCTGGCAAGCAGCATACCCAGAAATAGACACCATGGCCAACAACATAGCCATAATGCAAGAAGCGGGTTACAGTCCGATAGCAGCATTCACGCTACCAGAAAAGTGCTGGACGGACAACATTTACAACCAGCAAGCACTTATTCAGGATGCATTTTTGGCCAAATACGAAGGAAACACCACCGCACAGCAGCTGGTTGCATACCAAAAGCACGAAGCCGATTTATACCATAAGTATAAACAGTACTATGGTTATGCTTTCTACATAGGAAAGAAAGTATAGAGCAAATAGCGCACAAGAACTATATAATGCTAGAGAGGTGGCCATTGCCACCTCTCGCTTTTACAAGTAACCCCGCTTTCTTAACCATACAAAGCAAATGATATTAGCTTTTACTAATAAAGCCAAAAATCTAGCTATTAATATGTTACAAACTAGAACAAAGCGCTTATTAACTACAGCATATCATCAAATTATTTAACCCTAATTTTGATGATTGATTTTTTTTAATACTTTAGCATTTAACAATAACATATAAAATTAAAGAAGAAAGGCCTAGCACGAATTGTCCTAAAGGCAAGCCTTAGCTCAAGCTGCTCCTAGCCTGAGCTCCATTTTGAATCGTACTTTTTTTATTACTTAAAACATAAACCTATGAAAAGACCATTAGCCTACCCGACCCTTGCGCTCATTGCCCTTGCGCTTACCCTCCTCTGCGGGTGCCAGAGGGACGTGCAAGCCCCCTTGACTGACAGCCCTGCGGACTACGCCAGCTTCTTTAGAACCAGCAGCTCCAGCCCAATCGTTCGGCAGCTCGTAAGGAATCTTGCCAACTGCGAGGAGACCCGACAAAACGCCCCAATGCTCTACCGTACCTACGGAAAGCCGCTTTGGGATCACGCCCTGGTGGTTGCCGATGCCAGCAGGCTGCAGGTGCTCGTCCCGATGGAGGAGCCAGGAGGTAGGCACATCACCTCCATTTGGGGATTTGACGTTAGGGATCACTTGATAGCCCACAGCTTCCTGGAGAACGACCAAAAATCCGATGGCGACCAAAAGCTCGGATGGCTATTTGCCGCGCTCGAGCAGGAGATTTACGGTCCAACAGGCAAAACCCGCTTCTCTCGTACCAAAAGAACCACAAAAGCCTACCTTGAGATGGAGGTGTGCTACGATGTGTTCATAGAGTTTGGAGAAATGCGCGAATACGCCTACTCGAAGTGCTACACCCCATCCGGTGGCGGAATTTGGATTAGCGAGACCCCTGCTTGGGGTGGCGGAATAATTCCGCAGGATCCTAATGGGGAGATTCCACACCATGGGGGTAATGCTGGGGCAGATGACCCTATTCCAAACCCAGAGGTAGATACTAAAAGACCCCTAACTCCTCAAGAAATACAAAAAGTCAATCAGGTAAAGGAGGAGGTGTATAGTAGAGGTTGTGGTGCAATGATGGCCTACAATATGGTTAATGCAAACTGGGGGAACTATAAGTTCGTGATTGATCCAAACCTAAATGGGAAAGGATTAGCAGCATATTATCCTTCTACTAAAACATTTGGGTTTTTAAATGAAAATCAAATTACTTCCAAAAACATCACAGAAGAACTATTACATGCGACACAGGATTTGACTTATGAAAATGGAACATCTCAATATAGTAATATTGGATATCCAAACATTGAATTTGAGGCAAAAATACTAGTGGAAGTTAACAATGTGGTTAATGGGATGTGCTGTATTAATGCTTATTTTTTACAAGGTCTAGATTTAATAGAATTTAAAGAAGATCTTAGAGGATGGATACAAAATGGGAAGATTGATCAAAATCAATATTTCCATTGGCTAAATATTTGGTATAACGATACTGATAATCCATATTACAGAAAAGGGGTTGTTAAAGGTGATCTTTCTCCAACTTTGTTAAACAAATTTTTAAACGAAAAATTAGATTGTATTAAACCCATACTCCAATGAAAAACAAAATTCTGCTACTTCTGCTGATATTTTCTACAATCAGCATATTTGGACAAGTTGCTAAAAAGGACGATACTTGTCAGGAATTTATTTATAAAACTTCATCATCAAAAGGCAAAGCACATACCGTTGCTTACCATAGGAACTCTGTCAAATTCAACAAAACGTTAAAGTATACTGAATGTGTAATTGATGCCAATTTAATGACTCTAAAACAATCTATTATTGATTCAATAAAAACTCTACTGCCGAGAAAAACGGTAGCTTTAGAAAGCGAGAAAATTTTGATTTATGTTGTTTGCCAACCTAATACAAAAGGCAAATTTGTAGATGTTTGGCTTGGCTGGTATGAAGATAAAGGATTATTTCCGACTTCAGAATTGAGATTGATTAGAAATAGTCTTTTAAAACTTTCGGTTGCGATAAAGGGTGAGTGCCCTGCCCCAAGTCCTTCGTTATGCCAACCTTTAACAATTGCAATTTATCCTAAAGATTGGAAGGAATAATGTTTATAAAAGGAGAGGATCTCTGTTAGGATGAGGCAAAGCCTCGTCCTAACTTATCAAAGTAAATTCTATCCTAAGCATAGGCAAGAGAACCCTAATTCGAGAATGAGGGTTGATCGAACAAACAGGTATATTTTTCATCACAAAAAAAAACTAGAACAACGTAAAAGACTATTAACGCGTAGCTTGCTATACGATAGGGTATAGGTGATCTTGTAAGAGTTGATCGCCTCTTTGCGACATAAGCCCCTCCTATCTTCTCCAAGTATCAGCTGGTAAATCCAATAAATTATAAGATGTTGCTCATGTATATTTGGAAATTTTGCTTTTTTTAATACTTTAGCATTTAACAATAACATATAAAATTAAAGAAGAAAGGCCTAGCACGAATTGTCCTAAAGGCAAGCCTTAGCTCAA
>Ga0209464_10000312_pt1 | contig 15820 bp, 11 predicted proteins | sample DOMMetBare1Fresh_2_FD_187473 | JGI IMG/M metagenome (GOLD analysis project Ga0209464, IMG submission 187473) | Wetland sediment microbial communities from St. Louis River estuary, USA, under dissolved organic matter induced mercury methylation -... | ecosystem: Environmental > Aquatic >...
TATTCTCGAACCTATGAATAGAGAAGCAGACTTTCTGGTTATCGGCACTGGAATTGCAGGCCTTAGCTTTGCGCTTAAAGCTGCCGAGTTCGGAAAGGTTATCATCATTTCAAAAACAACCATCGACGAGTCGAACACCAGCTATGCTCAGGGTGGTATTGCCTCGGTTATGTACGAACCAGACAACTTCGAAAAGCACATCCAGGACACGCTGGTTGCTGGTGCTGGCCTGTGCAACAAGGAGGTTGTAGAGATGGTTGTAAAAGAAGCACCCAACCAAATTCGCCAGCTTATCAACTGGGGAGTTAAGTTCGATAAAGATGGGACAGGGAAGTACGATCTAAATCGAGAGGGCGGCCATTCGGAGCATCGAATCCTTCACCATAAAGATAATACTGGATTTGAGGTTCAAAGAAGACTCTCTGCTGCTGTTAGGGCACACAAGAACATTGTCGTGCTTGAGCACCATTTTGCTGTCGAAATTGTCACCCAGCACCATTTAGGTCGACTGGTTAAGCGAACGATGAACGACATTGAGTGCTACGGTGCATACGTGCTCGATCTTAAAACACAGCTTGTACACACCTTCCGAAGCAAGGTTACTGTTCTGGCAACTGGTGGAACCGGAAACGCTTACCACACAACAACCAACCCAACCATAGCCACCGGCGATGGAATTGCAATGGTGCATCGTGCCAAAGGCATAATCGAGAATATGGAGTTCATCCAATTCCATCCAACCTCGCTTTACAATCCTGGCGAGCGTCCATCCTACCTTATTACGGAAGCCATGAGGGGGTATGGCGCAATCCTGAGAACTATTGACGGAAAGGAGTTTATGCTTAAGTACGATACTCGTGGAAATCTTGCCCCAAGAGATATTGTTGCGCGCGCTATTGACAACGAGATGAAGCAACGAGGGGATGACTACGTATTTTTGGATGTTACGCACAAAGATCCAGAGCTAACAAAGTACCACTTCCCCAACATATACCGAAAGTGCCTTTCTATTGGCATCGATATTACTAAAGATTACATACCGGTTGTTCCTGCTGCTCACTACCTTTGCGGCGGAATAAAGGTTGATTTCAACGCCGAAACATCCATCAAAAGACTTTACGCTGTGGGCGAATGCTCTTGTACTGGACTTCATGGTGCAAATAGGCTTGCTTCGAATTCGCTTATCGAGGCGGTTGTATATGCCGAAAAGGCGTTCAGAAGTTCGCTAGACAAGGTAAAGAGTATCGAGGTGCAGCCTACCATACCCGACTGGGATCATGGGGGCACTACCCACACCGAAGAGATGGTGCTTATTACACAAAACTACAAGGAGATGCAGCAGATAATGAGCAACTACGTTGGCATTGTACGCTCTAACCTCCGCCTCGAACGTGCGCTTAAACGCCTTGAAACAATCTACCAAGAAACCGAGGAGCTCTACCGAAAATCGACGCTAACGCAAAATCTTTGCGAGCTAAGAAACCTCGTAGCTGTTGGTTACCTAATAATAAAGCACGCCAAAGCTATGCGCGAGAGTGTTGGTCTACACTATTCGCTCGACTATCCGAGCAATAAAACAGGCTACGAATTTTAGCAATCCTCCAGCATCTACCATATTGGGGCAGCCTTGTACTATACTGTAAGGCTGCCCTCTTGCGTTGCCACCGCGCTATTTGACATACATTAAGTGTTGGTTTAACATTTTCCCCTTTTTATTTATAATTTTGCTTTTTGAAATCTTAGGGTAAATGAGCAATAAAAAGGTTGTAATCGCCATCGACGGTTACTCATCGTGCGGCAAAAGCACGTTTGCAAAGGCAATTGCCAAAAAGTTAGGCTATGCCTACATCGATAGCGGTGCAATGTACAGAGCAACAACTCTATACGCTTTACAAGAGAATCTATTCAATAGCTCTGGAAGCTTAGATATTGGTGCACTTATTTCCGAACTTCCAAATATCAGCATCACCTTTAGGTATAACGCCGAAAGACAACGTAACGAAACCTATCTTAACGGGTCTTGCGTTGAGGACGAGATACGAACCATTACTGTTGCCGATAAGGTTAGCAGAGTTGCAGAAATTGCTCAGGTAAGAGAACAGATGGTTCTGCTCCAACAGCAAATGGGCAAAGAAAAAGGAATTGTAATGGATGGTCGAGATATCGGAACGGTAGTTTTCCCTGAAGCCGAGTTTAAGATATTTATGACGGCCGACCCTGCTATTCGTGCTCAACGACGCTTTGACGAGCTTGTTGCTAAAGGCGAAAAGGTGGATATAAAAGAGGTGGAAGATAATATTCGCAAGCGCGACTACATCGACGAGAATAGAGAGGTTAGCCCGCTTAAAAAAGCTACAGATGCCTTTGTGCTCGACAATAGCCACATGACCGTTGAGCAGCAAATGCTGTGGGTAGATGAGCATCTGAACAGAATAGTTGGCCGCTAATAAAACGACAGATGGTTGTAACGGTTGATAGCAAATCTGGTTTTTGTTTTGGTGTTACCAATGCCATTGGGAAAGCCGAAGATATACTCAGCTCGGATAGCGAGCTGCTCTGCCTCGGAGAGATTGTACACAACGATGTTGAGGTTTCGCGCCTCGAGGACAAAGGATTGAAAACTATCAACCACCAAGGCTTGAATCTTTATTCGAATAAAAAGGTTCTGATAAGAGCACATGGCGAACCTCCTTCTACCTACGAAATTGCGAAGGCAAATGGGCTAGAAGTTATAGATGCATCGTGTCCTGTGGTACTTAAGCTTCAGCAGCGAATAAGGAAGAGCTACGAAGAGATGCTTGCCGTTAACGGTCAGGTAGTTATATACGGAAAGAAGGGACATGCAGAGGTAAACGGACTTGTTGGGCAAACCAACGGTTCGGCAATTGTGGTGGAGTGTATTGATGATTTAGGATATGTCGATTTTTCGAAACCTATTAGGCTATACGCTCAAACGACCAAGAGCATAGAAGGATTCAAATCGATAAAGGCTGAGATCGAAAAAAGAGTATCGAAAGATGCTACCATAGAACCATTTCGAGCCTACGATACAATTTGCAGGCAGGTTGCAAATAGGCAGCCATTCCTCGAAGAGTTTGCTAGGAATAACGATGTTGTAATCTTTGTAAGCGGCAAGAAAAGTTCGAACGGCAAGGTGCTGTTTGAAACCTGCAAGGCTCAGAACGAGCAAACCTATATGGTAGAAGACGAGAACGAATTACAGGCTTCTTGGTTTGATAACGCCGAAAACGTTGGTGTGTGTGGAGCAACATCAACACCACGTTGGCTTATGGAAAAAGTCGCCACGCAAATACGAAAAATTAAATAGCATACAATATGGCTCAAATTAAGAAACTAGCAGTTCTTACCTCTGGAGGCGACGCCCCAGGTATGAACGTAGCCATTCGCGCAGTGGTGCGTACAGCCATCTTCCATGGAATTGAGGTTGTTGGCGTTATGGAGGGCTACGCAGGAATGATAAATAATGACTTCCGCCCTATGCAATCGAAAGATGTTAGCGACATCATTTCGAAAGGGGGAACGATTTTAAAGACGGCAAGATGCGAAGAGTTTCGTACAAAGGAAGGTCGTGTCAAAGCATACGAGAATGCTAAAGCTCTTGGCATTGACGCGCTTGTTGTTATAGGAGGAGATGGTAGCTTTTCGGGGGCTAAGCTCTTTTCTGAAGAGTTTGATATTCCAACTGTAGGTATTCCTGGCACTATCGATAACGACCTTTTTGGTACAGATTCTACCGTAGGCTACGATACCGCTCTTAATACCGTTGTTGAGGCGATCGACAAAATACGTGACACCGCAACATCGCACAAGCGAATCTTTTTTGTAGAAGTTATGGGGCGTGACGCTGGCTTCCTTGCGCTAAGAAGCGGCATTGGTTCGGGTGCTGAAGCTATTCTAATTCCTGAAGTACACACTCCATACGACAAGCTAAAGCAGTTCTTGAATGATAAAACCAAAGGCCACAAAAGCAGCTCTATTGTAATTGTTGCCGAAGGTGCAGAAGGGATGAAAGAGGGTGGCGTGTTTAAGCTAGCCGATCGCGTTAAGGAGGATTATCCAGAGCTGGATATCCGTGTTTCGGTTCTTGGCCACATACAACGTGGAGGCGCTCCATCTGCGTTCGACCGCGTACTTGCAAGTCAGCTAGGCGAGGCTGCTGTTGTTGCACTAATGGACGATCAGCAATCTATTATGGTTGGTATTCAAAACAGCAAGGTTGTTCACATTCCATTCAACCAAGCAATTAAGAACAAGAAGAGTGTTAATCTCGACTTGCTTAAGCTCTCTGAGATACTTTCTATCTAGCCAATCGCTAAAAAACAATACAGCTAGCCAGGACCTCAATCCTGGCTTTTTTATTGCTTCCCTACTCATCGTTAACTTTACTCGAAAAGCTTAACTTTGCTTCAACAAATAGCAGCTGAAATGAACCAACCTCTTTTTGCAGAAGTAATTCTACCGCTGGCCCTTCCTAAGCTACTTACCTACTCGGTGCCGTTCGAGCTAACCGATGAGATAGCTGTTGGTATGCGCGTAGGAGTTCAGCTCGGCAAAAAAAAGGTTTACTCAGCAATTGTACTCCAGCTCCACAAAAATAAACCCGAAGGATTCGAGACTAAAGAGATCCTTATGGTTCTCGACAAAAAGCCCATTGTGCTAAAAAAGCAGCTAGAGCTGTGGAGCTGGATATCAACCTACTACATGTGTACGCTTGGTGAGGTTATGAAAGCTGCCCTCCCTTCGGGGTTAAAGCTCGAGAGCGAAACCAAGATCAGCCTGGCCTCTACCGATGATGATGATATTGAGCCTCTATCCGAAATGGAACAATCGGTTCTTAAATTCATCGCATCGCGAAAAAGCACAACCCTTGCCGACCTCACTGAAATACTTCCTGCATCTAAGGTCCTTGCTACCATTCGCACGCTCCTTGACGATAAGCTTATTGTACTCGACGAAGTGCTTTCGGGTGGTTTTAAGCCTAAAGTGGAGTGCTATGTAAGGCTTCACCCTTCCATTCTCAACGAGGAGGATGTCAACGCTGCATTTACAAGGCTAGACAGGGCTGCGGTTCAGCAAAAAGCCTTCTTAGCCTACCTTTCTATTGCATCGCCAATAGATTTTGCTAAGCCAAAGGAGGTTGAACGAAAGGTTATCATCGAAAAAGCGGAGGTTAGCGCCCAAGCGATAAAGGGACTTAAAGCTAAAGAGATTCTCGACATCTACGAAAGGGAGGTCACCCGGCTTACTTTTGGTTCAGGCAACAGCTCTTCGGTAAACCCGCTTTCTGACGAGCAACAGCAAACTATGAATTCCATCAACAGCCAGCTTGCTGAAAAAGATGTAGTGCTGCTACATGGAGTAACAGGGTCGGGAAAGACTGAGATATACATTCATCTGATAAAGGATATGGTGGCCCAAGGTAGGCAGGTTCTATACCTCCTTCCAGAAATCGCACTCACCGCACAAATTATCAATCGGCTTAAAAGGGCTTTTGGAGATAAGGTTGGCATATTCCATTCGAAGTTTAGCAATGAGCATCGTGTAGAAACCTATCTCAACCTGCTCGATAGCACCAACGAAAACCGCTATCAGGTAATCTTAGGTGTCCGATCATCCATTTTTCTTCCGTTCGATAGCTTAGGGCTAATTATAGTAGATGAAGAGCACGAAAACACCTACAAGCAGTACGACCCGTCGCCTCGCTACAATGCCCGCGATGTGGCCGTTGTAATGGCATCTATCTACGGAACAAAGGTTTTGATGGGCACAGCAACACCAGCAATAGAAACTTACTATAACGCACGATCGGGGAAGTATGGACTAGTTGAGCTAGCTGGAAGGTTTAACGATGCATCGCTACCCGAAATTTCCATTGTAGATGTCAGGCAGGCTCGCCGACAAAAAAGGATGCATTCGCACTTCTCATCAAATCTCCTAGATGCTGTTGGAGAGGCACTTCAACGAAACGAACAGGTTATTCTTTTTCAAAATAGAAGAGGATTTGCCCCCTTTTTAGAATGTGAAGAGTGCGGATGGGTGCCTCAGTGCGAGCATTGCAACGTTAGCTTAACCTACCACAAAAGGAGCAACCAGCTAGTTTGCCACTATTGCGGATATTCAACCAGCATGCCAACAACTTGCCTTGCATGTGGATCCCCTTCGATGGTCACCAAAGGGTTTGGGACAGAAAAAATCGAAGAAGAGCTTCAGATATTCTTTCCATCAGCATCCATAGAAAGGCTCGATTTAGATACTGCACGTAGTAGAAGTGCCTACGAACGAATCATCTCAGATTTTGAAGAAAGGCGCATTGACATACTTGTTGGCACCCAAATGGTTACAAAGGGGTTAGATTTCGACAACGTTTCGCTGGTTGGTGTTCTTGATGCCGATACGCTCCTACGCTTTCCTGACTTCAGAGCCTACGAAAGAAGCTTTCAGCTTATATCGCAGGTAAGTGGAAGAGCTGGACGAAAAGATAAAAAAGGAAGCGTAATTGTTCAAACCGCTCAGCCAGATAACGATGTGCTGAAATTGGTAAAAGACAACAGCTACAAAAGCTTGTACGAATGGCAGCTTCTTGAGCGACATCAGTACCTTTACCCACCATTCTATCGCTTAACAAAAATTACCGTAAAGCATCAGGACAGAATGCTACTTCTCGAAATTGCGGAGGTGCTAAGCTACCGCCTAAAGGCCATTTTTGGAGACAGAATACTTGGCCCAGAAGAACCTTCAATTAACAGAATACAAAATAGGTACTTAATGGGATTTGTACTTAAGATGGAACGAACAAAGCCAGCAACAAAAGTCAAGGAGCTACTTTGGAATACAATCTACGAAGTGCAAGGTCAACAGAAGTACAAGGGAATGTCGGTTAGCGTTGATGTAGATCCTATGTAAAAGCAAATCCCTAAAAAACTTTTTTATTTTTGTAGCAACAAATATTTACTTACTGATGAAAAGCTATAGCTCGTGTTTATTGCCTTACAGCCATACATCCCGGCTATTCTAAAATTCATCATTCCTCTTAAACTTAAAACTTTACTATAATGAAAAAATGGATAGTTGTACTAATTGTGCTTGTATGTTTAGGAGCTGTTGGTGCAGGAGCTTACTACCTAATTTCGGGGATGGAAGATAAATCAGGCGGGCTAGGAATTGGACCAAACGATGCCGTATGTATGGTTGATGGAGCTGCAATTAAAGATGCGCCAGGCAAAGACGGAAACTTTGTTGCAACACTAAAGTTTGGAGAAAAGCTTACATGCGTAGAGGAAAAGGAGATAGAAACCCAATCGGGATCTAAGAAGTACTACAAAGTAGAGCTAAGTGGTGGAGAAAGTGGCTGGATAAAGGAGTCAAACATTATCACAGGAGCTAAACCCGCAGCCATCGTAGAGGAAGCGATAGTTTACAGTCGCCCCGATTTGGTAACTAAAACAAGCAAAGTGTTTAGTCCGCTAGACATTGTTGCCGTAAAACAGAAGCAAGGCGATTTTATTGAGGTGTACGGCAAAACAAAGGAGGGCAAAAAGGTAAAAGGAGGCTGGATTAAGGCCGAGCTGGTTACTTTTGTTGATGTTGACGTTGCCGTAGCAATTTATGTTGCGAAAGCCAACAAAATTGTAGGTAACGACGCAAGGATGGCTGCACTACGTGAAATAGTAGATAACCTCGACTTCAGCAGCTCGCGCTTTATTGGCGAACTTTCGGCACTTACAGAGGAAGTGCCTGTTGAAACGAACGAAGAACAGATGGAAGAACCCGATACAACAGCTACCGAATAGAGCATAGAATAAAGATAAAAACGAAAAGGCTATCTAAAAAGTAGCAACACACGTATCACGATAGGCGTATTGTGACAAGCAAGGTCGCATTACGGCAGAATTAAGTAGCCTTTTGGTGCTACATGATACATATGTTGTGCTACTCTATAGACAGCCTTTTCGACTTTTTGTTAGCCTCTTTTTACTACCCACCGCTCCACCTCTACTTACCAAAACAAAAGAGCTACGAATTGCTAGACATCATTCAAAAATCTGCGTATATTATGCTTCAACAACCAAAAAAACTAACGGTATGAGGCACTTCAGAATATCCCTTATTGCGCTTCTTTTATTTGCAGCAGTACAAGCTTCCGCTCAAGAACCAATAAAATACGACTCAACCTACGCTAAAAAGCTTGGAGCCGATTTTCGAGGAATGAGGCAGTACGTGCTCGTATTCTTAAAGCGAGGAACCACAACTCTAACCGATACCGCAAAACGAAATGCATTACAACGTGCGCATCTTGCAAACATAGGAAAGCTGGCAGAACAAGGTAAACTTATTGTTGCAGGGCCTTTTATGGATAATACCGAACTCCGAGGAATCTACATTTTTGCAGTTAGCAGCATCGAAGAAGCACAGCAGCTTACCCAAACCGATCCAGCTGTTATTGCCGGAACGCTTGTAATGGAGCTTCATCCTTGGTATGGCACCGCAGCTCTAATGGAAGTTCCCAACATCCACAAGAAACTTCAAAAACAACCCCTATAAAGCTATTAATGCACGAACTATTTAGCATCACCTTCGTAATTTTCGATGTTTTTGGCTATCAGATGAGCTTTATAGAACTTGTAAGTACCTGTTTTGGGCTTGCTGCTGTTTGGCTTGCTGCCCGTTCCAATATTCTTACATGGCCAGCGACAATTATCAACGCCGCTGGCTTTTTTGCCATTTTCTATCAAGTACGGTTATACTCGGACATGGTTCTGCAGCTATACTTTATGGCGATTGCCATATATGGATGGTTCTTCTGGAGAGATGAACAGCATAAAGGGCTAAAAACCGTGAGCAAAATCAGTAAAAATGAATGGGTTGTTGTGGCTCTTTTTACCGCAATTGGCACTGCACTACTTGGCACGTTAATGAGCAACATCCACATAATTTTACCCAAACTATTCGACAAACCTGCAAATTATGCCTATATTAATGCTCTATCAGCAACCCTAAGTATTATCGCCAACCTACTTATGGCTCGTCGCAAGCTCGAAAATTGGTACTTATGGATAGCTGTAGACACCATTTGTGTCGCGCTATACGCTTCTACGGGAATACTACTTATGGCCGTAGAATACGCCATTTTAATGGGGATTTGCTTATTTGGACTTAAAAGTTGGAAGCACGAATACTCTAAACATATTAGCCATGAACCTAAAACTAGCCAGAACTAACAGCGAAGATCCTAACTTCCAAGCTCTTGTATGCGAGCTCGATGCCGAACTTTTGGAACGTAACGGAGAGCTACAAAAAAAGTATGAGAGCTACAACCAGCTTCACTACCTAGATACTGTAATCGTTGCCTATGACGATGATAAACCTGTTGGTTGTGGCTGCTTTAAGCCTTTTAGCGATAGCGCTGCAGAAATAAAGAGGATGTACGTAAAAAAGGAGTTTCGAAACAGGGGTATTTCTAGCTTAATACTGCTGGAGCTAGAACTTTGGGCTTTACAGCACGATTTTACCAAGCTGATCCTCGAAACAGGGAAGAGCCAGCATGAAGCTATGCAGCTATATGCCAAACGAGGGTTTAAGATTATTCCAAACTACGGACAGTATGCCAACATGCCCAATAGCATCTGCATGCAGAAGCTAATTGTCGATTAGAAAAGCTTGATCAAAAGCTACAACCTACTAAAATGCAAAAAGGCTGTCCAAAAAAGTAGCAGCAATTACCACCATACGCGTATTACGGTAAGCTGTATCATTTCGTAATACGCTTTATGGTAGACTTCCTTACTTTTTGGACAACCTCTAGTGCTAAAGCACAAGCTTTAAAAGCCTGTCGCTATTCCAAATCTAAAATCAGTGCGCTTTTTTCTTTAAGGTCGATAGCTCCGCTACCAAAAGAGTATATCACTCCGCTAGTGACATCTTTACCACCCTTAAAGTCCTTAAGAATCTCATTAAATCTAGCAAGTTCGAGCTTACGAGCCTCACCGTTATTTAAAACTACCATTACAGCTTTGCCCTTATAAGTCTTAAAGTAGGTGTAGGTATCGCCATCTGGAATAAACTGAGTAAGCTTACCCATTGTTACCGCCTCGTTACCCTTTCTCCACTTAAGAATAGAAGAGATGTAGGCAAAAGCATCCTTTTGGGCAGCTGAAAGCCCAACACCCTTGGCTACATCTACGCTATCACCAGGCCATCCTCCAGGGAAATCCTTGCGAATGTATCCGTGCTCACCCCCCTCGTTGTTATGATCGAGGTACTCGGTTCCGTAGTAGATTTGGGGTATTCCTCGTGTAGTAAGAACAAACGCCATAGCTTGCTTCCACCACTGTACGTTGTTATGTAGCGACGTGAAAATACGGGTTAAATCATGGTTATCTGGAAAAATTAGCAGATCGTTAGGATTAGCATACATGTTATCCTGCGTAAGTACGTAGTACAACCTCGACAACCCTTCACTCCATCCCGTTTTTTCTTTAAACGCCATTGTTAAAGCATTGTATAAAGGAAAATCAGTAATCGAGCGTAGCGTCGATTGGTATCCATCTTTATTGGCTACTCCTTTTTGCCAGTATGCAGTAGCAGGTACTGTCTGTAACCAGCACTCGCCTACAATGTTAAAGTTGGGGTATTCGTTCATCACTTCAGGAATCCAACTTGTCATTGCATTCTTATCAGGATAAGGATAGGTATCCATTCGTATGCCATCCAACCCTGCTGCTTCTACCCACCAAATGGAGTTTTGAACTAAATAGCGGTAAACAAACGGATTACGTTGATTCAAATCCGCCATGCTTCCATCAAACCAACCGTTATTCATCTTCTCACGATCGGCCTTCGATGCATTTGGATCGCTGATAGTTTCGCCTCTAAAGTTGGAGCGCTCCTTGGTATCAGGATAGTTTAACCAATCCTTTGATGGTAAATCTTTTACAAAGTAGGTATTTGTTCCAATATGGTTAAACACAAGGTCCATAATAACCTTTAAACCCTTTTCATGAGCTTTTTTCACAAAATCGAAGTAAAGCTCGTTAGATCCAAATCGACGATCGATACGGTACAGATCGGTAATTGCATAGCCATGATAGGAGTAAGATGGCTGATCGTTCTCTTGAACAGGGTTTAACCAGATGGAGGTTACGCCAAGATTTTTGATGTAATCTAGGTTGTTGATAATACCCTGAACATCGCCCCCATGACGTCCAAACAGCTCCTTCCTATTCATCTGCTCCATCCCCTTGATGTTATCGTTGGTAGGGTCGCCATTTGAAAAACGGTCGGGCATAATTAGGTAAACAACATCCCTTGAATCGAATCCCTTTTGAGCATTCGCATCGTTAGCACGTGCTTTTAAAGTATAGGGCTTTACAAATGCTTTCTTACCACCCTTCAAAAACTCGATATTAAAGGTTCCTGCTACTGCATTAGGAGCAATAGCAATATCAAGAGCTAGGTAGTTAGGGTTTTCGAAACGGCTAACCTTTTCGATTACAACTCCTGCTTGCGATATCTTGGGTTCGAAAGCTGAAATAGATTTACCTGAAACCAACAGCTGAAGGTTTCCATTCTTCATACCAACCCACCAGTAGGGAGGGTCTATACGCTCTACCTGCGCAAAAACGCTTTGCGACAGCAAGGCAAGTAGTACGATAATAAGTGTTGTTTTGAAGCTTCTCATTCGTGTAATTTTTATGGCAAATTATGGCATTACCAGCTGATTCACAAATTTTTTATTCATACAGCATTCCGCAAACGATTGCATAATCAAGCCACCAAAATAAACTGCAAAAAAAGGGGAGATTGCGAACAACCTCCCCTCTGCTATTGCTTAATCATCTACTTTTTATGAAACTCGAAAATGGCACGCTTAAGCACATTGTCAATGGGCTCGATAAAGGGATAGAAACCCTCATCCTTAAGCGGAGTATTGCGACCAATAAATGCTTTCAGCTGGGCATCAATTAGCCTGTACGACTGTGCAAGCTCACCTCCTTTAGGAGACACGCCGTTTCTAGAGCAGTACGCAACAAACTGTCCCATAAGATTTTTACCAGAAAGGTAGCGTTTAAGCTGACCAATAGTGCTAATCTTATTCAGCTCGGCTCGGTGATTATCCGAGAAATCAGCAGTAAACTTAAATACTAAGCTTTGCTCATAAATTTTCTTATAGAACTTGCCAACCCCTACAGTGTCTAGCGGAACAAAGATGTCGGGCATGATACCTCCACCACCATAAACAATCTTACCCTTAGGAGTTTTGTACCTAAGCTTGGTATTCTGCTTAATGCTATCGATATTGTTCATCTCTCCATGAACAAATCGGTTGCTAATATCCATATAGTAGTCGGCTCCGTCACCAAGCTTATAGGGCTTTTGAATGGATCGTCCGGTGGGTGTGTAGTATCTAGCAACTGTTAGTCGAATGGCCGAACCATCGGTTAAGCTAGCTTGCTCTTGCACCAAACCTTTACCAAACGAACGGCGACCTATTATTGTTCCTCTATCGTTATCTTGTAGGGCTCCTGCAACAATTTCACTAGCAGAAGCACTCTCTTCGTCGATTAGCACTATAACTTCATCGGTTTTTGCGCTTCCGTTAGCGTCCGAGTATAGGTTTGTGCGTGGGCGAGCCTTACCTTGCGTGTACACGATAAGCTTCCCTTCTGGAATAAACTCGTTGGCAATATTAACAGCTTGATCCAGATACCCTCCAGTATTGCCTCGCAAGTCTATAATCACCTTCTTCATCCCCTGATTATGAAGCTTATTAAGCGCATTGTCGAACTCTTGGTAGGTATCCTTGGCAAATTTAGAGATCTTGATGTAGCCAACCTTAGGTTCTACCATGTAGGCAACATCAACACTATTTACAGGGATAATATCTCGAACGATGGTAAAGTTGATAAGCTGCGCTACCCCCCTTCGCTTTACGCTTACACGAACCTTTGTCCCAGTTTTACCTCTTAAGCGTTTCATTATTTGCTCTTGAGGAAACTTAACACCTGCAATTGTTGTATCGTTAATCTTAACAATCCGATCGCCTGAGTTAATGCCAACCTTCTCCGAAGGACCACCAGGCACAGTATTTAGCACAACTACGGTGTCGTTGGGCATGTTAAACTCTACTCCAATACCGCTAAATTCACCATCTAGCGATTCATTCACCGATGCAATCTCCTGTGCAGGAATATAAACGGAGTGAGGATCAAGATTTGACATCAAGAGAGGAATGGTCTTTTCCACAAGGCTATCCTTCGGAATGGTGTCAACATACTCATCCTCAATATAGTTCATAATTGCATTCAGCTTATCAGATTTCGAGCTGAATAGGCGACTTCTTTTAGCATCGTTTTCGCGAAGCTGAAGACCGATTAGCACACCAACAATTAGGGAAGAGGCAATTAGTAAAGGGAGCAGTATGTCGCGTTTCTTATTGTCGTATGACATTTCTTAAAGTATTAAATAGCGATCTGTTCTACCTGTATTCCGGCACGCTGCAAAAGCTCAATGCCATCGGTATTATGATATAAATCTATGTAAACAACACGTATTATTCCAGCTTGGATAATTAGCTTAGAGCATTCAACGCATGGCGATGCGGTTATGTACAACGTGGCACCCTCGCTGGAGTTGTTGCTCTTGGCAACCTTAGATATTGCGTTTGCTTCGGCATGAAGAACGTAAGGTAGTGTTTTGCCTTCTATATCTTCACAAACATTATCAAACCCTGCTGGGGTTCCGTTGTACCCATCAGAAATTATCATTCGATTTTTTACAAGCAACGCCCCTACCTTTCGTCTTACGCAGTAGGAGTTCTTTGCCCAAATACGAGCCATTTCAAGGTAGCGCTGGTCGAATTGTAGCTGTTTTTCTGCAGTAATCAAAGCATCCTGACAGGTATCCATACCTATATTCAAGTTAGTTATTTGGCACTTAACCACTGGCTTTGGGTGGTTTATAACATTATTCTAACCCTCTAAACCCGACTTGATTTAGATTAATTAGCAAAGATATAATTTTTCGCTATCCCTAAGCCAAGCAATGGTTCCTTAACAATATTTAATTCGATATTTTTTGTCCTTTTTATTCCAAATTAAGAGCAACAAACCCAGCTAGAACCTAGTATTGCTGCCGAACCTCTTTCTTAGCTCTTTGGTATGGCTACAAAAAAGGAGGCTGTCTAAAAAGTAGCAAGACACACGACGCACGGAAATACTACTACAGCCCGCTACAATGCAGGATGGCTTATCGCAATACGCGTATCATGATACGTAATACTTTCTAGACAGCCCCGAAAACTTATCAGCTAAAAATATTGGCTACACCATCTACCAAATCCTAACCCGCTTACTCTCGGGAACATACAACTTACTCCCTGGCTTAATGTTAAATGCGCTGTAGAATGCATCAACATTGGCAAACGGACCATTAACTCTCAGGTTGGCAGGAGAATGAACATCTGTCATTATCTGATTAGCAAGAGCTTCATCTCTCTGATGTCCCAACCAACCGAGGGAATACCCAAGAAAGAATCGTTGAGCTGGTGTTAATCCATTAATAAGCTTATTCTCTTTGTATTGCTTAGTCTTAACAAATGCATCCCATGCTATTACAATCCCCCCTAGATCGGCAATATTTTCGCCTTGAGTTGCCTCTCCATTAATTTTTAGGCTATCGAGCACCCTAAATTCGTTGAATTGCTCTACAATTCGCTTTGTTCTATCAGCAAACTTTCTTTCATCTTCAGGAGTCCACCACTTTACAAGGTTACCTTTCTCATCGTATTGGCTCCCTTGATCATCAAATCCATGGGTGATTTCATGTCCAATTGTTGAGGCCCCTGCATAACCATATACAATTGCATCATCTATGTCCTCATCCTTCCATCCTGGAATTGCAAAAATTGCAGCAGGCAGCACAATTTCGTTATTAGATGGGTTGTAGTAGGCATTATAGGTTTGCGGAGTCATATCCCACTCCGATCTATCAACTGGTTTGCCAAGCTTGCCAATGTTATAGGCGTACCAAAACTCGCCTGCACGTTTCATATTAAGAACATACGGACCTCTATCAATGCTCAAGCTAGATAGATCCTTCCACCTATCAGGATAGCCAACTTTCTTAGACACTTTGGCGAGCTTGGAAAGCGCTTTCTGCTTTGTTGCGCCGCTCATCCAATCGAGCCTCTTAATTCTTTCACCAAAAGCTCCCTTCACATTATCAACCATATCTTCGTAGCGCTTCTTGGTGCTAGCCGAAAAGTACTCCTTCACAAATAGCTGTCCTAATACCTCTCCCATTGCACCCTCTTCGGCACTAAGCACACGTTTCCAGCGAGGACGTTGCTCTTTTGCTCCCGATAGTACAGTACCATAAAACCTAAAGCTTTCCTGGTTAACCTCCTTATGTAGGTAGCCTGCATACTCATTTAGCAGACCTAAAGTTAGGTAAGCCTTCCAAGTATCAATAGGGGTTGATTTAAGAAGTGCAGAAACCTGCTTTAAGAACTCTGGCTGACCAACAATTACAGAATCAACCTTCTTAACCTTCATTGCAGGGAAGAGAGTGGCCCAGCTGACACCTGGAGTTAGCTTCGAAAGCTGTGCAACCGACATCTTATTGTAGTTCTTGTATGGATCACGAAGCGCCTCTAGCTTTCGAGAAGCCTTTGCCGAGCTCTCCTCTAGTAGGTAAACCTTATCTGCTTCGCCAGCGCTAATCCCAGCAAACTTGCACATGTTTACAAGATAGGTACTGCGGTAATCCTTTCGCACATCGCTTGTGTGCTTATCGGTATTAA
>Ga0209464_10000313_pt1 | contig 15789 bp, 12 predicted proteins | sample DOMMetBare1Fresh_2_FD_187473 | JGI IMG/M metagenome (GOLD analysis project Ga0209464, IMG submission 187473) | Wetland sediment microbial communities from St. Louis River estuary, USA, under dissolved organic matter induced mercury methylation -... | ecosystem: Environmental > Aquatic >...
TCGCGGCCTCCGGGTGCCACGCCGAGGCCCTCCACGCCTTCGGCCGGTCGCGGGCCCGCTTCCGCGCGGTGGGGGCGCGGCTGGAGGCGGCCCGGGTGGCGCACCTCGCGGCGCGCTGCCCGGGCGCGGAGCCGCCCGGGGGCGAGGAGGCGGCCCTGCTCCCCTTCGACGCCGACGCCTGACGCGGCTACAGTCGGGCCCCTATGGATCCCTATGGCCTGCGTCGGGTGATCTCGCCGCCCGGCGTCCTGCCGCAGCGGGCCGAGCGGCTCGACCCGGCCCTGCCGCTCGGTGAGGACGAGCTCTCCATCGAGGTGGAGGCGCTCAACGTGGACGCCGCCTCCTTCCGCCAGATCGAAGGGGTGGTGGGGCGCGACCCCGGGGCCATCGGCGCCGAGGTGGCGCGCCTCGTGGCGGCGCGCGGCAAGCTCCACAACCCGGTGACCGGCTCGGGCGGCATGCTCATCGGCCGCGTCCGCGAGGTGGGGCTGCGCCACCCGGCCGCCGCCACGCTCCACCCCGGCGACCGGATCGCCACGCTGGTGTCGCTCACCCTCACGCCGCTGCGGCTCGACCGGATCACGGCGGTGCGCCCCGAGATGGACCGGGTGGAGTGCCGGGGCGAGGCGGTGCTCTTCGCCACCGGGCTCTGGGCGCGGCTGCCGGGCGACCTGCCGGAGGGGCTGGTGCTGGCGGCGCTCGACGTGTGCGGGGCTCCGGCGCTGGTGCTGCGCCACCTCTCGCCGGGCATGCGGGTGCTGCTCCTCGGGGCCGGCAAGGCCGGAGCGCTGGTGGCGGCCGCGGCGCGGGAGGCGCAGCAGGGGCGCGGCTGGGTGGTGGCGGCCGACCGCTCGCGCGCCGCCCTCGACGACCTGCGCCGGCTGGGGGTGGTGGACGACGCCCTGGAGGTGGACGCCACCGACGCCGTCGGCACGCTGGAGAAGCTGCGCCGCACCGGGCCGCCCTACGACCTGGTGGTCAACTGCTGCTCCGTGGCCGGCACCGAGCTCACCTCCATCCTGGCGGTGCGCGACGGCGGCGTGGTGATCTTCTTCTCCATGGCCACCAGCTTCACCGCCGCGGCCCTGGGCGCCGAGGGCGTCGGCAAGGACGCCACGCTGGTGATCGGCAACGGCTACGTCCCCGGCCACGCCGAGCTGACCCTCGCCCTGCTGCGCCGCCAGCCGCGCCTGCGGGCCCTCTTCGAGCAGCGCTACGCCCGGTGACGGCCGCGGCGTGCGGTGGCTCCGCGGGCAGCTCGCGTCCGCCGACTACCCCTTCGGCTCACCCCGCTCCACGGGGCGGGAGGGATCGCTGCACCACTCGCTCCACGAGCCCGGATAGAGCCGGCCGCCGGGGAGCCCGGCCACCTCCAAGGCCAGCAGGTTGTGGCAGGCCGAGACCCCCGAGCCGCAGACGTGGACCACCTGGTCCGGCGGCGCCCCGCCGGCCGCCGCCGCCAGCTCGGCGGCCAGCGCGCCCGGCGCCTTGAAGCGGCCGTCCGGCCCGAGGTTGTCCTTCCAGAAGCGGTTCCTGGCGCCGGGGATGCGGCCGCCGACCGGATCGATGGTCTCGCCCTCGCCGCGGAAGCGACCGGGGGCGCGGGCGTCGAGCACCGTCGTCCGCGGGTCGCCGAGGCGCGAGAGGACCCAGGCGGCGTCCACCGTGCCGCCACGGGGCGCGCCGCCGAAGGTGGCCGACGAGGGTGGCGGCACGTCGCGGGTCAGCGGCCGCCCCTCGGCCTTCCAGGCCGACCAGCCGCCGTCGAGCACCGCCACCGCCTCGTGCCCCATCCAGCGCAGCAGCCACCAGAGGCGCGACGCGACCATGCCGCCCTGGTCGTCGTAGGCCACCACCTGCCCGCCCGCCGTCACCCCCGCCCTCCCCAGCGTGGCCCGGAGCGCCGCCGGGTCCGGCAGCGGGTGGCGCCCGGTGCGGCCGGTCTTGGGGGCGGAGAGATCCTCGTCGAGGTGGAGGAAGCGAGCCCCCGGGACATGGCCGGCGGCGTAGTCGGCGCGGCCGCGCGCCGGTTCGGCCAGCTCGTGGCGGCAGTCGATGACCACCCAGGCTGGATCGCCGAGGTGCTGCGCCAGGAGATCGGTGGTGACGAGGGTGGTGTGGGGCATGGCCAATCCTAGCCCGGCGCCTCCACCGCGGCGTAGACTGCCTTCCCTTTCGAGACCGGGGGCGCACGGCATGACGAACGAACAGGTGATGCAGGTGGTGGCGGCCTACCAGGCCCGCCTCTCGAAGGAGGGCTACCGGCCGGTGCAGATCGACTTCGACCGGACCACCGCCTCGTTCCCGCGCAGCCGGCAGCTCGAGCACGTGGCCTGGATGTGCACCGAGATCCAGGCGGCGCTGGCGGCGGGCGAGCGGGAGAAGGCCATGCGCTGGCTCGGCTTCACCCAGGGCGTGCTGTGGGCCCAGGGCGTCTACGCCGTGAACGAGCTGCGCGAGCAGAACCGGGCCGTCAAGCCGTTCTGACGGGCTGGCGGGGCCGTGGCGAAACTGGCAGACGCGGTGGACTTAAAATCCGCTGCCGGGAAACCGGCGTCTCGGTTCGAGTCCGAGCGGCCCCACTCGATGCAGCGACCGCGTCGGCTCAGGCCCCCGCCGCCACCGGCCCGCCGGACTCGGTGGGGCCGAGCCCCTGGGAGATGGCGCGCACCAGGTCGTCCAGGCTGAAGGGCTTCTTCACGTGGCCGGCCGGTCGGCCGATCGGTCCGAGCCGCTGCGCCACCTCGTCCGGCGGCGACGCCGAGACGAAGACCACCGGCGGGCAGCGCGCGCCCAGCCGGCTCCGCAGCGCCTCGAAGAGCGCCGCGCCATCCATGCCCGGCATGCGGAGATCGACGAGCGCCAGGTCCGGCGCTGCCTTCTGAACGAGCTGCAGCGCGTCCTGCCCCGACGCCGCCGTCAACGCCACATGCCCCATCCGGCGGACCACCTGCGCCACCGCCGCCCGGACGATCTCCGTGTCATCGACCACCAGCACCTGCGCCATCGCCTTGCCTCCAGCCCCCGGTCCAAGGGACTTGCTTTGGCCATGCCCGGGGAAACCTCAGTGATTCCAAGCACGCACTTGGGGTGAGGAGGGACCCAGGGTGTGCGCAGGGCGGGTCGGCCCGCGCACAAACAACCACTTGCAGACGCGGAGCCGGGGGGACAGGCGCCGACGCCACGCCGGCGCTACCGGGGCAGCACCTTGGCGAGGAAGTCGCGCGCCCGCTCGTGCTCGGGCCGCGAGAAGAAGTCGGCCGGCGGCCGGTCCTCCAGGATGCGCCCCTGGTCCATGAAGACCACCCGGTCCGCCACCGACCGGGCGAAGCCCATCTCGTGCGTCACCACCACCATGGTCATGCCGGCCCCGGCCAGCTCGAGCATGGCGTCGAGCACCTCCTTCACCATCTCGGGGTCGAGGGCCGAGGTGGGCTCGTCGAAGAGCATGATGCGCGGCTTCATGCAGAGGGCGCGGGCGATGGCGACGCGCTGCTGCTGGCCGCCGGAGAGCTGGCCCGGGTACTTGGCGGCCTGGTCGGCGATGTGGACGCGCGCCAGCTGCTCGCGGGCCCGCGACTCGGCCTCGGCGAGCGGGAGCCGCAGCACCTGGGTGGGCGCCAGCGTGACGTTCTCGAGGACGGTCAGGTGGGGGAAGAGGTTGAACTGCTGGAAGACCATCCCCACCTCGCGGCGGATGCGCTCCACGGCCTTCACGTCGTCGGTGAGCTCGACGCCGTCCACCACCAGGCGCCCCGCCTCGTGCTCCTCCAGCCGGTTGATGCAGCGGATGAGGGTCGACTTGCCCGAGCCGGAGGGGCCGCACACCACGATGCGCTCGCCCCGGCCCACCGTGAGGTCCACGTCGCGCAGCGCGTGGTACGCGCCGAACCACTTGTTGACCCGCTCGAAGGTGATGATGGGCTCGCTCATGCGCCGCTCGCCTCCCGCCGCGTCCAGCGCCCCAGCCGCCCCTCCAGCCAGTGGCTGTAGCGGGAGAGGGCGAGGCAGCTCACCAGGTAGATGGCCCCCACGAACAGGTAGGCCTCGACGAAGAAGGCGCGCCACTGCGGGTCGCCGAGCGCCAGGCGCAGCGCGCCGGTCAGGTCGTACATGCTCACCACCGTGACCAGCGAGGTGTCCATGAAGGTCGAGAGCAGGCTGTTGACGAAGGCCGGGATGACCAGCACCAGCGCCTGCGGGAGGACGACGCGCCGCTGCGCCGACCACCAGGAGAGCCCCAGCGAGGCGGCCGCCTCGGCCTGGCCGCGCGGCAGCGCCTGCAGCCCGCCCCGCACCACCTCGGCCAGGTAGGCCGCCTGGAAGAGCGTGATGGCGAGGGCGGTGCGCCCCAGCGCGTCGAGCGCCATCCACGAGGGGAGCACCAGCGGGAAGACGAAGGAGGCCACGAAGAGCACGGTGATGAGCGGCACGCCGCGCGTCAGCTCGATGTAGCTGGTGGCGACCACCCGCACCGTGGGCAGGGAGGAGCGCCGCCCCAGCGCCAGCGCCACGCCCAGCGGGATGGAGGCGGTCATGCCCACCAGCGTGAGGAGCACCGTGAGCGGCAGGCCGCCCCAGCTCCCCGGCTCCACCGGGGCGAGGCCGAGGAGGCCGCCGCGCATGAGGAGGAGGAAGGCGGCCAGCACCCCGCACCAGAGCGGCAGCAGCCAGCGCCGCCAGGCGCGCGGGTGGGCGGTGACGAGCAGGGCCGCCACCACCAGGGCGGTGGCCAGGGCCGGGCGCCACTGCGACTCGTGGGGGTAGCGGCCGAAGAGGATGAGCCGATGCTTCTCGGCGATCATCCCCCAGCAGGCGGCCCGGTGCTCGAGGGCCCGGCAGGCCTGGTAGTCGGCGCGCCAGACGGCGTCGAGCACCAGCCAGCGCAGCGCCCGCGGCAGCACCGCCGCCGCCGCCGCGAGCGCCACCACCGTGGCGAGGACGCTGGCGGGCGAGCCGAGCAGGTTGCGCCGTGCCCAGCGCCAGGCCCCGCCGGCGCGCGGCGGCCGCGGCCGGGCGGCCAGGTCGGTGGGGGCGCCGGGGCCGGTCACGTCAGCGCTCCACCAGCGCGGTGCGCCGGTCGTAGAGGTTCATGCCGGCGGCGGTGACGAGGTTGATGCAGAGGTAGACCGCCATGATGACCAGGATGCACTCCAGCGCCTGGCCGTTCTGGTTGATGGCGGTGTTGGCGATGGAGACCACGTCGGGGTAGCCGATGGCCACCGCCAGCGACGAGTTCTTGGTGAGGTTGAGGAACTGGCTGGTGAGCGGCGGCACGATGAGCCGCAGCGCCTGCGGCAGCAGGACCAGCCGCGTGGCCTGCCGGCGCGAGAGGCCGAGCGCCTGGGCCGCCTCGAGCTGGCCGTGCGAGACGGCCAGGAGCCCGGAGCGCACGATCTCGGCGATGGCGGCGCCGGCCGAGAGGGTCAGGCCGCCCAGGAGGGCCAGGAACTCGGGGGTGAGCGAGAGGCCGCCGCTCACGCCGAAGGGGCCCATCTCGGGGCGCGTGAGCGCGGTCGGCGCGCCGCCGGCCAGCCAGCCGAGCAGCGGTCCGAGCAGCGCGAGCGCCAGGCCGGGCCAGCGCACCGCGGGGGCGTGCCCGGTGCCGGCCCGTCGCGCCCGGGCCCAGCGCGAGAGGCCCCAGGCGGCGGCGAGGCCGAGCGACAGGCCGGCCAGCGCCGCCCCCCACCCCGGCGACCAGGTCGGGTGCGGCAGCTGCAGGCCGCCCTTGGAGAGGTAGCCGCCGCCCGGCAGCGTCACCGGCTCGGTGGCCTCGGGCAGGAGCTCGGTGGCGGCGAGGTAGCAGCCGAAGAGCAGGAGCACCAGCGGGAGGTTGCGCAGCACCTCCACGTAGGCGGTGCAGCCCCAGCGCACCAGCGCGTTGCGCGAGAGCCGCCCCACGCCGACGACCGTGCCGAGCAGCGTGGCGAGGACGACGCCCAGGGCCGAGACGCGCAGCGTGTTGGCCAGGCCGGCGGCGAAGGCCCACAGGTAGCTGTCGCGCGGCCCGTAGGGGACCGGCCCCTCGCCGATGTCGAAGCCGGCCGGCTGGCGCAGGAAGTCGAAGCCGGAGCGGATCTGGCGCGCCGCCAAGGCCTCGGCCGTGTGGCGCCACAGCAGGGCGCCGGCGGCGAGGAGGGCGAGGACGAGCGCTGCCTGGACGAGGCGGGCCCGGCCCCGGCGGGTCGACCAGGAGAGGGGCGCCGTCCGCGGGCGCTCCCCGGTGCCGGCGCCGGCGGCCAGGCTAGCGGACCGGCGGCGCGTACATCAGGCCGCCCTTGCTCCAGAGCCGGTTGACGCCGCGGGGCAGCGCCAGCGGGGTGGAGGGCCCGAGGTTGCGCTCGAAGCACTCGCCGTAGCTCCCCACGCCCTTGACGATGCGGTAGGCCCACTCCTTGTCGAGGCCGAGGAGCTTGCCGGTGTCCTCGCTCACGCCGAGGAGCCGCTGCACGCCCGGGTCCTTGCTCTCGGCCTTCTGCTGGTCGACGTTCCCCTGGGAGAGCCCCATCTCCTCGGCCTCCAGCATGGCGAAGAGCGACCAGCGCACGATCTGGAACCACTCGTCGTCGCCCCGGCGCACCGCCGGACCGAGCGGCTCCTTGGAGATGACCTCGGGCAGGATGAGGTACTCGGCCGGCCTGGTGGCCTTGGTGCGGGCCCCGGCCAGGTCGGACATGTCGGTGGTGTAGGCCTGGCAGCGGCCGGCGAAGAAGGCGGCCTGGATGGCCTCGGCGGTGTCGAAGACCACCGTCTTGTACTTGATGCCGTTGGCCAGGAAGAAGTCGGCCACGTTCTTCTCGCTGGTGGTGCCGGCCTGGACGCACACCGTGGCGCCGCCGAGCTTCCTGGCCGACTCGATCTTGAGCTTCTTCGGCACCATGAAGCCCTGGCCGTCATAGTAGTTGATGCCGGTGAAGACGATGCCGAGCGAGGCGTCGCGCGTGAGCGTCCAGGTGGTGTTGCGCGAGAGGACGTCGATCTCGCCCGACTGGAGCGCGGCGAAGCGCTGCTGCGAGTTGAGCGGCACGAACTTCACCTTGGCGGGGTCGCCCAGCACGGCGGCGGCCACGGCGCGGCACTGGTCGACGTCGAGCCCGACCCACCGGCCCTGGCTGTCCACCGCCGAGAAGCCGGGGGCCGAGGTGTTGACGCCGCAGTGGACCTCGCCGCGCGCCTTGACGGCGTCGAGGGTCTTGCCGGCCCGGGCGGCGCCCGGGAGCAGGGCGGCGCAGGCCGCCAGCGCCGGCAGGAGGTGCTTGGAACCGAGGGGCATGAGGCGTCTCCTGGTGGTGGGGCCCGCGGCGGGCCGGTCAGTTGACGAAGGGAGGCGGCTTCAAGGTCACGCCCAGGATGGGCTGGCGGCCCGAGTAGCCCTCGTCGAGCTTGTGCCAGTGGGTCACGGCCGGCTCGCCGAACTGCCAGCAGAGGAAGACCGGCTCGTCGTCGAGCAAGGAGTAGAAGTCGACCAGCCCCTGCTCCAGGTCCTTCACCAGGCAGCCGAGCTCGTTGATGCGCTCCACCGCGGCGGTGATCTCCCCGGCCAGCCGCTGCAGCCGCTCGGCGTCGGCCTGGCGGCCCGGCGGTGCGGCGGCGCCGTCCTGCAGGATGGCCACCGCCACCTCGGCACCACCCATGGACGCGATGAGGGGCTGCAGCTCGGAGCGGACCTGGGCCACCCGCCCGAACTCGAGCTGGAGGGCGCCCACCAGCTCGTTGGCCTCCTCCACGCTGAAGAAGCGAGGGCCGTCGTCCATGGCGGGAAACCCTACCATGGGCATGTTATACAGCCGGGACTCTGGAGGGTTCCCCGCCGTGCTCGAGACCGTGGCCAAGGGCTTCAAGGCCGCCCGCAACAAGCTGAAGGGTCGCGCCGAGATCACCGCCGACGTGGTCGACGACGCGCTGCGCGACATCCGTGTCTCCCTGCTGGAAGCCGACGTGGCCTTCGAGGTGGTGAAGCGCTTCGTGGCGCGCGTACGCGAGAAGGCCGTCGGCGAGGTGGTCGACGTCAAGGTCAAGACGGGCAAGGGCACGCTGCAGGTCTCGCCCCAGGACCACTTCGTCAAGATCTGCCACGACGAGCTCGAAGGGCTGATGGGCCCGGTCGACACCTCGCTGCGCTTCGCCGAGCGCGGCCCCACCGGCATCATGATGGTGGGCCTGCAGGGCTCCGGCAAGACCACCACCGCCGGCAAGCTCGCCAACAAGCTCAAGAAGGACGGCAAGCGCCCGCTGCTGGTGGCCGCCGACATCTACCGCCCCGCCGCCGTGGACCAGCTCAAGGTGCTGGGCCAGCAGCTGGGCGTGCCGGTCTTCCACGAGCCGGGGCTGCAGCCCCCGGAGCTGTGCCGGCGGGCGCTGGAGGCGGCCGGGCGCGAGAAGGCCAACGTCCTCATCTACGACACGGCCGGCCGGCTCGCCATCGACGACCAGCTCATGACCGAGCTGGAGCAGATCAAGGAGGGCGTCGGCCCGCAGAACATCCTGCTGGTGGTCGACGCCATGATCGGCCAGGACGCCGTCAGGACGGCCGCCGAGTTCGACCGGCGCCTGGCCATCGACGGCTTCATCCTCACCAAGCTCGACGGCGACGCGCGCGGCGGCGCGGCCCTCTCCATCAAGGAGGTCACCGGCAAGCCCATCAAGTTCCTCGGCATGGGCGAGGCGCTGGACCGGCTGGAGGAGTTCCGGCCCGAGGGGCTGGCCTCGCGCATCCTGGGCTACGGCGACGTCGTCGGCCTGATGAAGGACTTCGAGCAGCACGTCGACGCCGACCGGGCGGAGGCGGACGCGCAGAAGATCCTCTCCGGCGACTTCACGCTCCAGGACTTCGTCGAGCAGATCAAGCTGGTCCAGAAGATGGGGCCGCTCGGCGAGCTGATGGAGAAGTTCCCCCTCTTCGGCGAGTTGCCCGAGGGGTTCCAGTTCGACGACAAGGCGCTCGGGAAGATCGTCGCCATGGTCGGGTCCATGACCGCGGCCGAGCGGGCCAGGCCCGACACCATCACCGAGCCGCGGGTCAAGCGCATCGCCCGCGGCGCCGGCCGCACCGAGAAGGAGGTCCGCGACCTCCTCAAGCAGTACCACGCCATGCGCTCGGTGATGAAGCAGGTGGGCAGCGCACCCGGCCTGCTCTCCCGCCTGCCCGGGGTGAAGCAGCTCATGCAGCTGCGCAAGCTGCAGGGCAAGGGGATGGAGGACGTGCTGGGCGCCGACGCCGCGGCGGTGGAGCAGGCCATGGGCGGCGGCATGGACCAGGCCGCCATGGCCCGCATGGCCGGGCTCCCCAAGGGCTACACGCCGCCCATGCCGGCCGGCGCCATGGCCCGCGCCCGGCTCATGGGCTACGCCCCCGAGCCGGTGGCCACGCAGGAGAGCAGGAAGGACCGCGACGCCCGCCAGAAGAAGCGCAAGGCGGAGCGGCAGGCCCGCAAGAAGGCGCGCAAGAAGAACCGGTAGCGCGGGGCCGCGCCCTGGCCCGCCGCGCGGGGTCGCCTCAGGGCTGCGTGCCCGCGCGCTTCCTCTTGGCGCCCTTCTTCTTCGGCACCACCAGCCCGCGCGAGAGGCGCCGCAGCACCCGCTGCAGCTGGCGCCGCTTGTAGCGCTCGTGCGACGAGTCGCCCTGCTCGTTCTGGCGGGCCGTCTCGGCGTCCACCACCTGGAACTCCACCAGCGCGAAGACCACGCTCCCCAGCTCGTCGGCCATGGGGTCGAGCGGCGGCAGGAGCTCGTCGATGCGCACCGGGATGTCGACCACGAAGTTGAGGACGCGGAAGCCTCGCCCGCTGAACTCGTTGCGCGGCTCGGCCGGATCGCGCCGCTCCGCCTCGAGCGGGAGCTGCAGCTCGGCGGCCAGCCGCTCGCCCTCTGGGTGGCGGCTCAGCAGCTCCTCGAAGCGCACCAGCGAGTTCTGCACCTGCCCGGGCACGGCGTAGTTGAAGGGGAAGAGGTGGTGGGTCAGGTGCCAGACCACCGGCGCGATCTGGTCGGGCCGCTCGGTGACCACCTGGTAGCGCACCCGGTCGAAGATCTGGGCCGCCACCGACTCGCGCTTGGCCAGGAGCTTGGTCACCAGCGAGGCGCGGCTCTTCACGTTGCCGCGGAACTCCACCACCGGCAGCCCCAGGGCCCGCATCCGCTCGGCCTCGGCCATGATGCGCCGGTGGACCCGCTCGGCCAGGTCGGCCTCGCGGATGGGGGTGCGGAAGAGCAGCTCGCGCGCCTCCAGGTGGTGGATGACGTGCATCACCTTGAGCACCACGCAGGCGATGCGCCGGTAGCGCTTCGGCTCCAGGACCCCCGAGGCGTAGAGGAAGAGCTCGCGCAGGTCCTCGGGGTGGGCCACCGGCTCGGCCACCCGGTAGCCGAAGGCGCCGCGCAGGTACTCGACGGCCTGCGAGAGGACGGCGCGCAGGCGCCGCTCGTCGCGCGGCTCCTCCAGGTCGAAGAGGTTGAGCCTGAGGAAGGCGTCCACCTCGGCGCCGTCGCGGAAGGAGAGTCGGCGCCAGTCGATGACCGAGCCGCCGCGCAGGAGGAGCCGCAGCGCCTCCAGGTCGGCGAGGCCCATCTGGTCGAGCGGCCGGTAGGCCCCCGCCGCGGGCGGCTTGGTCTGGTGCGCCAATGAAGGCCTCTCGGCTAGAAGCCGAACGGGAAGGTGACGGCCTGCCCCTTGGGGTCGGCGATGCGCGGGAAGCGGATGCCGCGCACCACGCCGCTGATGCACTGCGCGAACTGCCCCTGCGCCAGGTCGGGCGTGAGGCTGCGCACGTCCCTGGGCGCGCCGTCGGCCTGGATGGTCCAGGCCATCTTGAGCGTGCCCTTCACGCCCGGCTCGCGCGCCTGCTGCTCGGCGGCGCAGCGCCGCAGGGCGTCGACGTGGAGCCTCACCGACTCGGTGATCTGGGCGTCGCTGAGCCGATCCGGCGCGGTCGTGCCGCCCGGCTTGGGCGGGACGTAGACGGTGCGGCCGCCGCTGCCGCCGAGCGCGGCGGTGAGGTCGTCCTCGCCCCCCTCGAAGTCGAGGAGCGAGTCCTTCTTCTTGGCGGCGGGCTTCTCGGCAGCAGGCGGCTCGGCCGCGGCCACGGCCTGCTTGGCGGCGGGCTTGGCGGGCGGCTTCACGGCCGGCCTGGGGGCCGCCACCGCCGGCTTCTTGGCGACGGGGGCCGCGGCGACGGCCGGCTCGGGCCGAGGGGGCACCGGCCTGGCCGGCTCGGGCGGCGGCACCGCCGTGGCGGCCTCGGCGGGCCGGGTCGCGGCGGCGGCCAGGCCGGCGCCGGCGCCGGCGGCCGGACCGGCGGCCGGGTCCGCGGCGGGGGTCGCGGGCGTGCCGGCCGGCGGCGCGACGGCGGGGGCCGGCGGAGGCGGCACCGGCACCGGCGCGGGGGCCGGCGCCTGCGCCACCAGGGGCGGGCGCGCCGGCAGCGGCTCGGGGCGGCCGAGGAACCACCAGGCGGCCCCTGCGCCGCCGCCCACCAGGACCAGGGCCCCCACCACGCCCACCAGGGCGGTGCGGACGGTCCGCCTGTGGCGGGCCTCCTCGGCGCCGCGCGCCACCGACGAGCGCTTGATGGGCTTCTCGTCGGTGCGCTCCATTCCCCTGATGGTGAGCGGGATGGCGCCGGTCGGATCGACGCCGCCGCCGTCGGGCAGCTGGTCGATGAGCGACCGGTTGGCCGGGGCCTTGGGCGCGGCCGAGACGGCGGGGGCCTGGCGGCTCTCGATCTCCTCGGAGACCAGGGCGGCCAGGGCGCTCGCGCCGGCCGGCTTCCAGGTGACCTCGTCGCCGCCGGCGGCGGACGGGGCGGCCTGCACGGCGGCGGCCGCGCCGGGCGCGACCGAGGCCATGGATGGGCGCGAGGTGGGGCGCGCGGCGGGCGCCGGGGCCTCCACCACCGCGGCGGGGGCCAGGGCGGCGGGCTTCCGCGGCTGCGGGACCGGCGCCAGGTAGGCGGCCAGGTCGGACACGCCGGAGAGCGGCCCCCAGTCGGCCATGCCGGGGCGCCACACCAGCGAGTCGGGGCCGACGTCGCCGGCCTCCCACTTCTTCTTCACCTCGGTGAGCGGCAGCGGGCCCACCTGGGCCTCGCCGATGGCCACGTACCACTCGGTGGCCGGCAGGTCGGCGGGGGCGGCCGGTGCGGCCGGCGCCTCGGGGGCCGCCGCGGCCGGGGCCTGCGGGGGATCCCCGAAGGCGTGGTCGAAGGCGTTGCCCAGCTCGTCGTCGAGCCCGACGGGCGCGGCCGGCGCCGGAGCCGGGGCAGGCGCCACCACCGGCGGCGCCTCGGCCCGGCGCACCGTCACCACGTTTCCGCACTTCTTGCAGCGGACCTTGACCCCGGACGGACCGACCTTGTCGTCCGAGATCATGTAGGCCGCGCCACAGCTGTCGCAGGTGAATTTCATTGGTTCTCTCTAGCCCGGCACCACCGCCGCGAGCCCGAGGCGCTCCCGCAGGGCTGAATAATCCTCCGAGACGCAGAAGAGCGAAAGATCCTTGACCTTCATCTCGTCCCGGAGCTTGGAGGCCTGGGGGCGCTCCGCCATGACGGCGCGCCGCACGATCTCCAGATCGGCGGCCAGGAGGGCCCCGGCCCGGTTGGAGGTGAGCTCGGCGCCGTCGAGGTAGGCCCGCACGTCACCGGCATGCTGCACCTCGCAGTACTGGCGCGCCAGGAGCTTCAGGGTGTTGGCCCGGAGCTGCTCGGGCAGCACCTTCTCCAGCTCGCGCTTCAGCTTGGCCACCAGGTGCGGGTCGGCGGTGACCACGAACTTGGAGGTGCCCACCGCGCAGGCGGCCTGGAAGACCAGGTCGAGCTGGTCGTGCGGCATGAGCCGCGCCATGAAGAGCTCGGGCCGCTTGAAGCAGAGCGCCTTGCCGAGGGCGAACCAGAGCTCCTTCTTGGGACGGTCGCGGAACATGTCGGCCGAGGCCAGCACGCCGAGCGGCTCGGTGGGGACGAGCTGGATGCGGGGCTCCTCCTCGTCGCGGCGGAAGAGGCGCAGCGGCTCCACCGCCAGCGTCCGCTCCACGTACTTGAACATGTTGACGAAGAAGAGCATGGAGCCGGGCACGTCGAGCTCGTCCTTCTTCGGGTTGAGCCCCAGCTCCTTGGGCGTCTGCGTGAACATGGGCCGGGCGTGCTGGGCCAGCAGCGTCATGATGTCGGCGAGCGGCCCCTTGACGCGCTCGTGCAGCAGCCGCTTCCACGACTCGTCGTCGAGGGGGCGGCTGGCCTGGTCGCGGGCGTACTTGCGCAGGCGCGACACCACCGCCAGCTCCTCCTGCCCGGCCTGGCCGGCCAGGTGGACCTGCACCTGGGCGGCGCCGTAGGCCCGGTCGTACTCCTTGCGGGCGGCGTGCAGCCCCACCAGCGCGCCCAGCGCCTTGCCGGGCCTGGCCCCCAGCTTGAGGAGCTGGCGGTAGGCCAGGATGGCCTCGCCCTCCTGGCCGGCGGCGCGGGCCGCCAGGTCGGCGTAGAGCTCCACCGAGCGGGCGTCCTCCGGGTCGGCGCGCGCCACCACCTGGTAGGCCAGGCGGGCGCCGTCGTCGTTCTTGAGCACGGTGCGGTAGAGCTCGCCCAGCGTCTTCCAGAGCGCCAGGCGGGCCGCGGCCGCCTCGGGGGTCTTGGGGAGCCGCTGGATCATGCGGACGTAGGCCTGCTCCAGCTCGGGCCAGCGCTTGCCGCGCGTGAGCGTCTCCTCGAGGGCGGCGAAGGCCTGGGGCTGGCGCGGGTTGAGGTCGAGCGCCTTCTCGAGCTGGGCCAGGGAGGCCCCCTCGTCCTTCACCTCGTCGCGCAGGATCTCGGCCAGCAGCAGGTGGAGCTTGGCGGCCCTCGGCGGGTCGGCCTGCACCTCGGGCCGATCGATGATCTGCGAGAGCACGTCGGCGGCCTTCTGCCCCTGGCGCGTCTCGCGGTAGAGACCGAGCAGCGCCTCGGTGACGGGCAGCGCGGTAGGGTCGAGCCGGCTCGCCCCCAGGAAGGCGTCGATGGCCTGGTAGGGGTCCTGCAGCCGGTCGCGGCAGACCTCGCCGATGGCCACGAAGTCCTCGAACTTGGCCTGGCCCTCCAGCGCCGACAGGAGGCGCTGGCGCTGCTCCACCACGCCCTCCCAGTCGCCGGCCGCCTCCAGCATCTTCACCAGGCCGCGCCGCGAGGGCTCGTGCCCCTGGTCGATCTCCAGCGCCTTCCGGTAGGAGCCCACGGCGCGGTCGGCCTGGCCGAGCTTGGCGGCGATCTCGCCGATCTGCCAGTGGGTCTCGACCACCTCGAGATCGGTCAGGCCGTCGCGGTGGTGGATGAGGATGGCGGTGTAGATGCGCAGCGCCTCCTCGAGCTGCCCCTCGGCCACCAGCAGGTTGCCGAGCCCCTCCAGCGCCGGCAGGTAGGTGGCGTCCAGCTCGTAGGCGCGGCGGTAGCTGGCGAGCGCCTTCTCGCGGTTCCCCAGCTTCTCGGCCACGTAGCCCTGCCGGTAGCACTGGCGGCACAGCTCCTTGGCGTCGCCGCCGCCGGAGAGGGTGCGCACCATGCCGTCGAGCACGCGCTCGGCGTCGGGCCAGCGCTGCGCCGCCACGTAGAGGTCGGAGAGGGGGCGCGCCGCCGGCAGGGCGTCGGGCTGGCGCTTCAGCGCCTCCTCGTAGGCGCGCACCGCGCCCTCGCGGTCGTCGCGCTCCTCCTGGTGGATGCGCCCCACCTCGGTCCAGAGGGTGGCGCGCTTCTCGTCGTCCTCGGCGTACTTGGCCTCGGCGACCAGCATCTCCAGGAAGCCGTCGCGGTTCTTCTCCCGCTCCAGGATCCCCTTCATGGCGCGGACGGCCGGCAGGCAGCCCGGGTCGAGCGCCAGCGCCTTGCCGTAGGCCTCCTTGGCCGAGGCCACGTCCTGCAGCATGTCCTCTTGGATGCCGCCGAGCCGGACGTAGAGCTCCACCGCGTCGCGGCTGGCGCCGGCCAGGCGCGCCTCGCGCCGCAGCATGTCGAGCGCCAGGTTCCAGTTGCCGCTCCGCTCGTAGAGCCGGCCCAGGGCCGAGACCGCCTCGCGGGACTCCGGGTCGATCTGCAGCGCCTGGTCGAAGATGGCCTCGGCGCGGTCGACGCGGGACATCTCCTTCCACCAGACCTCGCCGATGCCGACCATGAGCGCCACCTGCTCCTTGCGGTCGGTGACCAGGCCGAGGTGGTGCTGCATGACGATGATGAGCTTGTCGAAGAGCCCCTGCTCCCGGTAGAGGCGGGTCAGGCCCTTGACCGCCCCGAGGTTGGCGCCGTCCAGCCCGAGGATGGCCTCGTTCTGGGCGATGGCGCGGGCCGGGTCCTGCATCTTCTCCTCGAAGATGCCGGCGCTCTTGGCCAGGATGCGCACCTGCTCGGCCAGATCCGCGCTGAGCTGGGCCTGCCGCTCGTAGACGCGGTTCAGCTCGGCGAAGCGATCGAGCTTGGTGTAGAGCCGCTCCAGGCCGGCCAGCGCCCCGCGGTTCTGGTCGTCGAGGCCGAGCACGGTGCGGTAGCCCTCGATCGCCGCCTCGTCGTCGCCGATCTCGTTCTCGTGCAGGGCGGCGATCTGGAGCTGCCAGCCGATGCGCGCGGCGTCGTCGCCCGCCAGGTCGCGGGCCCGGGCCAGCACCGCCGCCAGCTCGCCCCAGCGGTGCTCGCGCCGGTAGAGGACCGACAGGGCCTCGATGGCCTGCGAGTCGCCGCCGTCCAGCTCGAGGATGCGCCGCAGCGCCGCCACCGCCTCGTCCACGTCGTGGAGGTCGCCGTCGTACCGGCGCGCCACCTCGAGGAGCAGCACCTT
>Ga0209464_10000317_pt1 | contig 15730 bp, 15 predicted proteins | sample DOMMetBare1Fresh_2_FD_187473 | JGI IMG/M metagenome (GOLD analysis project Ga0209464, IMG submission 187473) | Wetland sediment microbial communities from St. Louis River estuary, USA, under dissolved organic matter induced mercury methylation -... | ecosystem: Environmental > Aquatic >...
TCAATGATTTGTCCATCGTTCGATGTCACTTTAGCCCCATCGTAGCTGCTAACCATCGAGTTGACCTTAACAACAATACCGAGCTGTTGAAGGTACTCGAGCGTCTTTTCCGAAGCCTTCTCCGACATGAACGAAAGAAGCCTAGGTGCTGCCTCGTAGAGGTAAATCTTCATTCTGTTAAAATCGAGCTCCGGAAAATCTTTGGGCAGCACGTACTTACGCATTTCGGCTAGAGCACCTGCAAGCTCTACACCTGCAGGACCACCACCAATAACCACCACATTAATAGGTTGCGGTACTCCCTTTTTGTCGGTTCTATTGGCTGCTCTTTCTATATTTTGAATGATTGTACTGCGCATATCAAGTGCATCTGGTATCGATTTGAGAGAAAGGAGGTTGTCCTTTTGTGGGTCGAAGCTAAAAAAGTTGGTAGCGCTACCTGTTGCCAAAACCAGATAGTCGTACCTCAGCTCGCCGATTGATGTGTTCAACGTATTCTCCTCGGTTAATACTTCGTAAACCTCAGCCATTCTGAACTTAACATTTTTGGCATTTCGAAAAATACGGCGAATAGGGAAGGCAATGCTGTCGGGACCTAAGCCTCCTGTCGCAACCTGATACATTAAGGGTTGAAAATTATGGTAGTTGTTCTTATCGAGAATGAGTACATCAAAGGGTTTTCCTACCAGCTTTTTTGCCAGCTCTATACCTCCAAAACCTGCTCCTACGACTATTACTGTTGGCTTACTAGCTTGTTGTTTCATACCTAAAACTTGTGTTTGCATAATAACAATGCAGCCACAAAAAGTTCAGTAGGGTTAAGCTAATTTATGTTCGTTGCCCATTTGGTACGAATAAAAAAGCCCCTTGCATAGTGCAAAGGGCTTTTGTAAGGTTGGTATCTTTTTCGTTTAGTACATATCGTTATCTATCGAAGCTCCAAACTTGCGATATCTAAAGGCTTGATTATCAACTAGCACTCCGTTGCTGTCGTAGATCTTACGTTGCGATACACGTCCTGAGTAGTAGACAATCTCCTCCTTGCCTAGCAGCTTGGAGTCAGCGTCGTATCGGGTAGTGGTGCTAAGCTTACCTTCATTGGTGTAGGTATAAACGTACCTTGTATAGCTGCTCGACTTATCGCTCTTGGTTTGCTTAACAACCTTAGATGCAATTCGCCCAAGCGAGTCGTAGCTGTAGGTTTGCTGGCGATTTAGTACCGAATCTTGATCAAGCAAGCGTTTCATTGAACCCTTCATCTTAACCTCCTTACCTTTGGCGTCATAGCTATAGCTGAAGGATGCAATGCTTTTACCCTTATCGTCCACCACCTTTATCTTGCTAACCAATCCGTTCGAATTGCGTGAGATGAGATCTTTTTGAAAAACAACGGTGTCATTACCATTAAGGTTGTAGTGGTCGCGTTGGGCAAGGCTACCATTTTCGTAGCGGTATAAGATTCGTCTATCAAGCTTTTGGGCAATGTATCTTTCAAATCGGGTAATGCGGCCATCCTTATCGTAGAAAAACCAGCGGTAGTTATTAATTGCCAAATTTGGTTGTTCCATATCCAAATCGCGCGAAACACGCCAGAGGGTATCAGCCCATTTAAGGTTAACAATCTCAAACTGGTCAGTTGGTTTACCATCCTTAATAAAAATACGCGATTGGGTAATCGTGTAGAGCGTATCGCGCTTAGCCTTCTTCGTTTGACCGAATGACATTAGCGAGATGGATAGGATTAGGATTGTTAGGCAGGTTTTTGTCATCTTACTTAGAGTTTACCGCAGTATATGATCTTCATTTCTTTAGCAGGAGTATAGCCCATTTTTATAGCGGTATCAAAGTCGGCGCAGGCACCCTTCATATCGCTGATGTTAACTCGAGAAATTCCCCTGTTATAGTATGCTTCGGGTTGTTTTGGGTTTAGCTTAATTGTCATATCGTAATCGGCGACAGCCTCTTTGTGCATATTAAGAAGCCCCTTACTAACAGCCCTATTGTAGTACGCGCTTGTATATTTTGGGTTAAGCTTTATTGCAGCATCGAAGTTGGCAATAGAACCTTTGTAGTCTCCGGCCATAGCTTTAGCAGTACCTAAGCTGTAAACGGCCTTCAAGAATTTGGGATTGTATTTAACAGCCTGATTTAGGTCTGCAATGGCGTTCCTAAAGTTATTTTGGTATAGGTACTCCATACCACGACTGTAGTAAACCTCAAAATAGCTTGCTTTAAGCTTTATAGCTTTGTTATAGCACTCCATAGCCTTGGCAAGAGCTTTGTTGTTGGAGTAGGCAAGACCAAGCTCATATAGTACTTGAGCATCTGTAGGTGTAATTGCAGCAGCTTTCGATAGGTCGGCTATAGCTCCTTTGTAGTCCTTAATGTTATTCTTAAATAATCCACGTTGCTTGTATGCCTCAAAGCTCTCCTTCCCACTACCCAAGAATTTGTCGTAATCTCCAACAGCATTTTTGAAGTCGTTGATATTAACAAGCGAGTTAGCCCGATTGTAGTATGCTTCTAGGTTTGTTCCGTCAAGTTGAATCGATTTGGTATAGTCGGCAATAGCTCCGTTGAAATCGTGCTTCCCAGCTTTAATTAGTCCTCTATTGAAGTATGCCTTAGCATTCAAAGAATCGAGTCCTAAAGCTTTAGCAATGTTTGCAAGAGCATCGTCCAGCTTACCTGTTCTGCGTTGTGCTCCAGCAAGGTTGGCCCAGTACGATGCAACGCTTCCATCCTTATCTGCTGCTTTTTGAAAGTCTGCAATAGCCTCAGCGTCCTTCTTTATGAGCTCGTAGGCCAAACCACGAGCGTTGTAGTAGGCAGCCTTACCGCTCCATGAGATTGCTGACGAGTAGCCTTCTACTGCTTGCTCGTACTTCTTTTGTTTAAAAAGCTGCTCAGCCTTTGTGAACTTGCTTTCGGCAATTCGAGGTTTTACAATGAAAAATGCAGCAAGTGCGGCTGCAACGATTACTATTCCAACAAGAACTTTCTTCATTTTTGGTAGCTATCTAAGTTCGGTTAATCCTTCATTTTGATCATCCAAAGTAAATATATTCCGCTGATACTTAAAAGAGAAAATAGAAAAGCACGTTAATTTTAACGTGCTAGATAGAAAGAAAAGCCTTCCCTTTAGAGTCGTGCTGATGTTCGTGCTTTACAAAGCGTCGGAGCAGGAAGATATCAATTAGGCTAAAGGCAAGGATGGCAAGCGATACGTAGATGATGGTACTTTGAGTAATCACGCTCTCCAATCCAACTAGCTTTAGTACAATGCTAATTTGTCTATATACGGGCTCTAGGCTTACAGTAAGGGCAAGAATTGGAAATAGGACAGACATCCAAATTAGCGCAGAAGGTATTTCAACCTGCTGCTCCTTTTTAATCTGAGCCTTTTCTACCTCTTTTAGCACTTTGGCTGTAAAGTTAGCAGATGGCTGTTCTATGCCATTAGCTAGTATTTCGCGTAGGAATTTGTCGTCGTTTATCATGGCTAGAGCAATGTTTTTGTTTCGTTATGTAGCAGCTTTTCGAGGGCATCATGCAGCTTTTTTCGGGCCCTGAATAGCCTTACTTTGACATTAGAATCGCTGTATCCAGTAATTTGTGATATCTCTTCGAGCGATTTCCCATCGTAGTAGAAAAGGATTAGCAGAAGGCTATCGTCGTTTTCGAGCTGCTGCATGGCAAGGTTAAGGTACCTTTTTCGGTCATCCTGTTCTAAATCGCTAAAAGCTTTTGCATGCTGTTCGAATGATTCGGTGGCTTTTACCTCAGCCTGATACTCTGCCTCTCGTTTCTTCTCACGTGTTCGCGAGATAGCTGTATTGTAGGTAATGCGGTACAACCACGACGAAAAGCTGCTATCCATCCGGAATAGGTTAAGCTTCGTAAACGCTTTTACAAACGATTCTTGCGCAACCTCTTCGGCTTCTTCTTTATCCTTAAGCACCTTTAGAGCTATGGTATATACCATCCCTTTGTAGCGATTGATAAGCTCGGCTACAGCAGGAGAGTAGTTTTCCTTAGCCCTTTGGATGAGGATTAAATCAGAAGTCGATTCCAGATTGGTTACGCTCATTTTTCGAGTAGATGATGTAGAAGGTTACCAGTCCTAGACCTCCGAAGAGAAGAATAAAGGCAAAGTAAGCAGCAACAGGATTGATGATGGTTGTGCTTGATACAATTGCCGCAATTAGAAGTCCAACCGCCACGCCAATTAAGAAAAGGCCATTTTTAAGGGCAGAATACTTAGATACTCTACGGCTTTGGTAGATTTCTTCGGCGGTAGCGCCTTTTTCTATTAGTGCCATTCGTTCTCTATTTCGTGTTGTGATTGCAAAATAGATGATTCCGAAGGCTAATGCATTCCCAAAAATGATTCCAAATATTGGGATTAGCATTGCAAGAGTCCCTGGGTTCATGATTGTAATTTTTATGGTTGTTTACCTGATAGACGCTCAGCGAAGTATCTGGTTACAACTTTCTGTTCTTTTGAACGTTAAATTTACACTTTTTTTTGAGCTAATTGCTAGTATAGTAGCAGCTTCTTTACCGCTAGGGCGAACTTACAGAATACTTGTGCTGGCATCAAATGTAGGGTTGATGCAAAGAAATTGCTTACTTTACCGCTAAATTATTGGATATGTGGGACAAGCTCATTAGTGGAGTGAGAACAGGGAAAGAGCATACTTCCGATTCAAACTCTCCAAATATAGGACGATCGCACTTTCAGCGCGATTATGATAGGTTAATATTCTCGTCTGCGTTTCGTAGGATGCAGAACAAGACGCAGGTTTTTCCTCTTCCTGGTGCTGTTTTCGTACACAATAGGTTAACCCATTCGCTCGAAGTTGCTTCGGTTGGAAGGACGCTTGGGTCGCTTGTTGCAGATGAGCTGCTAAAGGATCACCCTGAAAGTGGGCAGCTAGCCGAAATTCCTCATATCGTTGCGGCAGCTTGTCTTGCTCATGATATGGGCAACCCTCCATTTGGTCATGCTGGCGAGACGATCATTTCTGAATACTTTCGGAGCTGCTGCCACCATATCTACCAAAAGGGCGATTTAACTCTTGGCGAGTGGCACGACCTTATCTACTTTGATGGTAACGCCAATGCGCTAAGGCTCCTAACAGCTCAGCTTAAAGGACGACGCGCCGGAGGATTTGGTCTTAGCTACTCTACGCTTGCATCGATTGTTAAGTATCCGTACGAGTCGGCGCTTGCAACAAAAAACAAGTTCGGATTCTTTCAGTCGGAAAAAGAGCTGGCGGGCAGAATTGCATCGGAGCTAGGATTAACGCTGAACAGCTCAAATCCGCTTTCGTTTGCTAGATATCCACTAACCTACTTAGTTGAAGCGGCTGATGATATCTGCTACTTACTAATGGATTTGGAGGATGCTCATAAGCTGGGTATTTTATCGAGCGATGAGGTGTTTGAGCTGCTTAAAGGGCTGGCAATGGACGAGGAGGGGAGCGCAGAAATGGAACGTAACCTAGAGGTGGTTACAGATCCGAACGAACGTATTGCCTACTTGCGTGCGGTTGCCATTAGTAAGCTAATACAGCATTGTGCTTGCGTTTTTATGGTCAACATAGATGCCATTGTAAGAGGCGAAGCTGTTGCTCCGCTTGTTAAGCTAATCCCTCAGAAGTATCTTGATGCTGCTGATAGAATAGCGAAGGTATCAGTAGATAAAATATACCGCCACCATACGGTTGTGGAGATCGAAATAGCTGGACATAGAATACTAAACACGCTGTGCCACGAATATACAGAGGCTATGTTACAGCCTAAAAAGCATCTTTCTAGAATGCTAATTTCAAGAATACCAGAGCAGTACCATATAGACAATGGCACGACGTACGAGCGGCTTATGACGGTTGTGGATTTTATTTCGGGTATGACTGACGTTTATGCGCTAGAGCTATATCGTAATATTACAGGAATTTCAATTCCTGGTATTGTTCGCTAGTGTTCTGGTGCTAAAAATATATGGGAAGGCTGTCTAAAAAGAGTTCTGATTGACAATTTGTTACGTATCACGAAATGTAGCTAAGCTCGCTTGTCGTTATACATAAATCGTGTCACCTCTTTTTAGACAGCCTTCTGCTATGCTATATGGTAGGATCAATAGTAAGCCACTCGGCTCGGTTGGTGCGTTGCGAATCTACCGCCGCTATGGTTGCCATATTTACAATTTCCCTTACGCTGCTATCTATCGGAACAACATGGATAGATTTCGGCATTCCAAGGAGTATTGGGCCAATAACCTCAAAGCTCGCTAAATCTTGCATAAGCTTGTAGCCAATGTTGCTGGCTGCAAAGTTGGGGAATACAAGTGTATTCACTTCCACATCTTTAAGCTTAGAGAACGGGTATTGGGCCATTCTCTTCTTTGGGTTAAGGGCAAAGCGAACCTGCATTTCTCCATCAACCATAATCTCTGGATAATGCTTATGAAGCAGCTCTACAGCTTCGTGTACAACCGCTGCGCTACCTTCGGCTACCGAACCAAAGTTAGAATTAGAGAGCATTGCAATTTTTGGTTCAATTCCGTACGACCTAACTTCGTCGGCTACAAGTAGCGTTGTGTTAACTAGGTCAAGCGGAGTAGGATTCATGTTGATGGTGCTAGAGTCGGCAAAAAATATGGGGCCCCTCTTGGTCATAACGATATACATCCCAGCAAGGCGACTACCCTTTTCTTTCATCCCGTATAGCTCTAGCGCAGGTTCTATGGTGTAGGCATAGCGCTTGGCATAGCCCGAAATAAACGCATCGGCATCGCCAGCTTCTACCATCATGGTGCCAAAGTAGTCGCGCGTGTACATACGTTCAACAGCTTCGGAGTAGATAATGCCACTTCGTTCGAGCTTGCGATGGTACATTTTGGCGTAGCGCTCACGTCGTGGTCGTTCTTCTTCACCAAAAAACTCAACAATCTCGGCACCTTGAAGATCAAGGTTGTTCTCCTGAATCATTCGGTTGATCTTATCACGGCTTCCAAGTAGAATTGGAATGGCGATCTTGTCGTTAAGAACATTTTGTGCAGCACGTAGGATGTTGATATCTCCTCCCTCAGCAAAAACAATGCGTTTAGGATTGCTCTTAGCCTTATTTCTAAGCGTACGTGTCAGTCGGTTATCGTGTCCCATACGACGCTCGAGGTCAAACACGTAGGCATCCCAATCAGCAATCTCCTTACGAGCAACCCCCGATTCGATAGCAGCCTTTGCAACTGCTACCGAAATGGTAGATATAAGCCTTGGGTCTAAAGGTTTAGGGATAAGGTATTCTCTGCCGTAGATAATTTTGCTATTGTTGTAGGCAATAGATACCACATCCGGAACAGGTTCCTTTGCAAGAGCTGCTAAGGCTCTAACCGCAGCTACCTTCATAGCCTCGTTAATGGTTGTGGCGCGTACATCCAAAGCACCTCTAAATATGTAAGGGAATCCTAGCACGTTGTTAACCTGGTTCGGATAGTCGGAACGGCCAGTTGCAAAGATGATATCAGTGCGCGACTCCATGGCAAGCTCGTAGCTGATTTCGGGGTTTGGGTTGGCAAGAGCAAAGATGATAGGGTTGTTGGCCATAGATCGAACCATAGGAATGGTTAGCACATCGGCGGCCGATAGTCCTAGGAAAACATCAGCACCTACAAGTGCCTCTTCTAGCGTATCTAGCTCCAAGTCTGTAGCAAAGAAAGCTTTTGCACCCGAGAGGTTTTTGCGCGAGTTTCTGATAACTCCCTTGCTATCGCACATCACAATATTTTCCTTACGAACGCCAAGCTCCATGTATAGCTTGGTAGATGCAACAGCTGATGCACCTGCACCATTAACAACCAGCTTTATCTCCTCAATCTTCTTCCCCGCAATCTCGAGTGCGTTAAGAAGTGCCGCTGACGAAATAATCGCTGTGCCATGCTGGTCGTCGTGCATAACAGGAATATCTAGCTCGTTTTTTAGCCTCTCCTCAATTTCAAAGCACTCTGGGGCTTTAATATCTTCGAGGTTGATACCCCCAAAAGTTGGAGCAATAGCTTTTACCGTTTCAACAAATTTATCTACATCGGTTTGGTTTACCTCAATATCAAAAACGTCGATGTCTGCAAATATCTTGAATAGTAATCCTTTTCCCTCCATAACGGGTTTACTTGCAAGGGCTCCTATATCGCCTAAGCCTAAAACGGCTGTGCCGTTTGATATTACAGCAACAAGATTGCCTTTTCCTGTGTACTTGTAGGCATCTTCAGGGGTTTCCTCGATGGCTAAGCATGGAGCAGCTACTCCAGGAGAGTATGCTAATGCTAAATCGTGCTGCGTGCTGTAAGGTTTGGTAGGAACTACCTCTATTTTGCCAGGTTTGCCCTTTGCGTGGTAGCTAAGGGCTTCTTCGTTTAGCTTATCGGTTGACATATAATCAGTAATTGTTTTTGGGTCGTTTTACTCATCCAAAGGTAAAGTTAAAACCAACGTAAAGCGGCATTGTTTGGTTACAATGTGGTAAATAGGATTAATTTCGCAGTCGCTAATCATTAAAAAAGTGTACCATGGAGTTCGATTTTTTTAAAACTGTGAACGGTAGCATTACCGTTAGCGATACCGAGGGCAATATCCTTTATATGAACGATAAGGCTTCAGAAGTTTTTGGTAGTATGGTGGGGGCTAATATGATGGGGTGCCATAAACAAAGCTCGCAGCAGGTTATCGGAAGGCTTATTGCCAATGCCGAAACTAATGTCTATACGATCGAAAAGGCAGGTGTAAAGAAGATTATCTACCAAACGCCTTGGTATAAAGATGGTGCTGTTGCCGGTTTGGTGGAGTTTTCGTTTCCAATACCATTCGAAATGCCACACCATATACGTACACCAAAAGCAGAGTAGCGACTATGGGGGTTATTTGCAGCTAAATAGTGCTGTAAATTATGACGTTTAGAAATGGTTGGATACCTTTGCGTTAGTACTTTTGAAATTTAAACAGCTATGCTAGAACTTATACAGCAGCTTATCGATTTTATTCTTCATATCGACAAGCATCTGCTAGAGATCGTAACAAACTATCAAACTTGGACTTACCTTATTCTTTTTGCGATTATTTTTTGCGAAACAGGCTTAGTAGTTACTCCTTTCCTGCCTGGTGATTCGCTTTTATTTGCTGCTGGTGCAATTGCAGCAATGGAAGGTAATCCGATTAGCGTAAATATACTTGTACCCGCTCTGCTGCTTGCTGCCATTTTGGGTGATAATACCAACTACTGGATTGGTAGGTTTATTGGTGATAAGGTTTACCAGCGAAACTATAAGCTAATTAAGCGGGAGTATCTTGATAAAACGCACGGCTTTTACGAAAAGCATGGCAGAATAACGCTTATTGTTGCCCGTTTTATGCCTATTATTCGCACGTTTGCGCCGTTTGTTGCTGGTGTTGGTAGTATGAAATACGCTAGATTCTTTACGTTTAGCTTGCTCGGAAACATTTTGTGGGTATGCCTATTTACCTATGCTGGTAACTTCTTTGGGAACATTCCTGCTATAAAGCAAAACTTTACGTTGGTAGTATTTGCAATAATTGCGATATCGCTTATACCCCCTGTTTATACCTTTATTAAGGTAAAGTACTTTTCTAAGGCTAGCTAATATCGAGCTCTAGCGCAGGATCCCAAAAGTGGGCTTTAAAGTTTACAATTCTATTGTTTTCAACTTTAACGCCCTCGTTTTCAAGAAGTCTTGCCATTGTTTGGTCGTCACCAAAAAAGTGCATCCCTGTGAGTAGCCCATTACGATTTACAACTCGGTGGGCTGGTATGCTTCTTGTGCTCGAATGGCTTGCATTCATTGCCCAGCCAACCATTCTGGATGAACGGCTGCTGCCTAAATACCTAGCAATAGCTCCGTAGGATGTTACTCTACCAGCAGGTATTTGCTCTACAACTTGGTACACCATCTCAAAAAACGAGATTTTGTCAAATTCCATCGAAACCCATTTTTATCTAGTATCACGTATCACGATATGCGTATTACGACAGGTGTAAAGTGTTATTGCAGAGATACATGGAGTTATACTTCGTACTACCTGATACGTGTGTCGTGATACGCAACTATATTACAAATGGCTCAACATCTTCAGGTTCTACAAGAGGCTTACTACCAGAAAGTCTAAACTTAAGGTAGGTAATAGGCATGCCTTTGGCAAGGTAATCTTGCTCGTATTTCGTTTTAACAGATAGAATCTCATTAGCTAAACCGCTGTTGTATAGGTCATTGGTTGCTACTAGGATTTCCATTTCATTCTCTTCGAGCAGCTTTTTAGTGTAGAAGTGAAGAGTTTGATTATCCGTTTTAAGATGCACAATTCCATCAGGCGTAAGGAATTCGCGGTAGCTGTTTAGGAATCCAGAGCAGGTGAGCCTCTTTTTTAGGCGGCTCTTCTTAAGCTGAGGATCAGGAAAGGTAATCCAAAGTTCGGCAACCTCGTTGCTGCCAAAAAGCGAGCGGATAAATTCTATTCGAGTTCGCAAAAAGCCCACATTATCCATCCCATTTTCGATGGCCGTTTTGGCACCCCTCCAAAGTCTGGCCCCTTTAATATCGATGCCAATAAAATTTTTGTTCGGAAACTTCTCTCCCAAAGCAACGGTGTATTCACCTCTTCCGCAGCCAAGTTCCAGAACAATAGGGTTGTTATTTTTAAAGAATTGGGTATGCCAGCTTCCCTTTAAATGGAAATCTTTACCGAAAATATCATCGAATTCGGGCTGTACAAGATTTCTAAATGTCTCGTTTTCAGCAAATCGCTGAAGCTTATTCTTTCCCACTTTTCGCTTTCCTATTTTGTGTTTACGCGTTCAATTCTAATTCCAACATTTTGTATTCCAGGTAGATCTTCTAATCTCATACCTTGCTGGATGGTAAAGGTATATACCCCCTTTTCTGGAAACTTTACGTTTTTTCGCATGGCAAACCTGCCGTCCCAGTACTTTGCAAATCCTTTTCCTAGCCACTTTCCTGTATCATCGGCAAGTATGCACTCCATCGTATCGCGCACGTATGCTCCCGATGGAGCAACAGTTGTCACAAACAGGTAGATATTGCTAAATGGGTAGCTGCTTGCATTGCGGAGGCTAACGTAGATGCTGTTAGTGCTTAAGGTATCATCAATATTAACCTCAAAGCGCGCTAGTGAGTCCTTCCGCCACTCTTTCCCAATTTCCTTGCTGCTCTCAAAAACTCGGTTCCTATCGCAAGCTGTAAGCGATAGAATTGCTGCTCCAACGGCTACAATTCCCAGATTTCGTACTGCTTTCATTTTCCCTGCTAGTGTGTATGTTTAGAGGCTGTCTAAAAGGGAGTTTTGCGTATTACGAAATGCAGCTTACTGTGTCCTTAGCCTGCATGTCGTGATACCTTTTAGACAGTCCCATTTATTGTGCATTTGAGCCTTCGCTACCACCACGGTTATCTCGATTTGGACGAGGACCACGGTTTGGTCGTTCGCGTCTGTTTGCCGATCCGTCGTCAGGTCTGCGTCTTGCTTCATTTCTTGGAGGACGAGCTGCTTGTTCTCCCCTCTGTGAGTCACCACGTTCGGGTCTAGCGGGTCGGTCATTACGGCGTTCGGGTTGCTCCTGTTGGTTTCTGGTTGGGCGCGAAGGTGCCGATGGTGCAGCAGGGCGATTACCTCCGTTTTGCTGCATTCCGTTGCCGCCCTTACCTCTGTTCTTGTTTCTAGAGCTGCTCTTTTTGCCCGATCTGTCGAATCGCGTGATGCTATCTTCTCCAACGACATTTTTAAAGTCGGGCTCCTGCATAAGCTTTGCTTTTGCAGCATGCTCTTCGCTAACCTCGCTAAGCAGCTTATCAGCTTTTTGTCCCCTACGGTTAAGGGCGATGATCTCCTTAACACGGTCAACAGGAACAGCGGTTAAGTTCATGGTCGAATCGGGAGCCGAGCTGAACCACATCAAACGCTTAAAGATGTCAGTCTTTTGTAGGAAAGCCAGCCCATCGAATAGCTGAAGAGGCTCAGAGATCTTAGGAAAATCTTTTTGAGCATCTACATAGCTATCAAGCTCGTAGTTGAGGCAGCATTTAAGCTTACCGCACTGGCCTGCAAGCTTTTGAGGGTTGAGCGAAATCTCCTGATGTCGAGCAGAGTTGGTAGTAACAGACGAGAAGTTGGTGATCCAAGTAGAGCAGCAAAGCTCTCTACCACATGAGCCTATTCCGCCTATTCGGCCTGCTTCCTGTCTTGCCCCAATCTGGCGCATTTCTACCCTTATCTTAAACGCTTCTGCAAGGTCTTTAATAAGCTGCCTAAAGTCAACACGCTCATCTGCAATATAGTAGAATATGGCTTTAGTGTTGTCTCCTTGAAATTCAACATCGCCAACCTTCATATTTAGGTTAAGTCGGTTAGCAATTTGGCGCGACCTAATCATGGTATCTTGCTCTCGAGCAATGGATTCCTGCCATTTGTCGATATCAGCAGGTTTTGCTTTCCTGTAAATCTTCTTGAACTCCAGGTTGTTGGGGTGCACCCCTGTTTTTTTCATCTGTCGTGCAACAAGCTCGCCAGTTAGCGAAATAATGCCGATATCATGTCCAGGAGAGGCTTCAACAGCAACAATATCGCCCTTTTTCAGGCTAAGCTTGTTGGTGTTACGGTAGTAGCCTTTTCTTGTATTCTTAAAGCGGACCTCGAACACATCGTACTCTATAGCCGTTTGTGGAAGGTTGCTTAGGTAGTCGTAGGTGCCAAGCTTTTGGCCTCCGTCTAAGCTAAGCGCTACGGCTTCGTCTAGATCGTTGCGTGAGAAGCAGCAACCACGTGAAAAATCTATATTTTGGGGTTTTTCGTTCATCTTTGGTATATAGTGTTTATGCAATCTGCGAAGGTAATAAAAAATTACGGCTTAATTAGTTTCACCATTTTAAGCGTCATATCGGTTAGTACGATCTTTGGATTGGCATTGGCGTTTACATGATGAATTGCCGTGTTAAGTAGCGTAAAGGTCTCTTCGACGTTGTTTGGGCGTATAAATGGCTTAAACTTGGCGTAGAAGTCTTGCTGTGCTCGATCAAGCGGGAGGTAGCTAACTGCTTCCATTCTCAAGTTGAGCATAAAGGCTTCGCGAATAACTCGTTCTGCGTAGGCAAGTAGCCGTTTAATTCGGTCTCTGCCAAGAGTGGCTACCTCTTCGCTCCATTCGATTAGTCCGATTACGTTCGACTGGTAGCAAAGGCGGAGCATGGTAATTACGTAGTTAAAGAAGTCGTTGCTTTCCTCATCTACCTCAAGAAGCCTGCGAGCCTCGATCATGCTACCCGAAGCGAGACGTGCTACGTTCTCGATGGGCATATTGGAAGTTGAATACTTTGCAGAAAGCGACTGGAGTAAATCTTCGTGACGAATACGCGGTACCCTAATTATTTGCGTACGCGATAGGATCGTCTTGAGAACCTTACCCTCTTCTTGTGCTATCAGGATGAAGATTGTTTTGGCAGGAGGCTCTTCTACCAGCTTAAGAAGCGCATTTGCGGCAGAGGTGTTCATTCGTTCGGGGAGCCACATTATGAGCACCTTGTACTCGCCCTCAAACGATTTGTACGATAGCTTCTTGATGATGTTATCGGCTTCGGCAACCCCTATAATCCCCTGCTTATTGCCTAGCTCGATGTGTGAGTACCAGTCTTGTTCATCGAAGTAGGTGAGGTTGCTTACAATCGATCGCCAGTAGTCGAGAAATAGATCGCTTACAATAACCCTATCGCCGATTTCTGCAGTTTTATTGGTTGGGAAGGTAAAGTGGATATCAGGGTGCATCAGCTTCTGCATTTTGTGGCAGGAAGGGCACACGCCGCACGAATCGTTGGCTCCACGATTGGAGCAGTTGAGGTATTGGGCGTAGGCAATGGCAAGTGGGATTGTTCCAGATCCTGGTTCGCCTAAGAAAAGCTGCGCATGGCTTATGCGTCCTTCGGCGGCTCCACGTATGAGGCGTTCCTTAAGTTCTTGTTGCCCTACTATATCTTTAAATTGCATTGGTTATCGGTAGTTGGTAAAATCGTCCTAACAAAAATAGCAAACGGATTAGTAAAAATGGCCTTTTTGAGAAGTTATCCTGCCATAAGTAATCTTTAGCGTGGCGAAAGTGTAATTATTTGGATGGCTTTTAGGGGTCTTGATTTGTTAAAATATGTGCTAATCAATGTTTTGGTTGGTTATAATTTGCAATTTTACACAGCCAAACCATATCACACGTAATGAAACCCGTACTACCTGCATTTGTATGTAGGGTAAGATGCCTATTCTTGTACGGGGATCATCCGAAAGAAAACAATTTACTAGGGATGAAAAAAGTAACTATTATTTTACTACTTCTTGTTGTACATGTAGCCGTTGCCCATAAAAAAGACCAAAAGGATTCCGTAGCTCAAGCGGTCAGACATCCGGTAATCTCATTAAACTATCAAGGCGGAGTAGTACTTCCAACCAACGATTTTGTTAGCCAGCGAAAAACCAACCCGACGTTTACATCCTACTCACTTAAGTTTGCCTATGCTGCTACTGGAACACGCTGGCAAGATTATGCATACGGAATGCCATACGCGGGTATCGGCTTATACTTTGCCAATTTCTATAACGATAACGATGCGCTGGGAACTCCTTTTGCGCTTTACGCCTTTCAAGGCACTACGCTTAACGACTTTTCGAAGCCGTTTAAAATTAAGTTCGAGTGGCAGCTCGGTGCTTCGTTTAATTGGAAGCCCTACGATCCTTTTGACAACCATGAGAATATCGCTTTGGGGTCTTCATCTAACGTATATGTTAGCCTTAATCTCTATGGTTCGTATCAGATTGCTCCGAGCTGGGATTTAGACTTTGGGGTTGGGATGAGCCACTTCTCGAATGGGGCATCAAGGCTTCCAAACAAAGGCATAAACCTTTTCTCTCCATTTTTTGAGTTTAAGTATAACTTCGACTTTAAACCTGTGACTAACGGGAGATGGAGCTTGGTTCCTCCCGAAGTAGAACCTCGCTTCGACTACGATTTGCTTGTTAACATTTCATCGCGCCAGCGTCGATTTGATACTACGGGAACCAACCTCCCTTCTAAGTTTGTAGATCGGAACTTTAGCGTTTATGGCTTATCGTTTGCACCGATGGCTGTTAGGAGCTACAAGTATAAGTACGGAGGGAGTCTCGATTTGCTGTACGATGAGAGCTCGCACGCCCATGCTTGGAGAGAAAAGAATAGCTTAGATGGAAAGTACTACGATAGGGTAAAGCTTGGTAACTTTTGGAACCGTTTTTCGATAGGAATATCGGCAAAAGGAGAAATTGTGCTTCCAAGCTACTCGATATTTGCCAACTTTGGGTATAACCTGTTGCACGGAAATACCTACGATAAAAGGCTTTACCAGGTGGTAGGGGTAAAGGTTTACCTTAAGGATAACCTGTTTGGAACTTTTGGGATACGAGCTGCGCGGTTTAGTCAGGCTCAGTATTTATACTGGAGCCTAGGCTATACATTCGAGGGTAAGTCAATCTCAAAAATTAGGAAAGAGCTGCCCGAACTGCTGAGCAGGTAGTAACTAAAGGGCTATATTTGTAAAAACAAGTATGCAATGATTCTACAACCACCATCGCTTAAAAGGGGCGATACCATTGGCATTGTATCTACAGCACGTAAGATAGCACCCGAAGAG
>Ga0209464_10000319_pt1 | contig 15645 bp, 14 predicted proteins | sample DOMMetBare1Fresh_2_FD_187473 | JGI IMG/M metagenome (GOLD analysis project Ga0209464, IMG submission 187473) | Wetland sediment microbial communities from St. Louis River estuary, USA, under dissolved organic matter induced mercury methylation -... | ecosystem: Environmental > Aquatic >...
GTCGATGTCGTTTTCGGCACGCATAATATGCAGGATCTTCCGCACCTTCTGCAGGAGGCAATCGAGCAGGGCGGCCATCGTGTCGAAGTGGTGGATGGCCGTGCTGAATTCCATGACGATCTGCCGGAGGATCGAGAGCATCCATGGGCGGCGTGGTTGCCCATCACGGTGGGATGCAACAATTTCTGCAGTTATTGCATCGTTCCTTATGTTCGGGGCCGAGAAATAAGTCGTCCTTTGGATGAGATCGTCGAGCAAGCTGCCCGGTACGTAAAGGATGGCGTGCGGGAAATTACCCTGTTGGGTCAGAATGTGAATTCATACGGACGCGATTTGTATGGAAGCCCGCATTTCGCCCAGGTGCTCGATGCCGTTTCTGCAACCGGTATCGATCGCATTCGCTTTGCAACGAGCCATCCGAAGGATTTGACTGCCGAAGTCATTGATCGTTTCTCAACGCTGCCGAATCTTATGCCGGCAATTCATCTGCCGGTTCAGTCAGGTTCGGATCGCGTCTTAGAAGCCATGAACCGTCGATACGGGAGAGACCGCTATTTGGGCCTTATTGAAGACTTGCGTCGCGCATGTCCTGATATCGCTCTTTCGACCGACATTATCGTGGGATTTCCAGGCGAAACTGAAGAGGATTTTCAGGCTACATACGATTTGGTTCAGCGCGTAGGCTACCACCAGGTATTCACGTTCATCTACAGCAAGCGCGAAGGTACTCCGGCTGCAAAGATGGAAGGGGAGGTTCCGCGCGACGTGGTTCAGGAGCGGTTCGATCGACTTGTGCAAGCTGTTCAGGATTCAGCCTACGAACAGAACCGGAAGGATGTTGGTGCCATCATGCCGGTGTTGGTCGAGGGGCGCAGCAAACGCGATTCCCATATGATCGTCGGGAAAAGCCCCAAGAATCAAACCGTCCATGCAGTTGCTCCCTCTTTGGTGGACATCGATGACCTTGCCGGCTCTTTTGTCGATATTCGCATCGAGGAAGCTCTTACGTGGTATCTCAAGGGGGCTATTGTCAGCCAATGACGCACGAGTCTATCCGGAAATCTGCACCATCGATTACGTTGCGTTATCCGCTGACGGTCGTGGTCGGACCCACCGCTTCTGGAAAAACTGATCTCGCCCAAGAGATTGCCTGTGCTCTCGAAGCGGACGTGCTTAGCGCCGATAGCATGCAAGTATATCGCGGCATGAATGTCGGAACGGGCAAGATAGGTCTGACGGATCGAAAAGTGCCGCATCATGGATTGGACCTAGTCGATCCCGGCGAGTCCTTTTCGGCATCGCTTTATCAGGAGTACGGTCGAAATGTGATTACGGCCTTGGATGCTCGGGATCGTCGATGCGTCGTGTGCGGTGGGACAGGGTTCTATGTGAGAGCCTTGATCGATGAGTTCGAATTTCCCGAAGGAGAGCAAACCGATAATCCTGTCAGGCAGCACTACCGGCACGAAGTCGAAACGCTCGGTACCCGGGCGGTATGGGAGCAGCTTGCAGCATGCGATTCCGCATCAGCCGCTCTTATTCCGCCGAACGATTCAAGAAAGGTCGTTCGTGCATTCGAAATGATTGCCAATGGGACTTCGTATGCGTCGCAGAGGGCTTCATTCCAGAGTATTCCCCAGCATTACCCTGCTTGTCTTATCGGCTTGCGGGTGGACCCGTATATATTGTCAGAGCGTATCAATGCTCGCGTTGACAAGATGCTTGCCGATGGGCTTGTCGAGGAGGTCGAATCCTTGCTTCAGCGTGGATTTCGTCATGCCCTGACAGCAAGTCAGGCTATCGGATACAAGGAGATCGTTGAGGTGCTCGACGGAAATTGCACGATGGATGAGGCAGTTGAACGCATCAAGACTGCGACGCGTCGTTATGCGAAGCGGCAACGTACATGGTTTCGAAAGGACGCACGCATTCAATGGCTCGATGCAGATTCATCGGATACTGCGGGTTTGACCCGCGAATCACTCGCTTTGATTGCTAGAATGGAACATGAGAAGCGACTTCTCAAAGGGAAGGAATAGTAGAGAGCTATTATGGAACTTGATTTCGTCAAACTCCACGGTCTTGGCAATGATTTCGTTTTCATCGATGATTTCAGCCGAGAAATCGAACTGAGCGCAGAACAGGTAGCCCATATATGCGACCGTCATTTTGGGGTGGGGGCCGACGGGGTTATTCTGGTTCGTCCGAGTGATCGTAGCGAATGTGCTGCCTATATGCATTACATCAATGCGGATGGCTCGCTTGCCCAGATGTGCGGTAACGGCGTGCGGTGCTTTGCAAAATACCTTGTTGATAGAGGGTATGTACAGGCTTCTTCCGGCATGTTCGTTGCGGATACCTTGTCGGGCCCGCGTCCGATTTCCTTTCGAGTGGATGAAACGGATGCATTGATCGATGCTACCGTGGATATGGGCCACCCGATCCTTGATCCGTCAAGCGTGCCCGTAGCTCTTCCAGTTAACGCGACTGGTTATGACGGTGTCGGATACGTGCACGATGCCTTATTGCCCAGCCCTTGGGGGGATTTCGCCTTCACATGCGTTTCGATGGGAAATCCGCATGCAATCTGCTTTGTCGATGATTTCTCTAAGCTTCCCGATGAGCTTTTCCCGAATCCCGAACATAAATCGCTCGACACTTTCGACATCGATCGTATCGGTGCTTTCTATGAATCGAACCCGGTTTTCCCCGAAAAGGCGAATATCGAATTCGCTTCTATTTCATCACGGGGTTTCTGTATGAGGGTTTTCGAGCGCGGTGTGGGAGAAACTCTTGCATGCGGTACGGGCACCTGCGCCACGAATGTTGCGGCTGCTTTGACCGGGCGTGCGGGTCGCGAAAACGATATCCATCTTCTAGGTGGCACGCTGCATATCCTCTGGGATGACAACGACCACGTTATGATGACGGGTCCGGCAGAAGAATCCTTCGAAGGAACCTTCGAGATCGTGTGACATCTCTCGAGGCGGCAATCTTCAGGAGAGCTGTCTCGTTATGCATAGAGGGAGCGGTCTGGTAATGAATCGATGTTTCTGGCGATTCTCAAGTCAATGCTCCAAAATTGCTGATAAATCTGGAAAGGAATGCATATGAAAACCGCTGAATGCCTGAATCACATGGCTCCGTATCTCTTTGCTCAGATCGATAAGAAGCGCGATGCGCTCAAGGCCAAGGGTGTCGATGTGATTTCACTCGGCATTGGCGATCCCGATATGCCGACACCTACGCATATCGTTGATGCGATGGCCGAAGCCATCCGCAAGCCGTCGAATCATCAATATCCCGATTATGCTGGGGCCATCGAATACCGTACCGCTTGCTCGAACTATATGAAAAAGCGCTTTGGAGTAGAGGTTGACCCTGAAACAGAGGTCTTGGCCTGCATAGGATCGAAAGAAGCGATTGCACATCTGCATACTGCCTTTGTGAATCCTGGAGACTACGTCCTTGCTCCTAGCATCGGGTACCCCGTGTATTCGGGTGGTGCGACCCTGCAGAGTGCGCATACCTATTTTATGCCCATGAAAGAGGAGAATGGATTTCTAGCCGATTTCAGTGCTATTCCGGAGGATGTTCTCTCGCGTGCGAAGATTATGTTTTTGGGATATCCCAACAATCCGACAGGCGCTGTTGCTGATGAGGCATATTTCGACAAAGCGATTGCATTCTGCATCGAACATGATATTTTACTCGCCCATGATAACGCCTATTGCGAAATAGGGTTCGACGGCTATCGTGCTCCGAGCATTCTCGAACGCCCGCATGCCAAAGAATGCTGCATCGAATTCTTCAGCCTTTCGAAGGCATACAATATGACAGGTTGGCGTATCGGCTGGGCTTGTGGCAATGAAATAGCTGTTCAGGCATTGGGAACCGTCAAGAATAATCTGGATTCAGGTCAGTTCAATGCTATTCAGGAAGCTGCTACCGCTGCGCTCGAAGGACCCCAAGATTGCATTGCCGACATGTGTGCGCTGTACCAGCGCCGCCGAGATCTGATTGTCGATGCTTTGCACGCTATCGGAGTCGAATGCAAGATGCCGCAAGCTACAATCTATGTATGGGCGAAGATTCCCGAAGGATTCACCAGCGAAGAATTTGCAACGAAACTGCTGGAAGAGGCCCATGTCATCGTTACTCCGGGTAGCGGGTACGGACCTGAAGGTGAAGGCTATATCCGCATTTCTCTGACCACGCCCGATGACCGTCTGCTTGAAGCGGTAAAGCGCATGAAAGAATCGATGGGCCGTTGATCTTGGCTTTTATGTCATATGAAGCGTGCCCGGGTTGCCTGGTTGGCGCCCTGGGCGCTTTGGGGCGATAGCATGTCTGCGAACAAAGACCGTTTTTCCCTTATGGACACCGAAGAGCAGCCTGAGCGGGCATTGCTGGTGGGCATCGACCGGCCGGGAAGCCTTTGGCCTCTGGAAGAGACCTTGGCTGAACTTGAACGGCTCGCAGCAACTGCAGGTGCTGCTGTTGTCTCCCAGACTGCGCAAAAGCTTGCGACTCCCAATCCGCGGACATTCGTAGGAAGCGGGAAAGCTGCGGAAATCGCCCATCTCTGTTCAAGTCATGCGGTCGATGTCGTTATCTTCGATGATGAACTGACTCCTTCTCAGCAGTCGAATTTGGAAAAGATCGTCGGCAAGGATGTTAAGGTTATAGATCGAACAGCGTTGATCCTCGATATCTTTGCCTTGCATGCGACATCTAAAGAAGGACGTTTGCAAGTTCAGCTTGCTCAGAGCCAATACCTGCTTCCGCGTTTGCGTGGGATGTGGGCGCATCTTGCCAGCAACCGTATGGGAGGTGGTGTAGGTAGCCGCTTCGGTGAAGGTGAGAGTCAATTAGAAGTTGACCGTCGTATGGTCCGCAAGCGTATAACCTCGATCAAGAGGGAATTGAAGGAACTTGAGGGAAACCGCGATGTGCAGAGGCAGGGTCGTCGGGCGAGCGGGATGCTGCGTGTAGCCTTGGCGGGGTATACGAATGCGGGAAAATCGAGCTTGTTGAATTGCCTGACAAGCGCTGATGTTCTCAGCTACGATAAACTGTTTGCCACGTTGGACTCGACAACGCGAAAATATGTGCTTCCGGAAGGGCGCGAAATCACGCTTACCGATACGGTGGGGTTCATCCAGAAACTTCCGACTACGCTGGTCGAAGCCTTTAAAAGCACATTGGATGAAATACGCGAAGCTGACATAATCCTTCATATCATAGATGCATCTTCTTCCGAATACGAAGGCCAGATGAGAGCCGTTGATGAGGTGCTTGGGCAGATAGAAGCTCAAAGCATTAGCCGGCTTGAGGTTTTTAACAAAATCGATGCTTTAGCAACCGATGAGTTGGCGGCCGTGAAGAAGCGCAAACCGAACGGCGTCTTCATATCGGCGAAAACAGGGGAGGGAGTTGCCGATTTAATCGAGCTAGTCAGCAAAGCCGCTTCGGCTCGAGACGAACTGATGGATGTTATGATTCCCTATATGCATGGAGAACTGGTGTCGCTTGCTCATGAACGATGCTACATCATCCATGAGAGCCATACCGATTCAGGTACCGAAATCACGATGCAGGTACCAAGGAATGAAATCCAAAAATTCGAAGCCTATAGACGCTGACCCGGCAATAAGCGAATGCAGGACCTCGTGGAAATTTGCAGGGTCCTGCATTCGCTTTGATAGCGAAGTTTATCTGATTCGCCGAAATAATGCCACGACTTTACCAACGATGGAGCAGTCGCGCACGATGATGGGATCCATCGTCGAATTTTCGGGCTGCAGGCGAATATGGTCGCGTTCTTTGAAGAAACGCTTGACCGTTGCCCCGTCATCTATAAGAGCGACGATGATATCGCCGTTTTCAGCCGTTTGCTGTTCCTTCACGACAATATAATCGCCATCGTTTATGCCAGCCTCAATCATCGATTCGCCATGAACCGAAAGAAGGAACGAAGCACTGTCTCCGACAATTTCGACAGGGAGTCCTATGGTCTCGGTGATATTTTCTTGAGCCAATAGCGGAATGCCTGCAGCAACATCTCCTACAAGGGGGAGTTCTACTATCATGCCGGACGTTGCCGCAATAGACGATAGGGAGGCGGTGGAATGGCCTGTATGGCAGGTGAGGGTTATGGAGCGTGATTTCAAGGGATCGCGATTGATGAGCCCTTTGTCTTCCAGTGCTTTCAAATGCACGTGCACAGTTGAAGGGGATGAGAGGCCGAGGCATTCGCAGACTTCGCGTACGGTAGGACCATAGCCTTTATCATCGATAAAGCTTTCGATGCAATCGAGTACGGCCTGCTGCCGCTTTGTTATGCCCTGCGTCATGCTTGTTCCTTTCAAACGAACAAATGTTTGTAAATAATCGTTGACAAGAACCTTTGTTCGCTTTACAGTATACACGAACAAAGGTTCTATGCAAGAGCAAGGAGGCAGAAATGAAGGATCCGAATCGCCGATACATCGTTTCCGGCACATCCGCACTTAAGCCTGATTGTTCTCGATACAGCAATGAAAACGAGCACATCATAGTTTTTCCAGGTACCGGTCAGCATACTGCGCAACAGGTGGATTACGGGAAGGTGCTTGCTGCTCGCCATCTTTCGAAACGAAGCCGTTTGGGTGTCCGCTGCTCTCGATTGCTTTCCGAGAACGATACTATGGTTCATGTACGGCAAGGCGATCTGAAGGGCACGGCATTCGGCCCAACTCCTCTCTGGAAGACATTGATTGCCGGTGGGGTATATTCGGCCATGGCAGTTGTTGCTTTGCTTATAACTATGTAGGGTTGAATTCCCTGTGTTTCAAGTAGATTTGATTTTTTCGAGCTTCCTCAGATGCTGCGTTCTGCGGTAGCTGCGTTTCAACCCCGGTCGCCAGGCCGGGGTACTCTATTTTGTCTGTTAAATGTTTATTTCCTCCCCAAAGCCCAATATCTGGTGTGATAATCTTTCAACGGCAACGAAACGAAGGAGTATCATGCGCTGTCCCTCATGCGGTTACTTGGATTCGAAGGTAGTTGATTCCCGCCCGTCAGAAGATGGCTCCACGATTCGTAGACGTCGCGAATGCCTGAACTGCGGTCGTCGGTTCACTACCTATGAACGTCTTGGTGAAAACCCACTTATCGTCGTTAAAACCGATGGTACTTCCGAAGTATATGATCGTGAAAAGATTCTCAGGGGTATCTACATAGCGTGTGCAAAACGGCATATAGGTCCTGAGCAGATCAATGAATTGGTCGATGACCTTGAATCGGAGCTGCGCAATGGCAATTGCAGCGAAATCCAATCGAAGGCGCTTGGGGATATGGTCTTGAAGCGTCTAAAGGATCTGGACGAAGTAGCTTATATCCGATTTGCCAGCGTCTATAAGGATTTTAAAAACGTTGATGAATTCAGCACTGCATTGAAAGGATTGTAACCGCATGTCCCTTTTCCCGGACGTACCTGTCAAACTCGTGCATCGAGATGCGAAGATTCCCGATTCGGCATATCAGGGAGATGCGGGAATCGATCTTCGTGCTGTAGAGGATGCCACCCTGCAACCCTTCGAACGCTCGCTTGTAGCGACGGGGCTTTCCATGGCGATTCCGGAAGGGTATGCCGGGTTCGTGCTTCCGAGAAGCGGATCGGCTATCAAGCAAGGGCTTTCACTGGTCAATGCGCCTGGTCTTATAGATAGCGGATATCGTGGCGAGATCAAGTGCATTCTCATCAATCTCGATCCCCATACTCCTATTGAAATCAAGGCAGGCGATCGCATCGCCCAGCTGGTAATTATGCACGTCGAGCAGGTTCGTCTGTTCCAAGTTCAAGAACTTGACGAAACGTCTCGAGGTACAGGCGGATTCGGCAGCAGCGGGACCGAGTGAATCGGCATATTATTGCGGGATTGCCGGTCCCTTCCGGTTTTATGATGCTGAATTAAAAGGTAACCTCGTAGGTTCGGAGGAGCCTGCGTAAGCACGGTTGGCAAGCGTTAAGGAAAGGGCGCACATGGGATTCAGGAAAAGGAAAGAACGACCTATTATCGGGGTGGATGAACGGGTCTCGACAGCTAAAGCAGTGCCTCTGGCGCTTCAACATTTTATGTCGATGTTCGGATCTACCGTACTTGTGCCGTTTCTCACGGGGCTTTCGCCGTCGTTGGCCATTATGTGCTCGGGTATTGGGACTATTCTCTACCTGCTTGTAACCAAGGGTAAGATTCCGAGCTATCTCGGATCTTCTTTCGCATTTATAACACCTATAGCGGTTGTGGGTGCCAGTATGGGCATGCAAGCGGCATTAGGCGGTATAGTCATAGCGGGTTGCGTCTATGTTGTGGTCGCCTTGATTGTTAAGCTGATCGGTACTGGATGGATCGACCGTATACTTCCGACCCCGGTTGTGGCTTCGGTTATCATTGTTATCGGTTTGGGCCTTGCGTCCACTGCAGTCGAGATGGCTATGTATAACGGCGGATATGCTACAGGCGGTCCTTTCGTATTGAATGGTTTCATTATCGCGATGGTGACGCTGCTGACGGCTATTGTGTTCAGTACCTGCTTCAGTGGGTTCTGGTCTACGATCCCGGTCCTTATCGGCATTGTCGTTGGCTATGTTGTTGCATGCTTGGCCGGATTGGTCAATTTTCAGCCAGTGCTCGATGCAGCTTGGATTGGGCTTCCTACCTTGGTTCACCCGACTTTCAATATAGCCGCCATCCTCTTGATTGCTCCTGTTGCTTTCGTGGTCATTATCGAGCATATCGGCCATCTGCTGGTCGTGGGTGAGATTGTAGGCAAAGATTACAGCCCCATGCTTCCCCAGTCTCTTCTTGGCGATGGTTTAGCGACCATCTGTTCTGGTCTTCTTGGCGGTGCGCCGGCTACTACCTATGCTGAAAACATCGGCGTGATGAGTGCTACCCGCGTCTATTCAACGCAGATTTTCTGGTGGGCTGGCGGGTTTGCTTTCCTAGTTGGCGGTTTCTGCCCCAAGTTGGAAGCACTCATCAATTCTATTCCCGTCTGCGTTATGGGCGGCGTGAGCATGCTGCTCTTCGGCCTGATAGCTAGCAATGGCTTGCGTATGCTCGTTACCGGTCGTGTTGATTTCAGCAAGGCTCGCAACCTCATGATCGTGAGTGCCATTCTGGTCATTGGTGTGGGCATGGAATGTGTGGGTATTAAGATTCCTCTGGGGGATTACAGCTTGCCTGGTATGGCTACCAGCGCCCTGATCGGTGTTTTCTTGAATCTTGTTCTTCCTAAAGATACCCCACAGGATGAAATCTATCCTGCGGATACGGAAGGGAAGGGCTATCAGACCATCGAGCAGGCAGAGGCGAGTGCGAGCCTAGCCGATTAGCGTAGGGTTGAAGTCGATGCCGAACCCGCCACTGGAGCAATCTTGGCGGGTTCTTTTTATTTGCCATGCTGGCTTGCATAACAACAGGCTTTTTGTTTTACTTACTTAGAGTAACTCTAAGTAAGTAAAACAAAAAGCAAGAAGGGAAGTCTGATGACGCTGCTTCGGGCAATAGGCTGCAATGTAGACGATGTACCAGCATACTCGATTACCGAAGTGTCGGACAAGACTGGCATTTCTGCCTATACGCTTCGATATTATGACAAATGCGGTTTCTTTCCAGGGCTTGCTCGCGATAAACGTGGTATTCGGAAATTCAGCGAAACGGATATTGCACAGCTTCGGCTGATAGATGCATTACGGCGAAGCGGACTTTCTATCGAAGGGTTGCAATACTTTGTCAGGCTTCAGAAATCGGGACGCAATACGTCTGCTGAATTGACTGCAATTATCGAGCGACAGAAAACAACGTTGGAATACCAAGTCCAAGAAATAAATGCAAGTATGCTTGAACTTGATTCCAGTCTGCAGGCTCTCCATGATTCTGCAATAATTGATTCTTGATCTGGTACACGTGGTGTCAGATTGATAATCGGCTCATATTCAATGTAGCCATTTATAATTTTTAAGAACAAGGGAAAAACAGGGTATAAATACCCAAGTATGCTCTAACTAGGGTCTTAGAACGGCTCTCAGGGCTTCATTTATAAAAGACCAGTTCAGAAGCTTGTTTTATCCAGTATTTTTAAAAATAAACCAACTTGGTGAAGAAAACAGCCCCCGAAGCTTATCGAACTCGTCGTATATTGATTAATAATATTGATAATACATGTTATGTAAACCTATAATAGATTGTCATATATATGTGCTTCGTTAAGAGAGCCCCTGCACTTCTCGCAGAAATCGATCGATATCGCAATGGGTACGAAGCTCGCAATACTTTTCTGGGTACTTCGTGGCAATTTGTCGATATTTGCTGCGCTTGTCTTTGCTTCTACCTGTTGCCAGTATCCACCAAGCGAATCGAAAATCGAATTTCTCAGGGCATCCCTTTGCCATGTCGGTCCGAGTTTTTCCTTTATGCTGCCAGTATCGTTTCAATGCCTGAAACAAGCATCGGCAGCGCGAGACGTTCATGAAAACTATTATATCGGCTTCTTCATACCGGCGCCCTTTATCGAACCTTTCCCAATTCCCTTCGATCACCCAGGCATCATTCAAATTCAGAAATGCTGCCAGTATCTTCGATGCGGTTTCTGTGTTTCGCAGCTTCCAACCGCTTTGCCAGCCTACGGAATCGAGATGAAGGACGGGAATATCGAAATGAATTGCCAGCTTTCTGGCTAATGTTGATTTTCCCGCCCCGCTATACCCGACAATTGCAATCTTCATTTTTTAGCCTCAAGGCGGATGCTGACTTCACCTGATTGCAGATTTTCCTCGCTACCATCATCGTAACGGACTCTCAGACTCAAATCATCTTCAATTGATAGTGCTGTTGCGGGTCTTTCCATCAGGCCGTTTCTTCCAAATACCGTTATAGCTTTGCCCGGCAAAAACGAGCGGTTGCGATATTCGGGTATAAAATTCTCAAAATCAGGAGCAATATATAAGTTGATGAATTCCGTAATAATGCCCGCTGCTATTCTGTTGCGGCCATTGAGTTGTACCTGATCGAAAACTGCTCCTGCTCGTTCGGCGACATCTGCAGGAAATCCACTGGGCGGTTCGTATGCGTTTACCCCGATACCGACGATTGCATATGAAAGGCCTCCTGTTTCAAGATCTGCCGAGGCTTCGGTCAGGATGCCGCAGATTTTTTTCGAACCGATGTATACGTCGTTGACCCATTTTATGCTGGCATGTGGAGCATGTACGCCCTCGACGGCACGGCACACGGCCACGGCTGCCGCAGCAGTAAGCTTTGTGGCTTGTTCCATATTCCAGGTAGGCCTGAGCACGATGCTCAAGTACACGCCAGTGTCTCCAAGCGCATAGAAGGGTCGGCCTCGTCGGCCTCGGCCTTTTACCTGTTCGCGAGCACCGGCAATAGTGAATTCGGGAGCATCTGATGTGGCAAGATCTCGCGCGTCATCATTGGTGCTGCCTGTGGAATGCTTGATATGCAAGTGAACCATAGAGGCGATGCTGTCCGGCAGGTATGCGACGATGCCTTCGGCTGAAAACGGGTCATAGGGTCCGTGCAGCCGGTATCCTTTATTCCGTTGAGCATCTATAGCGAAGCCGTCTTGCTCGAGCTGCTGTATCGCCTTCCATACAGCAGCTCGAGAGACTCCATGGCATTCTGCCATATATTCTCCGGAGAGATAGACAGTCGAATCCGATGCAAGCATTTCAAGAATCTTGTCCTTCAGAGCCATGCATCATCCCCCCCTCTGTTAGAGTTACTCTATGATATTATTAGTTAGAGTAACTCTAACTAATAATCAGCCGATCAAATTACGCGCAGCAGATTCGAGGGTATCCAGCATGGTCTGCGCTTTTTCTGCGGTCTGGCCTTTGCTGAATAGGTAAGCTTTGATTTTCGGTTCGGTTCCGCTCGGTCGGAAGACGATCTTGTTCGTATCGGGAAGAGAGAACTCGATGACATCTGCACTGGGCAAGCCGTCGTATCCATTTTGATAATCGATGGTTTCAAGTACTTTCATGCCTGCCAGTTCTGACGGAGGATTCTTTCGCAAGGCAGCCATCAGCTCAGTCATTTTTTGAGCACCATCTGCGCCGGGAAATGAAACGCTGAGCGTGCGGTTGCGATAATAGCCGTATTTTTCATACAGAGCTTCCATGGCCTGCGCAAGGCTCATCCCCTGTTTCTTATAATGCTGGGCCATCTGGCAGATCAACATGCTTGCATCGATCGAATCTTTATCGCGCACATGGGTACCGGTGAGGTAACCGTAGCTTTCTTCGAAGCCGAGCAGGAAGCGGTCGGCATGCCCAAGGGCTTCAAGGTGCGTGATGGTTTCTCCGATGTACTTGAACCCGGTAAGCGTGCGCATGACCTGGACGTTATAATCCCCCGCTATGGCATCAATCATGACGGTGGATACGATGGTTGATACGACAAGGGGCTCATCCGGCATGGTCTGCTGTGCCGTGCGCATACGACAAATGTAATCTAGAAGCAGAATGCCCATTTCATTACCGGTAAGCAGGACGTATTCGCCATTGTCTTCCACGGCGACGCCTACGCGGTCGGCATCGGGATCGGTAGCTAAAAGCAAGTCGGGGCGAACCTCGTGGCACAGGTTGATGCCCTTCTGCAATGCTTCGCGTATTTCGGGATTGGGGTAAGGGCAGGTGGGAAAGTTGCCATCGGGCATTTTCTGTTCGGGCACGACGATGGTGTCGAGCATGCCGATGCGGGGCAGCATCCGTTCCATGCATTCGAGCCCCGTGCCATTCAGCGGCGTATAGACAAGGCGGATGGCGGTGTCTGCCGCATCGGGGTCTTGTATATTCAAGCTGCAGACGGCATCGATGAAGCGATCGATGGTGTCATCTTCGATCCAGTCGATCATGCCGTTGTGGATCGACTCATCGAAATCAGTCGAACGCACGTCTGCAAATGCATCGACTTCGCTGATGGCTTGGGAGATTCCGGCAGCAGCGGTGCTGGTGATCTGGCATCCATCGGCACCGTAGACTTTGTATCCATTATAAACAGCAGGGTTATGGCTTGCTGTCATGCAGATGCCGGCAGAGCACTGCAAGTCGCGCACGGCAAAGCTGAGAGCTGGCGTAGGCTCGATGCGAGGGTACAGATGCACCTGTATGCCGTTAGCGGCCAATACGCAGGCTGCTGTCCGTACGAACAGCTCGCCGTTGTTGCGGCTGTCTCGAGCGATGGCAACGCTGGGGATATCCTCTTCTGCTGTTCTATTGATGTAATCAGCCAGACCCTGAGTGGCCTTCCCCACGGTGTATATGTTCATGCGGTTGGTACCGGCTCCCAAGACGCCGCGCAATCCGCCGGTACCGAACTCGAGATCCCTGAAGAAAGCATCAGCTATAGCCGCCTGATCGTTTGCTTCAAGCAAAGCTTTGAGCTGCGCTGCTACTTCCCCATCGACGGCATATCGGCGCCATCGTGCAATTACCTGTTCCCTATCCATGCATATTCCTTCGTTAAACGGCATATCCGTTGGGATTCATTTGCTGCCAGCGCCAGCTATCCTTGCACATGGCTTCCAAATCATTTTCGGCGGTCCATCCCAGTTCCTGTTTCGCCTTTTCGGCGCTTGCGTAGCACTGTGCTATATCGCCGGCGCGGCGTGGCTTGATATCGTACGGGATGGTAATGTCATTGGCCCGCTCGAAAGCGTGCACTACATCGAGAACGCTGTACCCGATTCCCGTGCCCAGGTTCCAGATGTGGACTCCAGGAGCACCTTTGGTATGAGCGAGCGTTGCTACATGTCCTTTTGCCAGATCGACAACGTGTATGTAGTCGCGTACTCCGGTACCGTCGGGCGTGGCGTAATCATCGCCGAACACCCCTAGGCGTTCGAGTCTTCCCATCGCCACTTGGGTTATGTACGGCATAAGGTTGTTCGGTATGCCGTTAGGGTCTTCGCCCATGAGACCTGACGGATGTGCGCCGATGGGGTTGAAGTAACGCAGGAGGGAAACGTTCCACTCATTGTCGCTCGTGTACATATCCTGAAGAATGCTTTCGAGCATGCTTTTGGTCTTACCGTATGGGTTGGTTGGTGTGCCGAGCGGGCATTCTTCGGTAATGGGCACAAATGCCGGATCGCCGTATACGGTAGCCGACGAACTGAATACAATGCTCTTGCAGCCATGGGAACGCATAACGTCAAGCAGTACGAGAGTGCCGGAGACGTTGTTCGTGTAATACTCCCAGGGTTTGCGGACGCTTTCCCCTACGGCTTTCAAACCTGCAAAGTGAATAACGGCCGATACGGATTCGGCATCGAATACGCGCGAAACACCTTCGCGGTCGAGCACGTCGACTTCATAGAAGCGCGGGCGGGTACCAGTGATCCGCTCGATGCGGTTCATCGATTCTACTTTCGAGTTGCATAGGTTGTCGAGCACGACAACGTCGTAACCAGCTTGGATAAGTTCCACGCAGGTGTGGCTGCCGATGAATCCGGCGCCTCCGGTAACCAAGATGGTTTCCATGCGATTCCCTTCTTTCGTCTGACGAGATTCTCGAATAAGTGTAATACAAGAGCTTGAATCGAATGGCCGATTGCCTATAAAGCACGGGATGTTCAGACAAAGCGAACGCCAGTTCGTGGAAATTCAACGAGACTGTGGGGAAATCGAGGGTTTGGCGTTCGCTTTGCACCATACTGTATACATGTTGACACGAATAGCTGAGACGTTGAACGAGTTTTCTAGGACAGCGGCTTCGAGCCGTTCATTCCGCATGGCCATGCTGTGCTGTACTGCCGTGATGCTGCTATGTGCGACCGGCGCTGTTTCCCTCTTCTGCCTGCAGGCTTGGGCGGAAGATGCAGACGGCGATACTATGGGGCAGCAGGTCGTCCAAGCCCAATCCTCGCTCGACGACGCGGAATCACGCATGTCGTCCATTGTCGCCCAGTACGACGAGCTCTCATCTGAAGAGACCGACCTTCAATCTCAAATCGATCAGGCGACTGCACAGGCGCTCGATGCTCAAAGCAAAGTCATCGAAGGGCGCCGCCAACTTGGATCTTCCGCGGCGTACGAATACCGTGGCGGAACTCAGGAAATGGTGCTTTCGCTGCTCTTGAATTCAGACGATTTCGACTCGCTGATTCGCAACCTTACCTATATCCAGGCTATTGAGGATAGCCAATCGGTCCAGATAGCCGAGCAGAAAGAGCTTACAAGCACTTACGATGCTTTGATTCAGCAGTTGAACGAGCGCAAGAACCAGCAAGAAGAAAAAATGGCGGCTCTGCAGAAGACGCGGGACGATGCTGCCAGTGTCGTGGCAGATGCTACGGCGAAGCTGCAGGATGCGCAATCGGATGAAGCGGCTCGCGTGGCAGCCTTGCAGCAGATAGCGGCATCTCTCGTGCAATCCGACAGCGGAGACGGCCCGAGCATCGATGAATCTTGGAACACCAATGACAGACCGGCCGACGTGGGCGGTGACCATTATGTCGAGCCGAACCCCGACCCCGACCCGCCCTCTTCGAATACGGGCGATGCTACAGGAGGGTCTTCGGATCCCGGACCTGAAGATGGTGGATGGTTGGTCGGCATCGCATCTGCCTATGGTG
>Ga0209464_10000320_pt1 | contig 15637 bp, 16 predicted proteins | sample DOMMetBare1Fresh_2_FD_187473 | JGI IMG/M metagenome (GOLD analysis project Ga0209464, IMG submission 187473) | Wetland sediment microbial communities from St. Louis River estuary, USA, under dissolved organic matter induced mercury methylation -... | ecosystem: Environmental > Aquatic >...
AATGTATACGCCGCTTGCCTGTGCAGTGGGGGTGATGACGATGTCATTAAGGTTAACGTGTGCAGGCTGTGTGGCAGCAAAGTATATGACTGCTGCAATGTCAACACCGGACAGAGGTTCAACACCCATGTACGGCACCTTTGCTTTCCCCGTATCGCCCTTGAAACGCACTAGGGAAAATTCTGTTTCAGTAAGCCCCGGAGCTATGTTTGTGACTTTAATTCCGTGGCGCAGCATGTCTATTCGCATACCTCTTGATAGAGCGTCGACAGCGTGCTTCGAAGCACAGTAGACAGCCCCGTTTTCGTATACTTCCTTGCCTGCGATGGAGGCTATATTGATGATGTGGCCGGAACCCCGTTTTACCATTCCGGGGGCGATGGCGCGGGTTACATAAAGCAGCCCCTTTACATTGGTATCGATCATACGGTCCCAATCGTCGATCTCACCATCGTCAATGTGGTTCAGCCCGACTGCCAGTCCTGCATTATTAATGAGTATGTCAACCTTATTCCATTCCGCTGGGAGGTTTCCGAGATTCTTCTGGACCTCTTTCTTTTCCCTGACATCAAAACAAAGGGGAAGAACCTCAATGCCGTATTCCTGCACCAGATGCTCGGTAAGATCATCCAGTCGATCTTTTCTCCGGCCGGTAATGATCAGCCGGCAGGCTGCTTCGGCGAACTTTATTGCAGAGGCTTCGCCAATGCCCGATGTGGCTCCCGTTATAAGGACTGTTTTTCTCATGATATTTAGTATTTCGAAGGGCTAAAATTAATCATAAATGTGGGTATCTTTGGCAACCAAAGAAAAAATGATGAACGAGACGAACCAGGTCAGGAAAGCACCCAGGGAGGAAGTTGAGCAGATGTTCGACTCAATTGCGGGGCGCTATGACTTTCTGAATCATTTCCTGTCGCTCGGGACAGACCGCTGGTGGCGCCGTCGTGCAATAAGCACAATTGGAAAATATATTCAGCCGGTGAGGATTCTCGATGTCGCCACCGGCACAGGCGATCTGGCCATTGCCTCCCTGAGACTGAATCCTGTCAGGGTGACAGGGATCGATATCAGCGACAGGATGCTCGAACTGGGTCGGAAGAAAATCATGGATATGAAACTCGGTGATAAGATCGAGTTGTTAAGAGGCGACTCAGAGGCGATTAACTTTGCCGATGAAACCTTTGACGTTGTGATGGCTGCCTTCGGAGTGCGTAATTTCGAGCATACACTGGCCGGCCTTACCGAAATGTTCAGGGTACTCAGGCCACGCGGTATGATAATGGTGCTGGAGTTTTCAAGACCCTCCCTCTTTCCCTTCAAACAGATTTACAATTACTATTTTACAGCGGTACTGCCGTGGATCGGAAGAAGGGTTTCGGGAGACAAAAATGCATATTCCTATTTGCCGGAGTCGGTCATGTCATTCCCTGACAATGAGGCTTTTCTGAAACTTTTACGGGAAGCCGGATTTGTTTGCGAGAAACAGAAGAAGCTCAGCGGGGGCATTGCAAGCATTTATTACGGATTTAAGCAGTGACAGTCTTGGAGCACAATAAATTTCATATTTTTCGTTTCTTAAAGAGTATTACCTTTGCAATTGTGCTCAAGAAAACTCTTATACTGTTCATCATTTTGATGCCTCTGGCTCTGTCAGCCCAGAAATCGAAGCCCAAGAACGATTCAAATTATGATGAAAGGCTGCTTCATTTTGGATTCAGCATGGGTTTAAGCACCCTTGATTTCAATGTAAATCATTCAGCTTCCGCATTCGCCACAGACTCGCTGACTGCAGAGGTCGTCAGCCTGAAACCGGGATTAAACATACAGATTGTAATTGACTTCAGGCCTGCTACCTATTTTGATATTCGTTTTCTTCCGGGGGTATCCTTCGGACAGAGGACACTGAATTTTTATAAAGACCAGACACTGGTCAACGGGCAACAGACACTGGAATCCTCTTTCCTCGAATTTCCTCTTCTTCTGAAAACAAAGGGAATGAGGTTAAACAACTCCAGGCCTTATCTCATCGGAGGGCTCAATTTCAGGTATGACCTTGCCGGGAAAAAGAACTACGATGCAGACCGGCCTGTATACATCAGGATTCGCCGCGGTGATCTCTATTACGAGGCAGGTGCCGGCATTGATTTCTACCTCCCTTATTTTAAACTTACCGTTGAAGCGAAGATGTCAAACGGACTGCGAGATATGCTGATACACGATCCCGCTCCGGGTTATCCGCAGTACAGCAATGCGATTCAGTCACTCAGATCGCAGATTTGGGTTCTATCCTTCCATTTTGAATGATCATGGCTGAGGAGTTCAGCCTTGTTCTGCCCCCTGAGGTTGCCTTTGATGAAGCTGCCCTGCGAACTTTTATTATAAGGAGATCAGGCAGGAGCGATATTACGTTTCATATTCTGAAACGTTCGGTCGACGCCCGACAATCGACAATTAAAGTCAATGTGACAGTCCGGCTTCTTAGCCAGGATGAAAAGCCTGAATTGCTGCAGCCAATGAGGATACAGGATGTATCCCGGGCCCGCGAGGTTCTGATTGCAGGCAGCGGGCCGGCAGGAATTTTTGCAGCGCTCAGGCTTATTGAAGAGGGACTGAAACCAGTTGTGATAGAGAGGGGCAGGGAGGTGTCAGCCCGGAAGAGGGATGTTGCCGCAATAAGCACAAAGCAGATTGTTGACGGAGATTCAAATTACTGTTTCGGAGAAGGCGGCGCAGGAACATTCTCAGACGGAAAGCTATATACCCGCTCGAAAAAGAGAGGCGACAACAGGAGGGTGCTTGAACTCCTGGTGCTGCATGGTGCTGATCCTTCAATACTCTTCGAGGCTCATCCCCACCTTGGAACCGAAAGGCTTCCGCGCATCATTTCAGCAATACGACAGACGATAACCGATGCCGGCGGAATATTTATGTTCAGTAGCCGGATAACTGACATTCTTATTGAGGACGGAGCTTTCAAAGGGGTCGAGATAAACGGTTCCGAAATTCTGAGATCGGAAGACCTGGTGCTGGCCACGGGCCATTCTGCCCGTGACATATATCAGATACTCAACGACAGGGGTGTTCAGCTTGAATACAAACCTTTTGCGATGGGTGTGAGGGTGGAACATCCCCAGGACCTGATTGACAGGATTCAGTATCACGGCAAGAGCAGGGGCCTGTACCTGCCTGCCGCGGCCTACACCCTTGTGACTCAGGCAGCGGGCAGGGGAGTATATTCATTCTGTATGTGCCCGGGAGGCTTCATGGTCCCTTCAGCCACCTCCCCCGGAGAGGTAGTGGTCAACGGAATGTCTCCCTCAAAGCGCGGATCGCTGTGGGCAAACAGCGGAATTGTCACGGAAATACGTCGTGAGGATATACCGGAATCCTACGGTACGGATATCCTTGCTGGTCTTCGGTACCAATCTGCACTGGAGCAGCTTGCATGGAAGGAGGGAGGCATGACACAGCATGCACCGGCTCAGAGACTGACTGACTTTGTCAGTGGCAAGGCGTCGGCATCACTCCCGAAGGGATCCTATTTTCCGGGCCTGACACCTTCCGCTGTTCATGAATGGATGCCGGAAGGGATAAGCACAAGGCTGCGTGAGGGATTTACCGAGTTCGGTCGGAAAATGCGCGGGTTCATCACCGGTGATGCCCTCGTTGCCGCAGTTGAGTCACGCACTTCATCACCGGTCAGGATTTCAAGAGACAGGGAAATGATCAATGCACTGGGTATATCCGGACTTTATCCTGCCGGTGAGGGAGCGGGATATGCAGGCGGAATTGTATCCTCGGCGGTTGACGGCATGCTGGCAGCGGAGAGAATCGCACAGAAGTCAAAAGGTCTAAATGTCTGATGTCGAAAGGTCAGCCTCAGACCTTCAGACCTTCTTACGCCGTGCGAATTCGGAGCATATGATTGCAGCGGCCATGCTGACGTTGAGAGACTCTATGCCTGCCAGGGGTTTGTCGGGGCCCGGGATAGTTATAAAATCTGTGACAAACGCCAGCATCCTGTCTGTCAGTCCCTTTGATTCATTGCCGAGGAGAATAATGCCCTGCGGTGAAAGCTTACTGTTGTATATTGAAGCACCACCCAGGACAGTTCCGTAAACCGGAATGCCGGCTGACCGGGCTCTTTCGAGCAACGGTTCTAGAGGCGTATAACAAACATTGACGTGCATGAACGCACCCATTGTCGCCTGCAGGACTTTAGGGTTGTAAACGTCGACACATTCTGGTGAGCAGATTATATTTCCGATTCCGAACCAGGCAGCTACCCTTATAATAGTTCCCAGATTTCCCGGATCCTGAACATACTCCAGTGCCAGGGTAAGCCTTCCCGGAAGCCACGCCTCGAGAAAGACCTGCTTTGAGAAAGTAGCTACAGCAAGAACATTATGCGGCGTTTTTAAGGAGCTGATCTTCCTAAGTTCGTCATACCCGACAGTAACCACTTCAGAAGCCATGCCGAGAACTGAGTCAGGTTCCCCGGCAATCCATTCGGATTTTGCAGCCAGCAGTGAGACCCTGTTGCCGGCTGCCAGGTATTCCCGGACCAGCTTATCACCTTCAATGACAAACATCCCGGCTTCCTCCCTCGACTTCCTCTTCTGAAGTGAGAGTATAAGCTTCGCCTGGTTTCGTGACATCATTTTATGCATCACCGCGTAACTGAAAATAGTATTTATAATGATATATTTGCTTTCGCTAATCCTTCTGTGACCGTTGAATTACCGTCCAACAAATATAGAAATTACTATTTCCAAACTGCTGACCGCCCTGTCCATTATTTTACTGGCGGCAGGGTGCAATCCCACCAAGTATGTTCCGGAAGGTGAAGTGCTTTTAAGCAGGAACGTTCTGGTGATCGGGAAAAGCGAAGAGGCGCTGACTTCAGGCATTTCGAAGACTGCTATGAAACCGTATATCAAGCAGTTACCAAATAAAAGAATTTTCGGATCACGTTTCCACCTTGGACTTTTCAACCTTTCGGATATCGAAAAGGAGCGCTGGCCTCACGGCTGGCTGAGGAAGATAGGCGAAGAACCGGTGATCTTCGATTCTGTTTCTGCAACCAGGTCAAAAGCTCAGCTTGAAAGTTACCTTGGCTCAAAGGGATACTTCAATGCCGTGGTGGATGAGACCGCTGCGATTGACAAGAAGGAAGCGGAAGTGTTTTACATGATTAACCCTGGCACACCTTACACAATCAGGGACATCAGGTACGAAATAGAAGACTCACTGCTGTACGGACTTGTTATGGTTGATACAGCGAACTGTACAGTAGAGCGCGGAATGGTCTATGATGTAGATCTTCTGCAGAACGAGAGACAAAGGCTAGAACGGTTCATAAGAGATGTGGGATTTTATGCATTCTCGACTGAGGATATCTTTTTCAGGGTAGACAGTTCTCTTGCCTCCGGAAAGGTAGACGTCCATTATGTTGTCTCTCGTAAAACAGCCCTTGACAGCGATGGGAAAGTGGTATCGACCAGTCACAGGATGTACTGGGTGAGGGATGTCTATGTTTACCCGGAGTTTGATCCCAGGGAAGCCCTGAGGGGAGGAGACCAGTATGCTGAATCATTTGACACTGTATATTTCAAGGGAGTTTACTTCATTACTCCGCCGGGACGGCAACTGGTAAAGCCCGAAGTAATTAAGCAGGCTGTCTATGTTTTGCCGGGCTCCCTGTTCAGCGTTACAAACGCCGAGCAGACACAGTCGCACCTTGCGGAGCTTAAAAACCACAGGCTGGTAAATGTGGCCTATACAGAAGTTAGTCTTGAAAACACCGATGACAGCACGAAGGGCCTTCTCGACTGTATAATACAGCTCACACCGATGGTCAGGCAGTCATTCACGGTCGAGCTTGAAGGCACGAACTCGGGAGGCAATCTGGGCGGGGCGCTCAACCTCATATATCAGAACAAGAGCCTTTTCAAGGGTGCAGAGAACTTCACAATAAAATTCAAGGGAGCTTACGAGACACTCACCGAAAAGGTTACCGGATTCAGAAACTCCCAGCAGTATGGATTTGAATCGACCCTGCGCCTTCCGAATTTCCTGATGCCAATCCCCTCAAAGGAATCCTTCATACGAAAACATGACCCCAAAACAGTCCTTCAGGCTGGTTACAATTATCAGAAGATGCCTGTCTATACGAGGACTGTGGCGAACATGACCATCGGTTATTCCTGGAGAGGAAACAAATATACCTCCCACATGCTTAATCCACTGGGGGTTGATGTGGTTACCCTGCCGTACATAAGTCCGTCATTCAAGGCCAGGATAGACACATCGTCCTACCTTGCCTATTCATACCGTGACGTCATGATACTTGGAGGCAACTACAGCTTCATTTTCAATAACCAGATGATCCAGAAAGCAAAGGATTACTGGTTTATCCGCCTTGGGTTCGACGCTGCAGGAAACCTGCTGGCTCTCGGCTATGACATTGCCGGTGCCGCCAGGGAGGATGATACATACCAGCTGTTCAAACAGCCCTTCGCACAGTATGTAAAAGGCGAAGCTGATATCAGTTATCACCGCCGGATAAATGACGCCAGTTCACTGGTCTACAGGGCGTTTACAGGGATTGGATGGCCGTACGGCAACTCGAAGGCAATGCCCTTTGAGGAGCAGTATTTCGGAGGCGGATCTAACGACATAAGGGCCTGGATGGTTCGGACACTCGGCCCGGGGTCATATGCAGTTACAGACACATCATTCATTAATCAGACGGCCGACCTGAAACTTGAGGCAAACGCCGAATACCGTTTCAAGTTATTCTGGATCCTTGAGGGAGCCATGTTTGTCGATGCAGGAAATATATGGACATTCAGGGAAGATCCTGACAGACCCGGCGCACAGTTTAAGTTCAACAGATTCATAGATGATATAGCCGTCGGGGCTGGCTTCGGACTCAGGTTTGACATAAAGTTCGTGCTGCTAAGGACTGATTTCGGACTTAAACTGAGGGATCCGCAGATAAGTGACGGTTCTAAATGGATTCCCCTCAGCAGACCCTTCAATTTCCGTGATGACCTGACGATGGTCATCGGGATCGGATATCCGTTCTAAGTCAGAAAGTCTCAGGGTCTGAAAGTCTAAAGTCTGAAGGTCGAAAGTCTGAAGGTCTGAAAGTCAATAAAATATACAGGGGACAAGTTAAATTCTACTTCCTGATGACCCTGACCCGCCAGACTCTCATCCGCCAGCTGGCGGATCAGACTCTCAGACCTGCCCCTTGACTTTTTCCAATTCGTGTATTAACTTGCAGTTTCTCTCGCTGTTTTGTTATGAGGCCGTTACGGAAAATTGCTTCTGATCTGCTTGGTTTTGACCGCAGGGAGCGGCGCGGTACCTATACCCTTGCGGTGATACTCATTTTACTGCTGTTGGTGCGGGCATTCGTTCCCGGAAAGGGGGCCGGGGGAGACACAATTGTCATTCCGTACACTGCCGCAGTAACCGGGCCGGCTGTGAGCGGAGGAAAAGATGCGGTATTATTTCGTTTCGACCCCAACACCGCGGATGCTGAAACACTCGTTAAGCTGGGTTTTTCTGAGCGTCAGGCGGCTACTCTTATAAATTACCGTAAGGCAGGAGCAAGGTTCAGAAAACCGTCTGACATATCCAGGGTCTACGGCATTGACACTGCGTTCGCCTCCGCGCTTTCTCCGTGGGTTGATATTAATCCGGAAGTGGAACTGGGTGGCTTTGAAAGGAAGGTGCCGCAGGAAGTGTCTCCGGTTTATGCGGCTGGTAAGACGGGCACGGAACGAAAGAGCGGGAACCAGGGGTCAGTAAGACCCGGGCAGGAGGGATGGACAGCCAAAGCTGAGACGGACATGAATTCACCGCGGAGGTCAGCCGCGGTCATCGATCTGAATTGTTGTTCTGCCGCAGAGCTTGAACAACTGCCGGGCATCGGCGCAGTGCTTTCCGCCAGGATCATAAAGTACCGGGACCTGCTTGGAGGTTTCGTCTCGGTATCGCAGCTCGGTGAGGTTTACGGTCTCGATTCTTCGGCCGTTGAGTTGATCAGCGGAAGAGTGAAAGTATCAGCCGGCGGGATCAGAATAATCCGTCTCGACACCTGCAGCTGGGGTCAGATGGCCAGGCATCCTTACCTGGGACCGGAAGCGGCCCGGGCGATAATGAAGTACCGGTCTCTCATGGGGGAGGGTTTTGAAGTTAACGACCTTGTACTTCAGAAGGTGATAAGCGGTGAGCAGGCAGCAAGGATAGCTCCCTATGTTATGTCACCGGGAAAGGGGTCTGATAACTGACTGTGAATTTATTTCATGAAAAGTTTTGAAATTGATTTCAGACTGATTAATTTTGCGGCTCGATTTAAATTTAAAGTTGGACTATGATCATTGTACCAGTAAAAGAAGGAGAGAACATTGACAGGGCTCTTAAAAAATTCAAGAGGAAGTTTGAAAAGACGGGTGTGATCCGTGAGTTAAGGTCCCGTCAGGCTTTCATCAAACCCTCGGTACGCCGCAGGGAAGAGGTGAAGAAGGCTGTTTACGTTCAGGGACTTCAGCAGGAAGAGGAATAGCATTTCCTCTGTCGCAAAATAATTGACTAAAACTTAATGGGTTCCTTTTATGGACAAAAAGGAATCGTTTCTGCAATATCTGCTGTCTGAGAAGCGCTATTCTCAGCATACGGTACGTTCGTACAAAAACGACCTTGAGCAGTTTTTACTGTGGATTTCTCCACAGGAGCTGGCAGCGGATCCCGAAAAGATAACATCAGTTCATGTGAGAGCATGGATGATATCCCTGCTTGAGGGAGGTTATTCCTCTGTCAGTGTCCACCGCAAGGTTTCCGCCCTCAGGGCTTTCTTCAGGTATCTCCGCAGGCACGGAATGATAACCGGTGATCCGATGGCCCGTGTGATTCTCCCAAAAAGGGCAAAAACGCTTCCCGTGTTCGTCGGTGAGGATTCGCTTGCAAACCTTCTTGACAATTTCGATTTCGGAGATAATTTTTCGGGTATTCGTGACCGGACTATCATAGAGATGTTGTATCTTACAGGCATGAGACGGTCAGAGCTGATCGGCCTTAAAGACGGGAATGTGGATTTATCGTCATGTTCGGTAAGGGTGATGGGAAAACGAAGCAAGGAAAGGGTAATTCCGTTGATAAAAAGTTTTTCAGTTTCTCTGGAGAAATATTTAAATGCCCGGAGTGAAGCCGGGTTTCCCTCGGCTGAGAGTTTTTTTATATCCGCCAGGGGCAACAAAATGTACGACAAGAGTGTTTATAATATAGTAAAAAGGTATCTCACGATGGTGACTACTATAGAAAAGAAGAGTCCGCATGTTTTGAGACACACCTTTGCCACTCACATGCTGAACCACGGTGCTGATCTGAACTCTATAAAGGAGTTACTGGGGCATGCAAGCCTTTCGGCAACACAGGTTTACACACACAATACCTTTGAGCAGTTAAAGAAAGTATACAAACAGGCTCATCCGAGGGCCTAATAATAAATTATATAGGAGGTACGACCATGAACATTCAGATCCATTCGGTCAGGTTTGATGCTGACAAAAAGCTTCTTGATTTTGTGACACAGAAAGTGAACAAACTGTCGCTGGTGAGTGACGGGATTGTAAGTGCTGAGGTGTTTCTGAGGCTGGACAAGGACGATGAGAAGGAAAACAAGGTTGCTGAGATCAGGGTAGAGCATCCCGGCGGGCCGCTTTTCGCCCGTAAGCAGAGCAAGACTTTCGAAGAGTCAACCGATCAGGTTATTGATGCTCTTAAGAAACAGATTGTCAGGCAGAAGGGAAAGCTGCGGGGAGAGTAGCAACAGGAGTAAAAAAAAACTTGAGATAATTTTTGAGATTTGAAATATTAATTCCTACATTTGCAAACCGATTTTTGAGGGTATTTCGCTCAAAAGTCGGTCGTTCTTTCAAACGCCGATGTAGCTCAGTTGGCCAGAGCAGCTGATTTGTAATCTGCAGGTCGGGGGTTCGAATCCCTTCATCGGCTCATTGTAAGAAGAGCATATGTATGTCTTAATCAGATATACTCTGTTTTTTAGGGGAGATACCAAAGCGGCCAACTGGGGCAGACTGTAAATCTGTTGTCGAATGACTTCGTAGGTTCGAATCCTGCTCTCCCCACAAAAACCGAGTAACCCGGGAACAATCGGCCTGCTGGCGGAATGCCCGTTCTTCTGAAAGAGGAATATAAGCGGGAGTAGCTCAGTTGGTAGAGCATTAGCCTTCCAAGCTAAGGGTCGCGGATTCGAATTCCGTCTCCCGCTCATTATGCCGATGTAGCTCAGGGGTAGAGCACTTCCTTGGTAAGGAAGGGGTCATGAGTTCAATTCTCATCATCGGCTCGAATGATTTTGAAATGTAATTTTAATTAAATAAGCTTCTAGTTATGGCAAAAGAAAAATTTGACAGGTCGAAGCCACACGTAAATATCGGTACAATCGGTCACGTCGACCACGGCAAGACCACCTTGACAGCTGCTATTACGATGGTTCTCGCAAAGAAAGGTCTCTCTGAAGTGAGGGATTTTGATTCAATTGACAATGCTCCCGAGGAAAAGGAAAGGGGTATTACAATTAATACAGCGCACGTTGAGTATTCAACGGCGAATCGTCACTATGCGCACGTAGACTGTCCCGGACATGCTGACTATGTTAAGAACATGGTTACTGGTGCTGCCCAGATGGACGGTGCTATCATCGTTGTTGCCGCTACTGACGGCCCGATGCCTCAGACACGCGAGCATATCCTTCTCGCACGTCAGGTAAACGTTCCGAGAATCGTGGTTTTCCTTAATAAGGTTGACCTTGTCGATGACGAGGAGCTTATTGATCTCGTTGAGATGGAAATACGTGACCTTCTGAACTTCTATAAGTTTGACGGTGACAATGCACCCGTTATCCGCGGTTCTGCACTCGGTGCAATGAACCACGAACCCAAATGGGAAGACAAGGTCATGGAACTGATGGATGCAGTCGACTCATTTATTCCGATTCCTCCGCGCGAGAACGAAAAACCGTTCCTCATGCCGGTTGAAGACGTATTCTCGATCACCGGCCGTGGTACAGTTGCAACAGGCCGTATTGAAACAGGTATGGTTCACACAGGTGACGAACTGGAGATAGTAGGTCTCGGAGCTGACAAACGCAAATCGATCTGCACAGGTGTTGAGATGTTCCGCAAGATACTCGACCAGGGTGAAGCAGGTGACAACGTAGGTCTTCTCCTTCGCGGTGTTGACAAGAAAGAGATCAAAAGAGGTCAGGTTCTTGCCAAACCGGGTTCAATCACACCCCACACCAAGTTCACTGCCGAGGTTTACGTTCTCAAGAAAGAAGAAGGCGGACGCCACACTCCGTTCCATCAGAAGTACCGTCCCCAGTTCTATCTCAGGACTCTTGACGTTACCGGTGAGATCACTCTCCCCGAAGGAACTGAAATGGTAATGCCGGGTGACAACGTAACAATTACAGTTGAGCTCATCTACCCTGTGGCTATCAACAAGAACCTCCGTTTCGCTATTCGTGAAGGCGGCCGTACTGTTGGTGCAGGTCAGGTTGTTGACATCATCGCATAATTTACATATAACAGGGGTTCCGCCTTCATTGGCGGAAACCCTTTGTTAAACACGGGTGTAGCTCAGTTGGTAGAGCACTGGTCTCCAAAACCAGGTGTCGGGAGTTCGAGTCTCTCCTCCCGTGCTAAAATCGAAGTTTGAAAGATGAATATATTAAACTATTTCAAAGAATCGTACAACGAGCTGATGCACAAGGTGACATGGCCTTCGTGGGCTGAGCTTCAGAGCAGCGCCACACTGGTGATGGTCACTTCTGTCATTCTTGCCCTTGTAATATGGGTAATGGACTTTTCCTTCGACAAGGTCATGGGGTTTGTCTACAGTTTGTTGTATTAATATAACGGTCACAGATGAGTGAGAACGTTAAGAAGTGGTATGTACTCAGGGCTATCGGCGGCAAGGAGAAGAAGGTGAAGGAATATCTCGAGAGTGAGATAGCCCGGCTGAAGCTTCAGGATTACATAACACAGGTTCTGATACCTACAGAAAAGGTCTACCAGATACGTTCAGGAAAGAAGATCAGCAAAGAGCGGACATTTTTTCCCGGATATGTCATTGTAGAGGCTACTCTTGTGGGAGAAGTGCCTCACATATTGCGTAACATCCCCAATGTGCTGGGGTTCCTGGGTACACCCACGGGTGACCCGGTGCCAATCCGCAAAGCAGAGATAAACCGCATCCTCGGAAAAGTTGACGAACTCGCCGCAAGCGAGGAAGAACTCAACATTCCGTTCTGCGTAGGTGAAACCGTAAAAGTTATCGACGGTCCCTTCAACAGCTTTTCTGGAGTTATTGAAGAGGTAAATGAAGAGAAGCGCAAGCTGAAAGTGATGGTCAAGATCTTCGGACGAAAGACCCCGCTGGAGCTGAGCTTCATGCAGGTAGAAAAAGAGAATTAAGAAATCAGGAAATTGACAGCCGTGAATTATAATGCTTCCTTAAACGGCCGTCATGTTCTCGCTATAAACAATGCAAATTTTTAATTATGGCAAAAGAAGTTGCTGGATTAATCAAATTACAGATTAAAGGCGGAGCAGCCAATCCATCTCCACCCGTAGGCCCTGCACTGGGCTCCAAAGGTGTGAATATCATGGAGTTTTGCAAACAGTTCAATGCCCGTACCCAGGACAAGGCTGGAAAGGTCATCCCGGTTATCATAACCGTGTATAACGACAAATCTTTTGAATTTGTCACGAAGACCCCTCCTGTTGCAGTCCAGATTATAGAAGCCACAAAGATCAAGAAAGGTTCTCCGGAACCCAACAGGAACAAAGTTGCTTCGATATCATGGAATCAGGTAAAGACTATTGCCGAGGATAAGATGCAGGATTTAAACTGTTTCACCCTCGAATCCGCGATGAGAATGGTGGCTGGAACTGCCAGGAGTATGGGCATCACCGTAAGCGGTGTATTCCCGGGTAAATAAACTAATAAGTGATTACAAAAAATGACTAAGCTTACCAAAAAACAGAAGTTTGCCCTCGATAAAGTCGAGGTCGGCAGGCTCTATACTTTGTCAGAAGCGGCAGCATTGGTTAAGGATATCACAACTACTAAGTTTGATGCCTCAGTCGATCTTGATGTCAGGCTGGGAATTGATCCCCGCAAATCGAACCAGATGGTTCGCGGCGTAGTTTCATTACCTCACGGTACAGGTAAAGAGGTCAGGGTTCTTGCCCTGGTCACACCTGACAAGGAGGCTGAAGCGAAAGAAGCCGGAGCCGATTTTGTTGGTCTCGATGAGTGGGTCGAAAAGATCAAAGGCGGATGGACAGACATAGATGTGATTATAACCATGCCCTCAGTGATGGGTAAGATAGGTCAGTTGGGACGAATACTCGGTCCCCGTGGTCTCATGCCAAACCCGAAAAGCGGGACGGTAACCATGGAGATAAGTAAGGCTGTCAAGGAGGTGAAGCAGGGTAAAATCGACTTTAAAGTAGACAAAGCCGGTATTGTTCACGCTTCCATCGGAAAAGTATCCTTTGAACCTCATAAAATCGTTGATAACGCTAAGGAATTTCTCTTTATGATCAACAAACTGAAACCTGCCTCTGCTAAAGGAACATACATCAGAAGTATATTCCTCTCAAGCACTATGAGCGCAGGGCTTAAGGTTGATCCCAAGAGCCTTGATGTTTAATTGAAAGTTAAACCGTAGAGAGATTATGAGAAAAGAAGAAAAAGCCGATATCATCAACAGCCTGGCTGCGACTCTTAAGGAGTACAGCCATTTCTACCTGACTGATACTGCACAGCTCAACGCTGCTGACACCAGTGACCTAAGAAGGAAGTGTTTTGAGAACCAGATAAAACTGGTTGTTGTCAAGAACAAACTACTGATCCGGGCATTGGAGCAGGCAGGTCTGGAATGCGGAGAACTTTTCCCCGTACTTACAGGCGCAACTGCCGTGATGTTCTCGAATAACGGAAACTCTCCTGCAAAAATGATTAAGGAGTTCCGTAGATCGCATCCTAAACCACTTGTAAAAGGCGCTTACATAGAAGAGTCAATTTACGTCGGTGAGAACCTCCTTGAGACCCTCGTGGCTCTCAAATCAAGGGAAGAACTCCTCGGTGAAATCATCTCTCTCCTGCAGTCGCCCGCGAAGAACGTTATCTCCGCACTACAATCAGGTGGTACAACAATTCATGGTGTTCTTGAAACACTTTCCAACAAGTAATTATTAAGTTAAATAAATTAAAATTTCTATAAAAATGGCAGATCTTAAGAAGTTTGCAGAAGAGTTAGTGAACTTAACCGTTAAAGAGGTTAACGAACTCGCAAAAATATTGAAAGACGAGTATGGTATCGAACCTGCTGCAGCAGCAGTGGCTATGGCAGCCCCTGCAGCATCAGAAGCCCCCGTGGTTGCTGAAAAAACCAGCTTTGACGTTATCCTCAAGAGTGCAGGCGGCCAGAAGCTTCAGATCGTGAAACTTGTAAAAGACATTACAGGTCTCGGTCTTAAAGAAGCTAAAGCCGTTGTTGATGCCGCTCCCGGCGCAGTCAAAGAAGGCATAACCAAGGAAGAGGCAGAAAGCATTAAGAAACAGTTAGAAGACTCAGGAGCTGAAGTTGAACTTAAATAAGCTATACCTGATTACCGGGTTGTAGGTTTAGTCCCGAGTTTTCGGGACTAAGCCTTTTTGTCATTTTAATATAAGTTCACTTAATCCTACCACAATGTCCTCAAAAAATACCGAACGAGTCAGTTTCGCATCAAAGATAAATCAGCTTGAATATCCTGATTTTCTTGAGATTCAGCTTAAATCTTTCGCCGAGTTTTTTCAGCTTGGCACCACACCCGAGAACAGGAGGAAAGAGAACCTTTACCAGGTTTTCACGGAGAACTTCCCCATTACCGATACCAGGAACAACTTTGTACTTGAGTTTCTGGATTATTCAATTGACCCACCGCGTTATACTATCGATGAGTGCATCGAGAGAGGCCTTACCTTCAGCGTTCCGCTGAAAGCCAAGCTGAAACTCTACTGCACTGATCCCGAGCATGAGGATTTTGACACTGTCATTCAGGATGTTTACCTGGGCGTCATACCCTACATGACAGAGCGCGGTACATTCGTCATAAACGGCGCCGAGAGAGTAGTTGTCTCCCAGCTCCACAGGTCGCCCGGCGTATTCTTCGGACAGAGTGTCCACGCCAACGGCACCAAGCTTTATTCCGCCCGTATCATTCCATTCAAGGGTTCATGGATAGAGTTCGCCACAGACATCAACAACGTGATGTACGCCTATATCGACAGGAAAAAGAAACTGCCTGTCACAACCCTTCTGAGGGCAATAGGCTTCGAAAGCGACAAAGACATCCTGGAGATCTTCAATCTTGCTGAAGAGCATAAAGTCTCCAAGGTGAATATTAAAAAACTTATCGGCCGTAAACTGGCAGCAAGGGTGCTGCGTACCTGGGTCGAGGACTTCGTTGACGAGGATACCGGTGAAGTGGTCTCCATTGAACGTAACGAGGTTGTACTCGACAGGGAGACGGTCATCGAAAAC
>Ga0209464_10000321_pt1 | contig 15606 bp, 10 predicted proteins | sample DOMMetBare1Fresh_2_FD_187473 | JGI IMG/M metagenome (GOLD analysis project Ga0209464, IMG submission 187473) | Wetland sediment microbial communities from St. Louis River estuary, USA, under dissolved organic matter induced mercury methylation -... | ecosystem: Environmental > Aquatic >...
CGCAACTTCCAAAAATTCTGACCGGACGCATCGATGGCCGAGCCTAGATCCTCGGCAAAGCGCCTGTTGTACTCTTCGAGCAAAGGCACGAGAACCTTGCGATCGATATCGTCGACAGGCTCTTGCACAAGGCCCGGCAGCACCTCTTTTTCATCCAGTTGGTGCTTCAGGTAGATAATGCCGCCATGCATGCCGGTAGCCAGGTATTCGCCTGCGTGCCCCAGAAGGACGATGATGCCGCCTGCCAAGTACTCGCCTAAGAAGTTACCCGCGTTGCCACCGATGACGACCATGGGGCATTTTTCCTGGTATTGCTTCATATGAATGCCGACACGCCACCCGCAGTCATCGCGGACGAAAATACGGCCGCCACGCATAGCGTACCCGGCAGCATCCCCGCAACGTCCGTGGATGATGATCTCGCCGTCGTTCATGGTGTTTCCTACTTGGTCTTGAGCGTTGCCGAAGACCTCGATATGCCCGCCGTCCATGTAGCTGGCCATATCGTTGCCGGGAGTCCCGTGAATAAGAAGGGTCTTACCCGCAGGCATCGCGCATCCCAGGTATCGCTGAGCATACACATCTTGCAAGATCAGCGTATCGTAGATATCGAGCGCCTCGTGCACCCGTTCGTTCGCTTCTTTGAAATGTGACGTACCCAAAACCAAGGTATCGGACACAACAGGCGCAGCCTGCGCTTCATTCGCCATTATTCGCCACCTTCTTTCCATCCGCGTTGATCAAGATCCGCCGGATAGCATCGATGCAGACGAGACCAACGCACCGATTGCGGAAAATCGAGATTGGTCGGCGCTTGGTCGAAGAAATCTTCAGCAAGCGTTGACAACGGGATGCACTGGTCGATAACCGCCGTGTAAATTCCAGCATTATCAGGTCTGTTGAGCAGGATGTACCCGAACAAGCGATCGCCCTTGGTGACGAACTTCGCATATGCCGAACCGTCGGATATGATGCGCGTTTGGTAGCCGCCTTCGGGATCGGGGTTGATGACCCCGCTCGTAAGAAGGGATATATCAAAGAAATCGACAGCATTCAAAGCGAAGTTGCCCTCGAATACGGGAGCTTGGTCTGCAGCAGCCATATTGGCACCCGCTACCTTGCCCTGGATAACGGCATTCGGCCAAAGGGCCAAGGGACGTTTGCTGCCATCGAGCGTATCGATGGTCTGCGTGATATCCCCCGCCGCATAGACATCGGAAAGCGTCGTGCGCATCGTAGAATCGCAGACCGCACCGCGCTCGACATCCGCTCCGGCCTCAGACAGCAGGGCAGCATTGGGACGCACGCCCACAGCAGCCACGACTACGTCGCAGGCAAGCTCTTCGCCGTTGGTGAGAAGGGCGCACCCGATTGCGTCGCCGTCGCCAAGCAGCTTGCTAGCGGTGATGCCCGGCATGCAGGAGATGCCGCGATCGGCAAGTTCGCGCACCAGGATGGCGGCACCTTCGTCATCGAGAACGGCGGGCAGGATGCGCGGAGCCATTTCGAGAACGACAACTTCATCGACGTGCGCATGCAATGCCTCGGCGGCCTTCAGGCCGATCAAACCGCCACCGATGACGATGGCGCGGCTCGTACGACCTTCGGCATGGGCTTTCTCGGTTGCCGCGACAGCAGCCTTCCATGCAGATTTAGCATGGTCCAAGGTGATGAACGGATACACGTTCGTACGGTCGGCAAGTCCTTCGATTGGCGGGATGAACGGAATGCTCCCCATCGCAGCCAGGACCTTTCCGTAGCCGACGACGCTTCCGTCTTCGAACGCAACCTGATGGGCGACAGCGTCGAGCTTCACAGCCTCGCCGCCTTTCCCGAAGCGGGTCTCGATGACATTGGCCTCGTAGAAATCGGCAGGTTTATACCCGATTCGATCCTCATCGGTCTTGCCTTCGACCAGATACGAGATGAGCGGACGGCCATATGCGGCGTACGGTTCGGGGGATACCATCATAATGCTCCCCTGGCGATCGTACGCACGGATCTTTTCGGCGGCGGCCACACCCGCAGCCGAATTGCCCAAGATCAAGTAATCAACCTGCTTAGATGCGGACATATTGCCGCCGTTCTGCTCTCCCATGCTAGCACTCCTCGCTTTCCACGTAGATAAGTGCGCGGTTCGGGCATGCCTTGACGCAGCTGGGTTCGCCGGGCTCGCCATGTCCGTCGCCACACAGGTCGCATTTCAAGGCCACGGTCTCGATATGAACAGCGCCAAACGGACAAGCGGATACGCACGTCCGGCAACCGACGCATTTTTCGGGATCGCTGGTAACCACACCGGTCACAGGATTTTTCTGCATCGCGCCCGAGATGCACGACTCAACGCATTTCGGATCAGCGCAATGACGGCAGTTCACCGCCAAAGACAGCTGTTTTCCGCCTTCAACGCAGACCCGCGCATCGGGAGCATCCTCGAAATTGAATGCTTTCACCGGGTTTTGGCTTCTGGAATGGAACGTCTTGCAAGCAACTTCGCAGCGCTTGCAGTCGATGCACCATTGCTCTATCGCATAGATTCGTTTCATCGTCATCACTCTCCCGCGTACTTCACGCCGAGAATCTCAAGTTCCTTCTCGTTCAACCCGACACCGCGCAGCATCAGTCGATTGCCCCGCAGGGAATCGATCGAGTTTATGCCCATGCCGCCGATCATTTCCTGAATCTCATGATTCCAGGCGCGGACGAGGTTCGCCACGCGTTCGGCTGCGATTTCAGGGTTGAGACGACGCGTAAGCTCGGGACGCTGCGTCGCAATACCCCAGTTGCATTTGCCGCTGCCGCAATCCTGGCACTGATGGCAGCCAAGTGCGATGAGAGCCGCGCTGCCGATATAGACGGCATCGGCACCCAAGGCAATCGCGCGCACGATATCGGCGGAAGACCGAATCGAGCCGGAGGCGACAAGCGACACCGTTGAACGGATACCTTCATCACGCAACCGCTGGTCGACCGCAGCCAAAGCCAACTCGATGGGAATACCGACATTGTCGCGAATACGGGTGGGAGCAGCGCCCGTACCTCCACGGAAGCCGTCGACCACGATGATGTCGGCTCCGGCACGGGCAACACCGGATGCGATGGCGGCCACATTGTGCACGGCGGCGATCTTCACAGCAACGGGCTTCGTGTAGCGGGTTGCTTCCTTCAAACTGAAGATCAGCTGGCGCAGATCTTCGATAGAGTAGATATCGTGATGAGGCGCCGGGCTGATGGCATCGGTTCCTTCGGGAATCATGCGGGTGCGGCTGACCTCGGCATTGACCTTCTCGCCGGGCAAATGCCCACCGATACCCGGCTTAGCGCCTTGGCCGATCTTGATTTCGATCGCAGCACCGGCATTCAGGTAATGAGGGTCGACGCCGAAACGGCCTGATGCAACCTGCACGATCGTGTTCTTGCCGTATTGCTCAAGATCCTTATGCAAGCCGCCTTCACCGGTATTGAAGAACGTACCTAGCTCGGTCGCAGCCATGGCAAGAGCCTTCTGCGCATTGAAGCTGATCGCGCCAAAACTCATAGCGCCGAACATCACCGGCACATCGAGCCTGATCTGGGGAGGCAACGTCGATTCGACCGCATGGGTGCGTTCGTTCACCTTCAGAACATCGGGACGCCCGCCCAAGAACACGCGGGTTTCCATAGGCTCGCGCAAGGGGTCGATCGAGGGGTTCGTCACCTGGCTGGCATTGAGCAGCAGGTGATCCCAGTAGATGGGGTACGGTTTGGGGTTGCCCATGGAAGACAGCAGAACCGCGCCGGTCTGCGATTGCTTGGCAATGTCTTGCATGTATGCAAGGGTCCAGTTGTTGGTGCCATTACCGACCTGGGGCCATTTGTCGATGGCAAGCGCCTTCGTAGGGCACATGACCACACAACGTTGGCAGTTCACGCATTTGGCGTGATCGGCGGTAACGCGCCCAAGGTCCTCATCGACCTTGTGAACGTCGTTCGCGCAGGAGCGCTCGCACACGCCGCATTGGATGCACAGATCCTCGTCGCGCAGCACTTTGTATCTGGGAAGCACGTAATCGAGCATGCTACACTCCCCTCTTTCGGGTTCGGGTAGGTGCGGCTGATGTCAGTTGCGCCTTTGGTTTCTCATGGAGAGGCTCGTTGACGGCCGCTTCCTGGGCCTTGCGCGCAGCTACTTCATCAAGCTGGACGACGAACGGTACGCCGCCCTCGATGGAACAAACGTTTTCAGCATCGGGGCAGACGACTTCGATTGCAGCTTGCTCGCTGGCAAGGTACACCATAGAGCCCTTTTCGGCAGCCATAAGGGCCCGTAACTTCAAACGGTCGTTCAGGGCCAGCAGACCTTCTTCCGACCCCAGGATCACCGAAAACGGACCGTTGACCAGAGCGCTGCTGTAGACGATCCGCAGGGCTGATTCATATCGGGCCTGTTCAGGATCCATACGATCAATGTCATCCCAGCTCGAAGCAGTCATGATATGGGCGGCTGTTTCCTGAGAGAAGCCATGGCGACGCGCCAGCAGGTCGAAGAGGTACGTGATGACCTCGGTGTCGGTCTGCAACGTGCAATCGTAGCCGAACTGCTCGACGTATCGTCGGTTCGCGTCGTAGCTCGATATTTCACCATTATGGACGATAGACCAGTTCAGCAGGGTGAACGGGTGAGCGCCGCCCCACCATCCAGGGGTGTTGGTAGGGAAGCGCCCATGAGCCGTCCACAGCCAGGCCTTGTAGTCCTGGATGCGGTAGAATTCGCCGATCTCTTCAGGGTAGCCGACACCTTTGAAGGCGCCCATGTTCTTACCCGACGAAGCAACGAACGCACCGTCGATGTGCGCATTGATATGGAATACGCGCTGCATCGTGTATTCGGCTTCGTCCAGCTCGCTTTCGGCAAGCTTCGCGGGATCGGGTTGCAGGAAGTAACGCCAGATATGCGGCGGATTTTGAATCGTGCGTACTTTGTCGGTGGGGATGCGTTCCTGCTTCTCGCATCGGAAATGGATATCCAGAAAGCGCTCCGTTTCCAAACGCGCCTCGCGCGAATCGAAGAAGATATGGAACGCGTAGAGTTCCTTGTAATCGGGATAGATGCCATAGGCCGCAAAACCGCCGCCCAGACCGTTGCTACGATCATGCATCAGGGCAATGGACTTCAGGATGTCCGAGCCATCGTGGCGCGTGCCGCTTCGATCCATGATGCCCGAAATGGCGCAACCGGAAGGAATCCTGACCTCGCCTTCACGTGGAGCCATGTAATACACCTCGTCTTTCGCAATCGCCGAGTGCGACGAGGAATTCAGAGGGTGCGAGACTTGCGTGCAGATGCCTTCAGCATCGGCACGTCCTGTTCGCGAAACCCCTGGATGTTCCGCGTTGCGATTCAGCCATTATCTCTGCGGATCGCGCATGATCCGCTATCTGTAGTCCGGCAAGTGTATGAAATTATTGTTTCGAACGTGTGAACTATCGCAAACTAAAGCAAACTACACAATCCGCGCACACAGGAAAGCAGCACGCACGCGCAGAGCCTCGCCGTATCGAACCCCTGCGCGCGTAGATGAAAATCAGCCGCGCACTTCGGCGCCGGTTGCTGCGCATACCTTCTTGACCAGGCGCGCGTGGGCCTTGTCCACCTCTTCGCTCGTAAGTGTACGATCGGCCGCACGATAATGCAGGGCATAGGCCATCGACTTCTTGCCCGCACCGATACGCTGCTCGTCTCGGTACACATCGAAAAGGCGCACATCTGCCAGGAGTTTTCCTCCCGCCGAATGCATGCACTGCACCAGGCGTTCATCGGTCACGTCGTCGTCGACAACGAATGCTATATCCATAGATACAGCGGGGAATTCGGGAACGTCGATATACTCGCGAGACGGATGTGCTGATTTCTCGATCAATGAAGCATCGAGTTCGAACGCGACAACCGGAGCCGTCGCTTCATAGGACTCCACAGCCAGCGGGTGCAATTCCCCCACCCAACCGATGACGGCACCGGCGACGAATACTGCAGCCGCGCGTCCAGGCTGCAAGAACGACGCCTCTTCTGCCTCAAGGGGCTTGAAGCGGATTTTCGGCATGGCCAATTCACGGGCGATGTTTTCCACAACCCCCTTGCCATCGAAGAAGTCAAAGGGAACAGAAGGAGCGTTCCATTCAGCCTCGTGCAGCGCCCCCGCCAACACACCTGCGACTCTACGCTGTTCTTTGGGCAACTTGCATCCTTCATGGGCAGCAAACACCATGCCCATTTCATACAGCTGGATATTCGCAACGCCGTGATTCTGGTTGTAGGACACGCTTCGCAGCAGCCCCGGAATGATGCTCTGCCGCATGATGGACTGCTCCGCATTGATGGGATTGAGCAGTTCGACGGACTCGCCGCTTATAAACGTATCCATCCGCAGCTTCTGCAGCTCATCGGGGCACCCGAACGAATAGGTCATCGTCTCGTTCAAACCGCTTGCACGCAGTACGGCATGCAGCTTTGCCGCGATGAGCTCGGAAGCGCTGCGGCGCCCTATGCGACCGCGTCCTCCAGGAAGGGTCGATTCGATCTTCTCCATGCCGTAGAGGCGCAGGACTTCTTCGTATAAGTCGATTTCACGTTCGAGGTCCGGACGGAACGACGGGGCCTCGACATCGAGAACGTCAGATTCCGCGTCCGACACGACGCAGCCCAATCGCGTAAGGATGTCGACGATTTCGGCACGCGGAATGTCAGCCCCCATCATCCCGCAGAAACGTGCGATGCGGAAGGCCAAGCGAGCAGGCTTGCGTTGGATAGGCCATTCGTCGACAAGGCCCTGGCACACCGTACCGCCTGTCAGGCTGGCAATAAGGGCGGCGGCGAAATCGGCATTGCGCGCAATAGCCGATGCATCGACCGTTCGCTCGTATCGAATGCTGCTTTCACTGATCAAACCAAGATTGCGGCTCGTACGGCTTGTATGGGCAGGATTGAACGTCGCAGTCTCAAGCAGCACCGTGCATGTCGCATCGGTCACCTCGGAATCAAGTCCGCCCATGACACCGGCCAAGGCCACGGGTCGCTGCGGCGTCGCGATGACCGTCATATCGGAAGAGAGCGTGCGCTCTTCCCCGTCGAGCGTCGTAAGCTTTTCGCCCTCGGCAGCAGCCCGCACGATGATATGGGCCCGTCCATCTTCGACATCGAGCTTGTCGAAATCGAAGGCATGAAGCGGCTGGCCCAACAGGAATAGCACGTAATTCGTTGCGTCGACGACATTGTTGATACTGCGCGCACCCGCGGCAGCAACGCGCTGCGCCAGCCAATCCGGGCTCGGACCGACCTTCACGTTGCGAATCAGGCGCACCGTGTACCGTTCGCAGCGCTCGGAATCGGCAAGAGAGACCGCAACCGAAGAAGCCGTGGAGTCAGATCCCTCGACCAAGTCGAATCCAGCCGTAGCCTCGGATACGGGAACCCGATACATGGCCCCGACCTCACGGGCCATACCCTCCATCGAAAGGCAGTCAGGACGATTGGGCGTTATCTCCAAATCGAGAATAGTGTCGGATATCCCCTGATAGCGGGCAAAATCTTCACCGATTGGAGCGTCTTCGGGAAGGATGAACAAGCCATCCACATCGTCGCCCAAGCCCAGTTCACGCGCCGAGCAATTCATTCCGTAGCTGGCTTGGCCGCGTAGCTTGCTCTTCTTGATCACGATGCCGCCAGGGAGCTGCGCCCCTATCATGGCAACGGGAATCTTGTCGCCTTCGTAAAAGTTCTGCGCACCGCACACGATATCCAAAGGCACCGGCTGGCCCTGCTCGTCGACGTTGCGGGCACCGACATCGACCCGCGTGCAGAACATATGATCAGAATCGGGATGGGGCTTCTTCTCGACAATCTGCCCTATGACCACGTGATCCAGCGAAGCCCCTGCAGATTCAATGCCTTCGACGCCGGTGCCGGTCAAATCGAGACGGTCGCAGAATGAAGCGATATCGGCTGGAACCTCGACGTATTCGCCCAACCATTTCAAAGATACTTTCATGCTCGGCCTCCTAGAACTGGCGCAGGAAGCGCATGTCGCCCTCGAGCAGCATGCGCAAATCGGGAACGTTGTACTTCAAACAAGCGATGCGTTCGACACCCATGCCGAATGCAAACCCGGAATAGACTTCGGGATCGATGCCGGCATACCCGAACACATTCGGGTCGACCATGCCGCAGCCCAGCACCTCGACCCATCCGGTACCCTTGCAGAAGCGGCACCCCTTGCCATGGCAGATACCGCAGCTGACATCCGCTTCGGCAGACGGTTCGGTAAAGGGGAAATAGTGCGGCCGCAGACGGGTTTTGCGGTCTTCGCCGAATATCTGCTTGCAGAAGTAGTCGATGGTGCCCTTGAGGTCACCGAACGTGATGCCCTTGTCCACAACCAGACCTTCTATTTGGTTGAACTGGGGCAGATGGCTCGGATCGGCCACGTCGCGACGATACACCTTGCCCGGCGCGATGATGTAGATGGGAGGCTCTTGGTTCTCCATCGTGTGAGCTTGAACGCCGCTTGTCTGCGTACGCAAAAGCACATCGGACTCACCGCGCACGGCAGCAACATCGCCCGAGCGGTCGACGACGTAGAACGTATCCTGCATCCCACGGGCAGGATGGTCGGCCGGAGTATTGAGCGCTTCGAAGTTGTAGTAATCGGTCTCCACTTCGGTGCCCGATGCGACCGTGTAGCCGATACCGAGGAACACTTCCGAGATCTCATCGGTAATACGGCTGATAAGATGCCGGGTGCCGACCTGCTGTGCCCGTCCTGGCAACGTCACATCAACCGCCCCCGCTGCCATACGAGCATCAAGCTCGGCATGCTCGAGAGCGTGCTTGCGCACCTCCAAGGCACCTTCGACCGCCTTGCGCACGATATTGGCAGTCTTCCCCACTGCAGCACGCTGGTCGGCTGGAACCTGGCCCATGGAGCGCAGGTACCCCGTCAGGGTCCCCGATCGGCCGAGCACTGCCACGCGGACCTTTTCCAATGCGGTAGTATCTGCGGCAGATTCAATCGCCGCAAGCGTCCCCGCCTGCAAGGTGGTGAGTTCATCCACGATTGCCATATGACTTTCCTTCCAAACTGCAGCCCATGATATAAAAAGCCCCTTCACATCCTTGTTTCCAAGGACGAGAAGGGGCTCTCGCGGTACCACCCTGGTTGACGGCCTACGCACAGCGCATGCACGCTGCCTAGAACCATCCGCTTACCTGCTCTGTAACGGGAGCTCCCGACGCCGTCTACTGACCTTGCGAATTCTGCGCTCTGCAGAAACTGCCAGATGTTCAACAACGCGGCTGATAAAGTGAATCGCTGCGCACGCTCCCGGATTCTTCCAGCCGATGGAATCCTTCTCTGGCAGGTGCATGAACCCGCAGCGCTGTCTTCGTCTTCGCCTTTGAACGTTATACGATTGTGATTGTGCAGTATAGCGTATTTCGTTTAGCCCTGTGCCCCTTGTTTCACAGCGCCTCCATACGTAAGGAAAATTGCAAGCGGAATAATAGTCCGTCCTGCACACCATGGGGCCGGCACAGAGCCGGCCCCATGGTGAAGGGAGGGGAAGATATGGCGCGTCGAAGCGCGCCCGGGAGGGTTATGCCTTCGCGAGCTTTTTGCCGAGCAGATAGCCATAGGTTATACAACGACCATGGGCATTGCCTGCTACGTTGATGGGATAATCGACCGCAGTAACATCTCCCATGCAGTTGCCCAGTGCATACAAACCGCTCACCGGCTGAGCATTGGCATCAAGGCACTGGAAATCGGTGTTGACGCGCAGGCCTCCGGTTACCGTCAACAAAGCCGGAGCGACCTTCAATGCATAGAACGGGCCTTGTTTGACAGGAGTGAGGAAGACCGGCTTCTTGTAGTAGTCAGTATCTTCTCCAGCTTCGCACAAGCCGTTATAGCGGTCGATCGTCGCCTTCAGCGTCGATAGATCGACGCTCATCTTCTTTGCCAGCTCGTCGAGAGTGTCGGCCTTATAGGCGATGCCCGAATCGATGTACTTGGGAATCTGGGTCTCGAAGTATGCCGGAGCAAGGGCCGGATCCGACCCATACGGCCGGAAGCTGTCCCAGAACATACCGCCGCCATAGGGCAGGCCCTTCAGCAAGTCGGATTCCCAATTCGCATCGAACACCGAGTAGGCATAGCCTTCGGGCTGACGGTTGATGGCAAGCGACTTGCCCTGAACCCAGGTATCCTCGCACATGAATCGTTTGCCTTCTGTGTTCACGAACAGAAAAGGCCCATGGAACCAGCAGAACGCTTGAGGATGCATCATCGTCGGGAACGGAAGATCCTGGATCTGAGCGCCGGCCCACATACCCATCTTATGGCCATCGCCGGTATTCGCCCCCATCGGAGTGTATTGCGTGCGGTCGAATCCCCATTTCGTGCATATGGGGGCATAGGCTTCGCACATCTCGCGATTCCCGCCGATGTCGCCCGCGCACAAGACGACGGCCTTCGAAGCGTTGTAGCGGACGTATCCGTCATCGGTTTTGCAGATGCACCCGACGACCTTGTCGTTTTCTTTCACCAGCTGCTGTGCTGGTGAATCGAATACGAATTGCGCACCGGCTTTGACGGCATCGTCGTAGCAAAGTTCGGCCCCTACGAAGCCCGTCGACTTCATGCTGCTGCCCTGGGGCGCCATAACCATGTGGTATCCAGGTTGTTCTGCATACACATCGTCATGGCTGTAGAAAGCACCGACCATAACCGAGCATCCGGCAGCTTCTGCCTTGTCGAGGAGCCAATTGCTGGCGACTTCGGAATTGTTGAAGAACTCGACGATCAGATCCTCATTCGCGCGGCTGGAACACTGGGCGATCCAATGCTGCTTCGCGTTCACCTTGTCCACAACGATGCCCTGCTTGTCCATGTACCGGGATTTGATGGCACCGAATCCGCCACCGCGACCATTCCAGTTGGATGTCTTTTCGACCACCGTCACCTTGCCACCGTTTTCGGCACACGCGCAGGCACAGGCGCATCCGGATATGCCGGCTCCGATGATCAGCGTGTCGGTGTCAACTGTCTTTGCAATGTCGGTAATAGGTTCGGGAGCCGCTTCCCACGAATAACCGGTCCCCGGTTTTGCAGATGCATCCGACGAAGCTGCACTCGATGAGCCCTTCGGCGAGCAACCGGCAAGCACGCCGGCCGCAGCCATAGCGCTGGTTGCGGCAGCCCCTGTCAGAAAGCTGCGGCGAGAGATACCCTTTGACATAGAATCCTCCTCGAAGATACGTACGAACTGCAGCAGATCCTCCACGACCGCTGCGAGCGTTTCATGCGCCTAGAAGCCACCTTAGGCCCTCCATACGCACGAAATCCATGCACCGAAAGGTTCATTGCCGAAAGATGGGCCGTTTCGGTCCATGCCGAACACGAACGGAAAACGCGATGGACGGCATCGGTTCGGTACAATGGACGGCAAGGGCGCGAGGGGGCGTCCCCTCGACCGACTACGGAGGAATCGGTTTATGTCACCTCATACACGAAAGCTCGGCTCGTCGCTCGAACTGCTGGGGCTTGGATTCTGGCAAGCTTGGTGGATGACCGCCATGTGCTCGGACGTTCTCCTGCCGAAAGGCGACGCGGGACTGCCGTTGTTCGACGCTGTCACATGGGTCATGCTTATCACGGCATTCGGCTACCTGACCGTCATCGGGCTTTCCCGGAAGGCAGGTGCGTTTATCGGACGCCCTCGTATGCAGATCGCTGCTGCCGTGCTGGCAGCGTGCGGCTCCTTGGGAATGGCAGCTTCATCGGCGTTGCCCGGCACGGAAGCATTCGTTTTCTTCTTCCTTGCATCAAACAGCCTCTTTGCCTTAGGCAACGCACTCCTGCTCATCATGTGGGGCGAACTCTGGAGCACCTTGGCGACGGGGCGGGTAGCACGGTGCCTGTTCTCTTCGTATTTATTCGCCTTCCTGCTGTACTTCGCACTTATATCGCTCCCCCGCATGCTCTCGGTACCGCTTCTTGCCGCATTCCCCATCATCTCGCTGGCGATACTGCGCTCTTCTCTAGACGGACCCAAACGTTCCCCTGCTGCAATTGAATTCGAGATGGAATGCCCGCCGAGCCTTACTCTTCTCGCCCCAATCGCACTGATAAGCACCGTCTGGGGAATCGCCGAATCCCTGTACCCGGCACTCGCCGCCGCCCATGGCGCTGCTATAGAGACGTCGTTCATCGCGGCCGGCATCCTTCTGGGAGCCGTGCTTCTTTCAATCATCGTCTTTCCGCCCGCTATCGAGCCGGTGGCGCTTTACCGGATTATCGTGCCATCGATTTCATGTGGGCTCATCCTCTTGGTCTTGCTTCCCGGCAGCCTGGCAAGCATCGGAAACGGCCTGATCATACTGGGCGTCTACTCGCTCGATATGCTCATCATGCTCGTCTCGACCGATTTGGCGTTCCGTACGAGACAGCCCGTAGTGGTCCTGTTCGGAATGGGCATCTTTACCGCCCGTCTGTTCTCGGTCGGGGGAAAAATGGCAGCAAACGGCATGATGGCAGCGCCTCAATGGAGCCTGGAACAGTCGTACGGGGTATTGCTTGCCTGCACGATGCTGGTGATACTGGCGGGCACGTTGCTTTTTACGCAATCCGACCTCATGAAACTCTACCGCACGAAACCGGCGCGCGCAGCCGCCGAATCGATGAGGGACCGTTGCATGAAGATTGCTCAGAAATGCGGTCTGACCCAACGAGAGCAGGAGGTTCTGCTGTTGCTGGCCCATGGCAGGAGCATCCCCTATATCGCCGGAGAATTGACGATTGCCACGGGAACGGCGAAGCACCACGTGTCGAATATCTACCGCAAGATCGGCGTCTACGATCGCCAGAGCCTACACGACGTCATCGAGCAGGGCGATGCGGGCCGGGGATGCGATTAGCTGCTGCGCTTTACGCGCGTTCCCGCCTTACGGCGCATGAAACCCTACGACGGGAACGCATCCGGCGCTACGCCGATTGCCCGGCCGCGCGCTCTTGTTCTTTCAAAGCCAGACGCGCCAGGGATACGATTTTGACGACGATGACGCCTTCGGACACGACATCCCCCTCATCGTCAGTGGCGACGACTGTCCAAAACTGCTTGCGGCCGCGTTCGCCCTGGTCTTCTTCGCGGTCGAGGATCGCCTCGCCGTGCAAAAGCCCCGCTTTACCGCTTTTCCGGTGACGCACATGCACATCAATGCCGAACGGCCGCTCCCGATCAAGGTCTGCATTCAGTTCGCTTCCGCGACTGGCTGCGGATTCCAAGAGCGCTATCGTCGCACCTCCATGCAGGAAGCCGAACGGTTGGAGAACCGCCGACGTGATGGGCATGTCGGCTCGTACACAGGTGGGGCTTTCTGAGACGAACGAAACATCCAAGGTACCGTTCAAACCTGAAGAGACATCGACTTTCATGGCATATTCCTTCCAGCGTTTTCCGCCAGTATACCATCGCTCCCCCGAGGCTTCAGACCCACGGAATCGACTGTTTGTCCGCTTTAGCGAGCAGCAAATTCAGCTATGGCTTTGAGGAAATCCTCTCCGTAGCGTTCCGCTTTCACTTGGCCCACACCTGAGACCTCTAGCAATTCCGCTTCGTTGCCGGGCATGCGACGGCACATGTCGTGCAGCGTATGGTTGGAGAATACGATGTAGGCAGGAACCCCAGCTTGGGCAGCTATATCGGTACGCAACTCCTTCAAAGCCGCAAACAACGGCATATCTTCGGAAGCGCGCTCGCTAGAACGCTTGGCAGAAGCTGCGCCCTTGTCTTCAAGCGGGGGAATCTTGATGCGGAATGATCGACGTTCATGCAGGAAACGGAGGGAACCCTCGCCCGTTGCTACAACAGGATAATCCCCCGCAGAGCATTCCAGCAGCCCGCCATCGATAAGACGATCGAGAATGAAGCGGATGCGCTTCGCCGGCACGTCCGCCATGATTCCATAGGTAGAAAGCGAATCGAGGTCATTGCTCATGATGCGTTCGGATTTCGAACCGCGCAGTATATCGACGATAGCCGTGCGACCCAGCGTGCGGCTGCGTTCGGCAAGACGGTAGACGCAGCTTATGATCTTCTGCGCTTCGACCGTGACGTCCTGCTCCTCGAAATCCGTTTCGCAATTGCCGCAATGACCGCAAAAGCTCGGAGCCTGCTCATCGAAATAACGCAAGAGGTAGAAGCGCAGGCAATCGGAGGTTGTGCAGTAGAATGTCATCGCCTTCAAGCGATCGAGGCTTCGATCGAGCAGCTGGGTGCGCGTCTTCTCGTCCACGGCCTCACTTTCGGCCGAACTGCGTCGGATAAGAAAATCGCAGGTATGCACGTCTTTGGGCGCATAGAGCACAACGCAATCCGCCGGCTCTCCGTCGCGCCCGGCGCGCCCTGCCTCCTGGTAATAGCTTTCGACGTCCATCGGCATGTTGTAGTGAATGACGAATCCGACATTGCTTTTATCGATGCCCATACCGAACGCGTTCGTTGCAACCATGATCGATGTACGATCGTAGACGAAATCCTCCTGGTTCTTCTGGCGTTCGCGGGAAGAAAGCCCTGCGTGATAGCGTGTCGCTGCAAATCCCTGCTCGCTTAGGTACGCGCACACCTCTTCTACGGTCTTGCGCGCCGAGCAGTACACGATTCCGCTCTGGTCGGCATGTTTTCTACAGATTGACAGGAGGGCTGCATCTTTGCTTTTCGGATGACGCACCTCGAAATGCAGGTTCGGGCGATCGAAACTGGCAACGACAACCAAGGGGTCGCGCAATGCAAGGGATGTGAGAATATCATCGCGAACTACTTTGGTAGCAGTTGCCGTAAGAGCACACACTGCAGGCCGCACTGGCAAGTGCTCAAGAAACTCGCTGATCCTCGTGTAGCTGGGCCTGAAATCCTGCCCCCATTGAGAAATGCAATGAGCTTCGTCTATGGCCAAAAGGGTCGGAGGGTGCTTTTCGCAGAATTCCAGGAAACGCGACGTCGTAAGACGTTCAGGGGCCACGTATATAAGCTTGTAAGCCCCCCGCGCAGCCCGATCGAGGACGATGCCCTGCTGTGCCGGAGAAAGGGCGCTGTTGACATATGCAGCGGGAATACCCGCTTGGGCAAGAGAATCAACCTGATCGGCCATGAGCGATATCAGCGGAGAAACGACGATGGTCACCCCATCGAGGACAATCGCGGGGACCTGATAGCACATCGATTTGCCCGCTCCTGTGGGCATGACCGCAAGCACATCGCGACCGGCGATGACCGCATCCACGATTTCCTGTTGGTTCGGACGGAAAGATTCGTACCCAAAACAGCGTTTGAGAACGGCGGCAGGCGTTTCGGAAGAGAGAACAGGGCTTGCGGCACCCTGAGCGATTGCCCCAACAGCAGAATGCGCTTGGCTCACACCGATTCCCCGTTTTCGACATCGAAAGAACGGTAGAAGCACGATGTATGGCCCGTATGGCATGCGGGACCAGCTGGATCGACCAAGGCAAGCAGCGTATCGGCATCGCAATCATAGCGCAAATCGACCAGCTTCTGGACGTTCCCGCTCTCTTCGCC
>Ga0209464_10000322_pt1 | contig 15601 bp, 10 predicted proteins | sample DOMMetBare1Fresh_2_FD_187473 | JGI IMG/M metagenome (GOLD analysis project Ga0209464, IMG submission 187473) | Wetland sediment microbial communities from St. Louis River estuary, USA, under dissolved organic matter induced mercury methylation -... | ecosystem: Environmental > Aquatic >...
TCGACCCCGACCCCGACCCCGACCTCGACCTCGACCCCGACCTCGACCAGGTCTCCGCCGACGCCATCCCCACGGCCGAGCGCCAGGCCGCGGAGCTGAAGCGGCTCTTCCGCCGCCTGGCGCGCCTGCTCCACCCGGACCTGGCGCGCACCGAGGACGAGCGGCGGCGCCTCTCCGACCTCATGGCGCGTGTCAACGCCGCCTACGCCGCCGAGGACCTGGCGGCGCTCGAGCTCATGGCCGAGAAGGTCGGCGCCGGCGAGCCGCCCGAGGAGCTCTCGGAGGCGGAGCGGCTGGCCCACCTGGCGCGCCGCATCGACCAGCTCGAGCGCGTGGCGGCCTCGCTGCGGCGGGAGCGGGCGCGGCTCGCCGCCAGCCAGACGGCCCGGCTCCACGGCGAGGCCCGCGCCCGGGAGGAGCGAGGCGGCGACTGGCTGGCGGAGCGCGAGGCGGAGCTGCGCGAGGAGGCGGTCGCGGCCGGCGCCGACGCCCTGGCGCGGCTGGCGGCGCTGGCGGGGGCGGCGCGGGAGCTTTCGAGGGCGAGGCGCAAGACCATGAGCGAGCTGACGAGGAAGGGCGGGGGCGCGCTGCGGCGCCCCTTCGATCCGCTGGCCGAGAGCCCGCTGGTGCGGCGCAGCGCGGCGCGCCTGGAGGCGGCGCGGGCCGGCGCGCCGGCGCGGGAGCTGGCGCGCTGGCTGGAGGGGGCGGCGCGGGCGGCGCCGCCGCCGGGACCATGGCAGGCGGCCCTCACGCTCCTCGCCTTCTTCGCCGAGGCGGCGGGCGACCGGCCGCCGCCGGCGCTGGCCGAGGCGGCCGGCTGGGCCGAGCGCTGGGACCGGCTCCGCCAGGCCTGGCCCGGTGCGCCCGACCTGGTCGGCGCGCTGGCGCAGCGGCCGCGCCACCTGGTGCTCGGGGCCCGCACCGGCGAGGACGAGGTGGTGGCCGGGCTGCAGCTCGCCGAGGCCGCGCTGGCCGCCGGGGTGCGACTCGCCCTGGGTCACCGCGGCGTGGCGGAGCTGGGGCGCGAGGTGCTGTCCGCGCTCGGCCCGGTGGAGCGCTGCGCCGGCTGCCAGCGCGAGGTGGTGGCGCGCCACCTCCTGCGCACCCGTGGCCTCGACGAGCTGAACGGCCTCGTCTGCCCCGCCTGCGGCGGCGTGCTGCGCAGCTACTGGCGCTATGGCGAGCCGGAGGGGCTGGAGGCGCTGGCGCCGCTGGCGCTGTCGCTCGGGCTGGTGGCCGAGGTGCCGGTCCGGCTGGGCGCCGCCACGGTGGCCTTCCAGCTCCTCCCCGAGGCCGCCGCATCGCTCACCGCCGCCGGCCTCGTCGGGCTCTTCGAGGCGCTCTACCTCGCCCCCTACCAGGTGGCGCTGGCGCCGGGCGCGCTCGGCGTGGCGGCCGGCGGGCGCCTCCTGTCGCCGCGGGCCCGCGTGGCCGGCGCCGGGAGGCTCACGCTCCGCATCGACGCCGCGTCCGGCCCTGGCGCCGAGGGGCTGGTGGAGCTGCTGCGCACGCGCATCGAGCGCCGCTTCCGCCCCGGCGCCGCGCCCTGACGGCTCGAGCCGCTCCGGGTGCTGCGCACCCAGGTGCAACGGCGCGTGGCACCCCATCGGGCCGGTGCGCGCCCGGGCGACGGCGCGCCGTGCGGCTTAGATGACCTCCGTCGGTGGCGTGGGGGACGCCGAAGGAGGAGCCATGACACCCAGCCACGACGGCGAGACCGCCCCCCGCTCCAACCGCCCCAGCCGGTGGCGCCCGCTCGCCTACCCGGTGCTGGCGGCGCTCTTCGCCTTCGGTGCGGCGCTGGCGCTTCCACCCGAGGTGAGCGCCCCGGTCGCCGTCGCGCGCACCGAGGCCTGCTCCGGCTACGCCCTGGCGCTTCCGCCCGGCCACCCGCCGGTCGACGCGCGCGCCCTCCCGTTCCGTGCCCACGGCTTCCGGCTCCCGCCGGGCATCGACCTCCCTCCCGGACACCCGCCCATCGACGGCCCCGGGCTGGTGGACGACCGGCCGCTGCCCCGCCGCGCCGCACCGATGGTGCCCCAGCCGCACTTCGATCACCCAGAGATCGTCGACATCTAGCGGCCTGCGACAACTCGGCGGCCCACGCTCGGAGCGTGTCCCGCTTGGGTCATGATACACACGTAGCGTGCGGGGAACTGGGCGCATCCTGCTCATCGAGGACGATGCCGGCATCCGCGACACGCTCGCGGAGATCCTGGCCTGTGAGGGCTACCAGGTCGACGAGGCGCGCGATGGCGCCGAGGGGCTGGCGCGTGTCGGCGCAGGGCGGCCGGACCTCATCGTCCTCGACCTCGTCATGCCGGTGATGAACGGCCAGCAGTTCCTGGCCCGGCTGCGCGCCGACGCGGCCACCCGCGACATCCCGGTGGTGCTCATGACCGGCTCGCCGGGCAGCGCCCGGGCGCTCTCCGACGTGGCGGCGGTCCTGCCCAAGCCCTTCGGTCTCGACCGGCTCATGGAAGCGGTGCGCCGCTTCGGCCCGCGCAGCTGACGCCTGGTTGGTCCGCGCGCCTGGCCGAGCCTCGCGAAGGCTGCCCGCTTGCCCCTGCCGGCGCGCCGGCGTAGAGCATCGGGCGTGCGCGTCCTCGTCACCGGCGCCACCGGCCTCGTGGGCGGCGCGGTGGTTCGCGAGCTCCTCCACCGCGGCCACCGCGTGCGCGCCCTGGTGCGCCCCACCTCCGACCGGAGCAACCTGCCGGCGCAAGGCGTCGAGCTGGCCGAGGGGGACGTGCTCGATCGCCCCTCGGTGGAGCGGGCCCTCCAGGGCCAGGAGGCGGTGGTCCACACCGCCGGGGTGGCCACGCTCGACGCCGACCGGGCCACCCTCTTCGCCGTCAACGCCGGCGGGGTCGAGGTGGTGCTGGGGGCGGCGCTGGCGGCCGGGGTGTCGCGCGCCGTGCTCACCTCCTCGACGGCGGTGCTGGGCGGCTCCACCGTGCCGCGCGTGGCCGACGAGGAGACCACCTCCAGCGCCGAGACGCTCGGGCTCGACTACTTCGTCTCCAAGCTGCGCGGCGAGGAGACGGCGCTCGACCTCTCGGCCCGCGGCCTGCCGCTGGTGGTGGTGCGGCCGGCCTACGTGCTCGGGCCCGGCGATCTCAACGGCTCCTCCACCTCGGTGGTGCTGGCGCTGGCGCGCCGGGCCCTCCCCGTCTACGTGCAGGGCGGCGCCTCCTTCTGCGACGTGCGCGACGTGGCCCACGGCCACGTCGAGGCGCTGGTGCGCGGGCGCGTCGGCGAGACCTACATCCTGGGCGGCCAGAACCTCACCATGGACGAGCTGGTGGGGCGCGTTTGCCGCGCCGCCGGCGTGCAGCCGCCCCGGCGCGTCCCCTACGCGGTGGCGCTGGCGGCCACGCGGGCGCTCGGCCTGGCGGCCCGCTTCGGCGGCCCCCGGCCGCCCGCCTCCGAGCCGCTGCTCGCCGCCAGCCGGCTCTACACCTTCGTCACCAGCGCCAAGGCGCAGCGCGAGCTCGGCTACGCCATCCGTCCGGTGGAGGAGTCGGTGCGCGACACGCTGCGCTGGTACCTCTCGCGCGGCGCGCTGCGCCCGGAGACGCCGGAGCTGAAGGCGCTCCTGGCCGAGCCCGCGCCGTGAGCGCGCTGCGGTCGATGCTGGCCGCGCCCCTGGCGCTCCTCGTGCTGACGCTCTCCTTCCCGGTGGCCCTCGCCACCTGGCTGGCCACGGCCGCCTTCGACCAGGACCGGGTGGCCGTGAGCCGGGCCATGGCGGCCCTGGGGCGGCTCATGGTGCGGGCCTCGCCGCTCTGGCGCGTCACGGTGGAGGGGGCCCTGCCGCCGCCCCCGGGCGCCTTCGTGGCCGTGCCCAACCACCAGTCGCTGGTCGACGCGCTGGCCATCGCCTGGCTGCCCCGCGACCTCAAGTGGATCGGCAAGCGCGAGGTCTTCCTGGTGCCCTGGCTGGGCTGGGCCTTCCACCTGGCCGGCTACGTGCCGGTGCTGCGGGGCGATCGGGAGAGCGGCTCGGCGGCGCTGTCGCGCCTGCGCCGGTACCTCGCCCGCGGGCTGCCGGTCGGCCTCTTCGCCGAGGGGACGCGCAGCCGCGACGGCTCCTTGCGCGCCTTCAAGGCCGGCCCCTTCAAGCTGGCCATCGAGGCGGGCGTGCCGGTGGTGCCGGTGGCCATCGCCGGCGCCGGGGCCGCCATGGCGCCCGACACCGCCTGGCTCCGCCCCTCGCACATCCGCGTGCGCATCCTGCCGGCGGTGCCCACCGCCGGGCTCGTGGTGGCCGACGTGGACCGGCTGCGCGAGACGGTGCGCGCCAGGCTGGCCGAGGCGCTCGCGCCGCACGACCGGTGACGGCGGGCACCGCGCGCGGGCCGGCGGTGCGTCGCGCGGGTCGGCTCGCCGCCGACGGCCCGGTTGATCGGCGGCGAGCCCGTCACGAACGGGCCACCCCCGACGCGGGACCGGGTCGACCGGGAGCGAACCGCGCCCGGTCGCGTTCCGCAAGCCGATCGGCGCCGTGATCCGCCGGGATTCCCAGCGCATGCGGCGACCATGACGCACCGTCCTGCGCGATCACGGCGTCCCGCGTTCAGCGGGCGGTCAGATGTGAGGGCAGGTGGTACCGTGAGTGCATTCGTCTTCACTGGCAGCACTGTCCGTCAAACGTCTCTCGGGCAGGAGAGGAGAGGGCATGAAGACTCGCACGCTGGCCGTGGTGTCGGTGGTGATGCTGCTCGCAGCTTGCGCCGGCTCCGGTGGCGCCGACGGCGCGACCGGTCCGAGTGGACCTCCGGGGTCGAAGGGCGATCCCGGCGCGCAGGGCGTGACGGGGCCGAGCGGGCCGCAGGGGCAGCAGGGGCAACAGGGGCAACAGGGGCAGCAAGGCGTGGCCGGGCCGAGCGGGCCGAGCGGGCCGCAGGGCGTGGTCGGGCCGAGCGGGCCACAGGGACAGCAGGGGCAGCAGGGCGTGGCCGGGCCGAGCGGACCGCAGGGCCTCCCGGGCTCGGTTGGCCCGTCGGGACCGGCCGGCGCCAGGGGGCTCAGCTGGCGTGGCGCCTGGGCCTCCACGGAGAGCTACCTCGTGGACGACGCGGTGGAGCGGGACGGATCGGCCTACGTGGCGGTGGCGACCCCCATCACCGGCTTGGCGCCGCCGAGCTCGGAGTGGCAGCTGCTCGCCTCGATCGGCGGGCAGGGGGCGAAGGGCGACCGCGGTGAGCCGGGTTCGAAGGGCGACCCGGGCGTACAGGGGCCATCCGGCCCGCAGGGCGACCCGGGCGTGCAGGGTCCCTCCGGCCCGCAGGGCGACCCGGGCGTGAAGGGCGACCCGGGCGTGAAGGGCGACCCGGGCGTGCAGGGGCCCTCCGGCCCGCAGGGCTTGCCTGGGGAGCCGGGCCAGAAGGGCGACCCGGGCGCCCAAGGTCCGAAGGGTGACAAGGGGCTGGTCTGGTCGGGCACCTGGAACGTGGGCACGACCTACGCGCAGGACGAGGTGGTCGAGCTCGACGGCTCGTCCTACGTCGCCCTGGTGTCGGGGGCCACCACCATGCCTCCCAGCTTCCAGTGGGCGCTGGTGGCGCAGCGCGGCCAGGACGGCGCGCCCGGGCTGCCCGGAGCGAAGGGCGACAAGGGCGACCCCGGCCTGCCGGGCGAGATCGGCCCGACCGGCCCGACCGGCCCGACCGGCCCGACGGGGCCACAGGGGGAGCGGGGGCTCATCGGTGAGATCGGTCCGATGGGACCGACCGGGCCGGTCGGGCCGAGCGGACCCCCTGGGGAGAAGGGAGACAAGGGCGACCAGGGCCTGCCCGGCTCGGCGCTCAACGCGAAGCGCATCGCCATGCTGCGCTGGTGGGGCGTCAACGAGGCCAACGCCTACATCGGCATCGGCTCCTTCCCGTCGCAGATGGCCTTCGATGGCACGCACATCTGGGTGACCGTTCCCGGCGATGGCGTGGTCGTCAAGCGCCGCGCCTCGGATGGTGCCCTGGTCGGGTCCTACCCGGTCGGCGTCGGCGCGCGGGGCATCGCCTTCGACGGCCTGCGCATCTGGGTGGCCAACAGCACCGACGGCACGGTGACCCGCCTGCTCGCCGCCGACGGCTCGTTCCTCAGCGCCGTCCCCGTCGGCGCGCTGCCGCAGGGCGTCGCCTTCGACGGGAAGCACATCTGGGTGGCCAACTTCACCGACAACAGCGTGACCAAGATCGCCGCCAACGGCATCGTGGTCGGCACCTACCCGGTGGGGCTCCAGCCCGTCGGCGTGGCCTTCGACGGCACCGACGTCTGGGTGGCCAACGAGGGCGGCAACAGCGTGACGCGCCTGAACGCCAGCACCGCCGCGCCGGTCGGCACCACCCCCGTCCCCGGCAAGCCCTACGGCCTGGCCTTCGACGGCACGTCGATGTGGGCGAGCCTGGACACGACCAACCAGGTGGTCAAGCTGGACCGGAGCAGCGCCGCCGTGCTGGCGAGCGCGCCAGTCGGCTCCGGCCCCAAGGGCGTGGTCTTCGACGGCGAGGCCATCTGGGTGGCGTCCTTCAACGCCGGCACCGTCACCAAGGTGCGCGCCAGCGACGCCGTGGTCCTCGGCACCTACGCGGTGACCCTGGGGGGCACGGGGGCCTGGGGCATGGGCTTCGATGGCGCCAACGTCTGGGTGGTGCTGGCCTACGACAACGGGGTCCAGAAGCTCTAGCCGGGAGGGGGGGGGGCCGGCGGGCCCGTCCGGCCGCCGGCCTCAGCGCTCCGCGTGCTCGGCGGCCCCGCCCGTCCCGCCGGCGGGCGCCGGCCGCCGGACGCGCACCAGCGCCACCTGGCGGGGCGAGGCCTCCACCACCTCCAGCGTGGCGCCGCCCACCTCGCGGCGCCAGCCCCGCTCCGGCACCGCGCCGGCCAGCGCGATGCACAGGCCGGCCAGCGTGGAGTAGTCCTCGCCCTCCGGGAGGTCGAGCGAGAGGGCGCGATTGACGTCGCGCAGGGGGGCGTGGCCCGCCACCAGGGCCGCGCCGTCCGGCTCGCGCCGCACCAGCACCTCGGGGACCTCCTGCTCGTCCGAGATGTCGCCCACCAGCTCCTCCACCAGGTCCTCGAGCGTGACCAGGCCGGCCACGCCGCCGTGCTCGTCCACCACCATGGCGAGCGGCGTGCGCCGCTGCTGCATCTCGCGCAGCACGCGCACCGCCGGGGCGCCCTCCGGCACGAAGAGGGCCGGCCGCACCAGGTCGTCGAGCACGAGGAGCCGCCCCTCCCAGGCCAGGGCGGCGAGGTCCTTGGCCACCACGTAGCCCACCACGCCGTCGAGCGTGTCGCGGTAGACCGGCATGCGGGCCCGCCCCTCCTCCAGCAGGACGCGCTTCACCCGCTCCGGCGAGGCGTCGCGCGGCAGGGCCACGATGCGCGGGCGCGGCACCATCACGTCGGCGGCGGTGAGGTCGCGGAAGGCGAGGGCGCGCGAGGTGATCTCGGCGGTGGGCGCGTCGAGCGCGCCGGCCTGGCTGGCCTCGTCCACCAGCGCCTCCAGCTCCTCGGCGGAGACGCGCGACTCGGTGAAGGTGGTGCGGTCGCCGAAGGGGCGCAGGACCAGGTTGGAGGCGCGCGTCAGCAGCCAGACCACCGGGCGGGCCGCCACCGAGAGGGCCCAGAGCGGCCGGCCGGCCAGGAGCGCGTACCGCTCGGCGTGGCGCAGCGCCAGCGACTTGGGCACCAGCTCGCCGGCCACGATGGAGAGGGCCGAGACGGCCGCCACCACCAGGCCGAGCGCCACCTCCGGCGCGTAGTCGGCCAGCCCGGGCAGGCGCGCCAAGGGGCCGGCCAGCTCGTCGGCCAGGGTGGCGCCGCCGAAGGCCGCGGCGGTGGCCGACACCACGGTGATGCCGATCTGGACGGTGGCGAGGAAGCGCTCCGGCTCGGCGCGCAGCCGCACCACCGCCCGGGCCGCGCCGCCCAGCTCGGCGAGCTGCTCCAGCCGGGACCGCCGCATGGCCACCACGGCGATCTCGGCCCCGGCGAAGAGGCCGTTCAGCCCGACCAGTCCCAGGATGATGAGGATCTCGGCGAGGATGCCGTCACCCCTCGCTGGTCACCAGGAAGAGCGGCTTCATCTCGAAGCTCTTGTACTCGGGGCGGAGCCGCTCGGTGCTGTAGTGCTCCTTCACGTTGACGAGCTTCTTCGAGGCGGTCACCACGTCGAGCGGCACGTTGTCGTAGCGGCCGTTCTTCAAGACCACCAGCCGGCCGTGGACCCGCTTCATGATGAGGTCGAGCGCCAGGTTGCCGTAGGCCATGGGGACGATGGAGTCGATGGCGTCCGGGTCGCCGCCGCGCACCAGGTAGCCGAGCTTCTGGTTGATGCTCTCGATCTTCCGGCCGCCGTTGTACTTGGCCGAGAGGTCCTTGAGGTGCGAGGAGACCACGTCGCCGATGCCGCCCAGCTTGGCGTGGCCGTAGGCGTCCTTGGCGTCGTCGGCGAAGACCATCTCGCCGCCCTTGAACATGGCCCCCTCGGAGACCAGCAGCACCGAGTACTTGGAGGGGTTGCGGTTGCGGTCCTCCACCATGAGCTGGGTGAGCTGCTCCATGTCGAACTTGTGCTCGGGGATGACGCAGCGGTTGGCCGCGCCGGCCATGGTGGGCAGCAGCGCGGTGAAGCCGGCGTAGCGGCCGAAGACCTCCATGACCAGGAAGCGCTCGTGCGAGCCGGCGCTGGTGCGCAGCCGGTTGGTCATCTCGATGGTGCGGGTGACGCAGGTGGAGAAGCCGATGCAGTAGTCGGTCCCCGGCACGTCGTTGTCCATGGTCTTGGGGATGGCCACCACCTTCATGCCCTCCTGGTAGAGCCGCACGCCGTAGGAGAGCGTGTCGTCGCCGCCGATGGGGATGAGGTAGTCGATGCCCAGGAAGGCCAGGTTCTTGAGGATGTGGGGCGTGAGGTCGTTGTAGTCGGCGGTGTACTGGTCCTTGAGGTGGGCCGGCACGGCCGACTTCTTCACGTGGCTGGGGCGGGTGCGCGAGGAGTGGAGGAAGGTGCCGCCGGTGCGGCCGGCCCGGTTCACCACCTCGTTGGTGAGGACCTGGTAGTGGTCGCCGTTGTCGGCCTGGGCGTCCGGGATCATGTCGACGAGGCCGCCCCAGCCGCGCCGGATGCCGATGACCTCGTACCCCTCGCGCCGCGCCGCGATGGTGACGGCGCGGATGGCCGGGTTGAGGCCGGGGACGTCGCCGCCGCCCGTGAGGATCCCGATGACCCCCTTCTTCACGTTCACGTTCGCCATGGATGCTCCTGGAGGGCCGACCGGCGGCCCCGATGGTCCGGCCATCATCTCACAGGGCCGGCGCGGCGGTACTCGTCGTGCGAGGGGCGGTGTGGGCGGCCGGCGCGGCGGGCGGGCGGGCCGGCCGCGGCGTCAGCGCGGCCCCGCCCGGTGGCTCTGGTGGCACTCGGCGCAAGGGGCCTCGAGCGCGTTGGAGTTGGCGTGGAGCCGCTTCCAGCCGGCCCGGCCGCGGTCGTGGCAGCGGTCGCACAGCGCCACGCCGACCTCGCGGAAGAGGTGCGGGCCGGGCGCGGCGTGGGGGTCATGGCAGGCGGAGCAGGCCAGCTTGCGCGCCGCGGCGGGGGCGTGGAGGGCGACGAAGCGGCGCTCGCCGAGGTCGTGGCACGGGGCGCAGGCGGTGTCGAGCCGGCGCGGCGTGAGGTGCGGCCCCTCGCCGGCGTGCGGGTCGTGGCAGGCGGTGCAGCTCCCGTCCTCGGCCGGCGGGTGGGCCATGCGGGCGGCCTTCACCCGCTCGGCCAGGCCGGCGTGGCAGCCGGCGCACAGCGCGCCGCCGTCCTTGCGCAGCAGGCGGGCCACCGTGCCCCCGTGCGGCTCGTGGCAGTCGGGGCAGCGCCCCTGGGCCACCGGGGCGTGGCGCGAGGCCGAGCGGGCCCAGCGCTGCTCGGCCGCCTGGTGGCAGCGGGCGCACGGGTCGCCGCGGCGCAGCAGGGCGCGCTCGCCGCCGTGGCCGCCGTGGCAGGCGGTGCACTGGCCGTTGGCGAAGGGGTTGTGGAGCTTGGCGTCGCCCTGCCGGACCGGCATCCCCTCGTGGCAGCCCAGGCAGAGCGACTCGGGCCGCTCCACGAGCAGCGGGGCCCAGTCGGCGCCGTGCGGCCGGTGGCAGGTGGCGCACTCGCCCGCCACCACCGGCGGGTGGCCGCCCTTGCCCTTCTTCTGCTCGTCGGCCTGGACCTCGTGGCAACCGGCGCAGAGCGCCGCGCCGGCCTGGCGCAGCAGCTTCTTGCCGCCGCCGTGCGGGTCGTGGCAGGCGGCGCAGTCGCCGGAGCGGACCGGCTCGTGGGCCGAGCGCGCCGACGTCCAGCGCAGCGACTCGGGGTGGCAGCCCAGGCAGAGCTGCCCCTCGGGGGCGGTGAGCAGCTTCGGCTGGGCCGAGCCGTGCGGCCGGTGGCACGACCCGCAGGCGCCGCGCTTCGCCGGGGCGTGGACCACCTCGGCCCGGAGCTTGTCGGCGAGGTCGGGGTGGCAGCCGAGGCAGAGCGCGGGCTGGCCGTCGGTGAGGAGCCGGGCGCGGTCGGCGGCATGGGGGGAATGGCATGAGGTGCAGTCGCCGTCCCTGGCCGGCGGGTGGACCGACTTCAGCGCGAGCTCGGCGGCGAGGCCGTCGTGGCAGCCGGCGCAGAGGGCGGGCGGCTTCTCGGAGAGGGCGAACGGCCTGGCGGCGGAGGGCGCGTGGCAGCTCGAGCAGTCGGGGAGCGGCTCGTGGGCCACGGGGCGGACCAGCTTCGGGCCGGGGCTGGAGTGGGGGTCGTGGCAGCCCAGGCAGCGCGGCCCGTCGACGGCGAGTCCGCCGTGCTTGGCCGCGAGGTCCTGGTGGCAGGTGCCGCACAGCTCGCCGGCCGGCGAGGTGAGGAGCTTCGGCTCGCCGGAGGCGTGCGGGTCGTGGCAGGCGGTGCAGCCGTCGCCGTCGATGATGGCGTGGACATGGGGGCGGCGGAACCCGGCGCCCGTGTGGCAGCCGAGGCAGAGGGCCGGCTGGGCGGCGGTGAGCGTCGACTTCTCCCGCTTCTCCCCGGCGCGCCCCTGGCCGTGGCGGGCGTGGCACCCGGTGCAGCCGGGCCCGCTGCGCATGGGCGGGTGGACCGACTTCCTCGCGAGGAGCGAGCCCATCTTGGCTTCGTGGCACTTCCAGCAGGCCGGGTCGGGCCCGCTCGTCATGGAGAGCGGCACCTGCATCACGGGCTCGGGCCTGGCCGGGGCCGCGGCGGGGGCCGCGAGGGCCGAGGACAGGGTCAGCGCGGCCAGGGTGGCGAGGGACGACGGGCTCATTCGGGCCTGCGGCCTCCGGAGCGGGGGTGGGTGAGCGGGCGGCGCATCTTAGCTGCCCCGCCTCTCGAATTGGGGCGTGACGTGACCCGGCCCGGCCTTGATCCGGCTCAGGTCGCCGCCACCAGCCGGCGCAGCCGCGTCACCTCTCGCGAGCGGGCCTCGTGGAGCGGATCGGCCTCGTCCCGGCTGCGCGGGTGGCTGGGCACGGCCTCCAGGCCGCCCGCCACCGAGAGCCCCGCGGCGGCCACCAGCGCGTCCACCTCGCCCTCGCGCCGCAAGGTGAGCCGCTCCGCCAGGTCGGAGAGGACGAGCCAGGCCTCGCCGCCCGGCGCGAGCCGCGGTGCCAGCCCGGCCAGGAAGCGGCGCAGGAAGGCGCCGTCGGGATCGTAGATGGCCCGTTCGAGCGGCGTGGCGGCGTCGCCTGGGAGCCACGGCGGGTTGCAGACCACGAGGTCGAAGCGCTGGTCGCCGGGGGGGAAGAGGTCGGCCTCCACCGGGTGGACGCGCGCCGAGAGTCCCAGCCGGCCGGCGTTCTCGGCGGCGCAGGCGAGCGCCGCCGGCGAGAGGTCGCTGGCCGTGACGTCGGCGCCGGCCCGGGCCAGCACCAGGGCCAGCACCCCGGTCCCGGTGCCGACGTCCAGGGCCCGCTTGCCCGCCGGTGGCCATCGGTGCGCCGCCTCGGCCACGAGGTCGACGTGCTCGCCGCGGACCGGGGCGAAGACGCCGTACCAGGGGTGGATCCGCGCGCCGAGGGCCGGGACGTCGACGCCGCGCCGGCGCCACTCGTGGGCGCCGATCATGCCGAGCAGGTCGCGCAGGGGCAGGAGGCCGGGCAGGGGCGGGAGCGGCCCGAGCGCCTCGGTGAGCGCCTCGGCCACCTCGGGGGCGTGTGAGAGCGCGACGCGGGGCCCCGGCTCGATGGGGACGACGAGCCGGGACAGCAGGTCGTGCTCCAGGCGTCGCTGCCGCCGCTCCTGGCGGTGGCGCGCCCCGAGGTCGCGTCCCCGTCCGGGTGCCGCCTGTGCCAGCCTGCGGCCCATCGCCGCAAGGAGCTGCCGCGCGTTGCGGTAGTCGCCGTGGTACAGCAGCGCCTCCCCGTCCCGGACCCGCGCCAGCGCCGCCGCCGCGGTGGTCCGGTCGTCGGCGCGGCCGACCCGCCCCGGCGCAGGCGCCGAGGGTGAAAGCCAGGACCCACCGCTCCCGTTAAGAGTCGAAGACGATGTCACTGGAATCCGAGCTCCCGCCCGGCGCGCCGAGCAGCGTCAACCTGCCGTTCGTCGAGGACCTCTACTACGCCTGGGTGCGCGATCCCACCTCGGTCGCCGAGGGGTGGCGGGGGTTCTTCGCCGCGCTCGACCCGGCCCCGGGCGCCGCCCCCGCGCCCGGGCCCTTCGCGCCTCGGCGGGAGGCGGGCGCCGCGGCTCCCGACGACGGCGCGTTCCAGGCCCGGGTCGACGTCCTGACGCGGCACTACCGCGAGCACGGCCACCTGCGCGCCCGGCTCGACCCGCTCGGCCTCTTGCGCCCGTCCGAGCCCATCGCCCTCGAGCCCTTCGGCCTCTCGGCGGCGGATCTGGCCCGCCCGGTGCGGGCCGGCGACGGCACCACCCGCACGCTCGGCGAGCACCTGGCCCGCCTCGAGGAGACCTACTGCCGCACGCTGGGCGTGGAGACCGGCCACCTGCTCTCGCCGGAGCCGCGCCGCTGGCTGGAGGAGCGGATGGAGCGGACCAGGAACCGCATCGCCCTCGCGCCCGAGGTGAAGCGGCTCCTCCTCCACAAGGTGCTGCGCGCCGAGGCGCTGGAGCAGTACCTCGGCACCCGGTTCCTGGGGTCCAAGCGCTTCTCCATCGAGGGGGCCGAGGGGCTCCTGCCGCTGCTCGAGCTGCTGGTCGACCGGGCCATCGGGCACGGCATCCGCAACCTGGTCTTCGGCATGGCCCACCGCGGCCGCTTGAACGTGCTCGCCAACGTCATCGGCAAGCCGCTGCGCGACATCTTCGCCGAGTTCCGCGACCAGGCCATCGTCAACGCCTCGGGCGGCGACGTGAAGTACCACCTGGGCCACTCGGTGGACCGCGAGACGCCCGACGGCGTGCTGGTGCACCTCTCGCTCTCCTTCAACCCGAGCCACCTCGAGTGGATCAACCCGGTGGTGCAGGGGCGGGTGCGGGCCAAGCAGGATCGCTACCGCGACGGCGAGCGACGCCGCTCGCTGCCGGTGCTGATCCACGGGGACGCCGCCTTCGCCGGCCAGGGGATCGTCGCCGAGGGGCTGCAGATGTCGGAGCTGCCGGCCTACGAGGTGGGCGGCACGGTCCACGTGGTGGTCAACAACCAGGTGGGCTTCACCACCTCGCCGCGCGACGCGCGCTCGACCACCTACTGCACGGGCGTGGCGCGCATGCTCGACGTGCCCATCTTCCACGTCAACGGCGAGGACCTGGAGGCGGTGGCGCAGGCGGTGCTGCTGGCCCTCGACTTCCGCCAGCGCTTCAAGAAGGACGTGGTCCTCGACCTGTGGGCCTACCGCCGCCACGGCCACAACGAGGGCGACGAGCCGGCCTTCACGCAGCCGCTCATGGTCCAGGCCATCGCCCGCAAGAAGTCGCTGCGGGAGCAGCTCGCCGACCGGCTGGTGGGCGAGGGGGTGATCTCGCGCGAGCAGGTGGAGGCCATGGCGCGCGGCTACCGGGCCACCCTCGACGAGGCCTACCAGGAGTCGGCGCGCCTCGCCGTGCAGACCGGCGCCGAGCCCACCAGCGGCTTCTGGAAGGGCTTCCAGGGCGGGCGGCTGCCGGTGGAGCAGCCGGCCACCGGCGTGGCGCGGGAGCGGCTGGCGGTGCTGGCCGAGAGCCTCACCACGCTGCCGCCGGGGTTCAAGGCCAACCCCAAGGTGGCGAAGCTGCTGGAGGGGCGGGCCGAGATGGGGCGCGGGGCACGGCCGCTCGACTGGGGCATGGGCGAGGCGCTGGCCTTCGCCTCGCTGGCCCACGACGGCGTCCGGGTGCGCCTGGCGGGCCAGGACGTGCGCCGCGGCACCTTCAGCCACCGCCACGCCGCGCTGTTCGACCAGGCGACGGGCGCCGCCTACTCGCCGCTCTCGCACCTGCGCGAGGGGCAGGGGCCGGTGGAGGTGCGCGACAGCCTGCTGTCCGAGGCGGCCGCGCTCGGCTTCGAGTACGGCTACAGCCTGGAGATGCCGGACGCCCTCTGCCTGTGGGAGGCCCAGTTCGGCGACTTCGTCAACTGCGCCCAGGTGATCATCGACCAGTTCCTGGCCTCCGGGGAGGCCAAGTGGAACCGGCTCTCCGGCCTGGTGCTGCTGCTGCCCAACGGCATGGAGGGGCAGGGGCCGGAGCACTCCTCGGCCCGCGTGGAGCGCTTCCTGCGCCTCTCGGTCGACGACAACTGGCGCGTCGTCAACCTCACCACGCCGGCCCAGATCTTCCACGCGCTGCGGCGCCAGCTGGCCACGCCGGTGCGCAAGCCCCTGGTGGTGATGTCGCCGAAGAGCCTGCTGCGCCACCCCCAGGCCGTCTCGCCGCTCGCCGACCTGGTGGAGGGGCGCTTCCGGCCCGTGCTGCTCGACCCGGTGGCGCCGCCGGTCGCCGGGGTGCGGCGGGTGGTGCTCTGCTCCGGCAAGCTCTTCTACGAGCTCGCCGCGGCGCGCGACGCGGAGGGCGCGCGCGACGTGGCCATCCATCGCCTGGAGGAGCTCTACCCGTTCCCCGCGGAGGCGCTGCGGGCCGAGCTCTCTCGCTGCCGGCCCGGCGTGGAGGTGGTCTGGGCGCAGGAGGAGCCGGCCAACATGGGGGCCTGCGACTACGTGGACCGGAACCTCGAGCCGGTGCTGCCGCGCGGCGCGCGGTTCGCCGTGGTGGCGCGGCCGCCCTCGGCCAGCCCCGCCGTCGGCTCGCACACCCGTCACAAGCTGGAGCAGGAGCAGCTCGTCCGCGAGGCGCTGGGCGAGCCGGTACCGCTGGCGCGTCGCGCCGCCCGCGCCTCGGGAGAGGATCGCTAGGCCATGACCATCGAGCTTCGAGTTCCCTCCCTGGGCGAGTCGGTGCAGCAGGCCACCGTGGGCGCCTGGCTCAAGGAAGAGGGGGCGGCCGTGGCCGCCGACGAGCCCATCGTGGAGGTGGAGAGCGAGAAGGCCACCGTCGCGCTGCCTGCGCCGGCGGCGGGGGTGCTGCGGCGGAAGCTGAAGCAGACCGGCGACACGGTGGCGGTGGGCGAGGTGATCGGGGAGGTGGAGGAGGGGGCGACCGCGATCGCAACCACGCCCTCGA
>Ga0209464_10000323_pt1 | contig 15567 bp, 11 predicted proteins | sample DOMMetBare1Fresh_2_FD_187473 | JGI IMG/M metagenome (GOLD analysis project Ga0209464, IMG submission 187473) | Wetland sediment microbial communities from St. Louis River estuary, USA, under dissolved organic matter induced mercury methylation -... | ecosystem: Environmental > Aquatic >...
CCAAATTCCGATCTGCACCTGGCCGTCGGTACCGCTGACCTGCGGCAGGCCCTTGAGCGCGCCGTCCACTGCGGTCGTCATCGCCCCGACGTTGGCACCGGCCCGCTGCAGCAGCGAACGCGCCGCGCTGTCGCTGGCGCGCAGCATGGCAGCCAGCACGTGGATCGGCTCGATGTACTGGTGGTCGTTGCCGACCGCGATCGACTGCGCGTCGGCCAGGGCTTCCTGGAATTTGGTGGTCAGTTTGTCCTGGCGCATTTTTCTGCTCGAAATGGGTAGTCCGCGGGTAGCTTGGGCCGCGTTATGGGTTTTCAACCTGCATAGAATCAATTGTGCGCGCCGTCATCTTGCTTGGTCCTTTCATGGGGAACACCCCTCTCCCTCACCCCTGCCCCTCTCCCGGAGGGAGAGGGGTTTTTCATCCCTCTCCCTCCGGGAGAGGGAAAGAGGGTGAGGGAACGCGTTGAACCACCCGAACACTGTTGCCGCGGGTGTGGCGCTTCGCGTCCTTGCCGTCCTCCTTCTAGCCGCCGCGTTTTCGACCCATGCCGCCGAACGCCCGCTGGCGCGCTTTGCCGTGTCGGCGCAGGCGGCCGAACTGGAGCCGTTGCTCAAGCGCACGATCGACGCCGCGAAACTGGCCGATTCGATCGACCCCGAGGACGATGAACGCCAGTTGCGCCGCCTGCGCGCCAATGCGCTCGACCTGCTGGCGACCGAGGGCTACTTCACGGCGAAGATCGAGGCTGTCGCTGATGGCGATACATCGCGCTATGTCCTGAAGGTCGAGCCCGGCGCGCGGGCGATGGTCACCAAGGCGGAGATCGTGCTGAAGGGCCCGATTGAAAAGGACTCGACGCGGATGCAGGAACTGCTGCGCGGCTGGGAACTGCCGGTCGGCAAGCCGTTTCGCGATCCGCAGTGGTCGACCGCCAAGACGCGCCTGCTCGGCAAGGTGCAGGAGGTCGACTACGCCGCCGCGCGCATCGTCGATTCGCTGGCCGAGGTCGATACCGACAATGCCACCGTCGCGCTGCATGTGGAGATCGACAGCGGGCCCGTCTTTACCGTGGGCGAACTGCAGATCAAGGGCCTGAAGCGCTACGAGCCGCTGCTGGTGGAACGCTACAACCCGTTCACGCCCGGTGACCGCTACGACGCGGTGAAACTGCTCGACATGCAGCGGCGCCTGCAGGCGGCGCCCTACTTCGCGTCGGTGCTGGTCGATATCGACACCGACCCGGCCAAGCCCGAGCGCGTGCCGATCCGCATCGAGCTGACCGAGGCCAAGTCCAAGCGCGTCGCGTTCGGGCTGGGCTACTCGACCAACACCGGGCCGCGCGTGGAAGCGACCTATCGGCAGACGCAGATATTCGGCTTTCCGTACACGATGCAGACGGGCGTGGGGTTTGACCGCACGCGCGAGGTCGTCTACTCCGATCTGTATCTGCCGCCCAAGCCGGATGGCGCGATCGACAGCATCGGCGCGCTGGCCGAGCGCACCGATATCGAAAATGTCATCACGCGCCGCTGGGCCGCGGGCGTGGCGCGCACGCACTCGCGCGAGACGCGTGACGCCACCTACGACACGCGGATCGCGTTCAACTACCAGAACGAGAATCGGCGGCTGCGCGATGGCAGCACGCCGGAAACGACCAACAACGTGGTTTCAGGCACCTTCACGTGGACGCGTCGCACGGTCGACCAGATCACCGATCCGACCCGCGGCGACATCATGACCGCGTCGACCACCGCGGGTGTGCGCAGCGGTGCGGTCGGCGACGTGCTGCAGAACACCTTCCTGCGCGTGTATGGCCGCTATGTGAAGTACCTGCCGCTTTCGCCGCGCGACCAGGTGATCCTGCGCGGTGAAATCGGCCACGTGGTGGCGGACACGATCGACTTCGTGCCGAACGAATTCCTGTTCCGTGCGGGCGGCGCGGGCAGCGTACGCGGCTACGCGTATCAGAGCCTCGGCCTGAAGACGGGCAGCGCCACGCTCGGCAGCCGCTCGCTGGCGGTGGGTTCGGCCGAGTACGTGCGCTGGTTTACGCAGGAATGGGGCGGCGCGGTGTTCTACGACGTGGGCGATGCCGACGATGAGCTGTTGAAGATTCGCTGGGCGCGCGGCTACGGCGTCGGCACTCGTTGGCGCACCATCGCCGGCCCGCTCGCGCTCGACATCGCGTACGGCGAGCGCGACCGGCGCGTGCGCGTGCATTTCTCGATTGCGGTGGCGTTCTGATTCCCTTTCGCATTCAACGCGACAAGAAGAGATGCCAGTGACGGCCGACGCACTTCTCCCCTCACCCCAACCCCTCTCCCACCGGGAGAGGGGCTTGCTTCCCGTAGCCGCGCCTCGGCATGCAGTCACTGCTCGAAATCGCATGCAGAAATGCATTCGTTTTGAATGCGAATTGGAATGACGGCGGAATCGCAAAGCCCACCGCCGCGGCCGCCGCGTTTGTTGCGCCGTGTCTTGATCGCGAGTGTGGTCGTATTGGCGCTGCTCATCACGCTGGGCGGCGCCACCACGTGGTGGGTGTGGTCGTCTTCGCACGGACTGAACCTGATCATCCGCAGTATCAACGCGCTCGCGGCAGTGCATATCGAGAGCACGGATGCGAGCGGATCGCTGCGCGATGGCTTTGCGGTCGGCCGCCTGCGCGTGGCGGCCGGCAATACCGTGGTGGTGGTCGACCGCCTGCGCGCGCAACTGGACACGATCGGCTGGCGTCCGTGGCGATTCGATTTCAAGGAACTCGGCGCCGAGCGTGTCGAAGTCGAAGTCACACCCAGCGGCAAACCGGCCAGCGTGCCGGAGTCGATCGCCTCGAACGTGATCGTGACCGCACCGCGACTCGTGGTTGGCAGCTTCGAGCTCAAGGTCGGCGTGACGGTTATTGCCGCGCGCGCGATCGAGACGCAGGCCGCGATCGGCCCGGACGGCTATCGCGTGAGCGGCGGCCGGTTCGAGTTCGGCGCGAATCGCGCCACCCTCGACGGCCAGCTTGACGGCAAGACGCCCTTCTCCCTTGATGCGCGCGGTACGCTGCAGACCGCGCTCGACAGCAAACCGGTCAGTGCGCGCGTCACCGCCAATGGCAATCTGGTGGATTTGCTCGCGAATGCCGCCGTCACAGGCGGGGGCGCGAGCGGCACGATCGAAGCGCGCATCGCGAGCTTCGACGCAACGGCGCTCAAGTCGCTGCGCGCCGATCTCGCGGGCGTCGATCCGCGCGCGTGGCATGCGCAGGCGCCGCATGCCGACCTGCGCATCGAGGCACAGCTCACACCGGACCGGTCGCGTGGCTTTGCACTGAAGGGTCCGGTCAGCGTGCGCAACGCGGCGCCTGGCACGGTCGATGCCGAACGCATTCCGGTGCGTGCACTGCGCGCGGCCATCGAGTGGCGCGACCAGCGCCTGCAACTGGATGACGTCACGGCCGAGCTCGTGCGCGGGCGCGCGCGCGGCAACGCGGTCATCGACTTCGGCGCCAGGCCGGCGTGGCAGGCGGACCTGCGTTTCGATGGCGTCGATCCGGCAACGATTCACTCCCGCGCGCGGCCCCTGCTCCTCGACGGCAGCGCGCGCGTGCGCCGCGCAGATGACGTCGATTTCGTTGTCGCCGATCTCGTCAATCGTGGCGAACTGCCGGCGAAGTTGACGATCGACCTGCGCGGCACCGCGGAGAAGCTGGTGCTCAATGCCGGCCGCCTGGCACTCGGTAAAGGTGTAGCCGATCTGCGCGGCGAATGGCAGCGTAGCGGCGCGCAGGCGTTGCGCGCGACGGGAACGATCAGCGACTTCGAGCCGGCATTGTTGGTGCAGGGATTCGACGCGCGCGTCAATGGCAAATTCGAACTCGATGGCCAGTTGCAGCCGCGGCCGCACGGGCGCGTGGATTTCGAACTCGCCGACAGCCTTGCACTCGGCCGTCCGCTTGCGGGTCGCGGTTCTGCCCAGCTGGATGTCGACCAGAACCTCGATGTCGATCTGGCACTCGCCGTGCGCAGCGCTCGCATCACGGCGCGCGGCGGGCTCGGCGGCGCGCGCACGCTGGCGGTCGACGCCGAGGTTCCCGCGCTGGAGGAACTCGGGGTGCCCGTGCGCGGCGCGTTGACTGCGCAGGCCACCCTGCGAGGTGCATGGAATGCGCCGGCGGTTGAAGCGCGGGTCTCCGGCGACAAGCTGCGCTTTGAGGATCACAGCGTCGAATCTCTGCGTGCGCTCATCAACTACGGCGGCGGCGCCGACGGCACGATCGCACTGCGGGCCGATCTGGCCAATCATCGATTTCGCGGCAATCCGATCCTGTCGATGCGTTCCGTCAACCTGGTCGGGGAAGGTCGCGTCTCGGAGCACAGCGTGACGTTGTCCGCGAGCAACGAGGATGCGGAAGCGATCAATCTCGTCGCACGCGGCGGCTGGATGCAGGCCGCATGGCGCGGAGAGATCAGTCAGGCGACTGCGGGTCAGCCGCTTGGTCTTCGCCTGCAGGCGGCCGCGCCGTTATCGATTGAAAGCGGGCAGTGGTCGTTCGGTCCTGCCCAGTTCAACGTGGCCGGCGCGCTGGTCGAACAACTGCGCGCCGCCGGCGACGCACGCGGCATCAGCACGTCAGGCCGCTTCGCCGGTCTGCGGCCGATCGAGCTCGCTGGGACGTCCGCCGTCGAGCGCGCAATCGTCGTGAAGCCGGCGACGCCGCCTGCGCCGCTCGAATTGCGCGGCGAATGGAACCTGCGCCTGGCGGATCTATCCGAAGGCGATCTGCTGGTCGAACGCAGCAGCGGCGATCTGTATGCCGGTGCGGGCAATGCGATGGGATTGCGCGAACTACGCGTACAGGCGCGCGTGCGGGCCAACCAGCTTGATGCGCAGGCGGTGCTCGTTGCGGAGCGCGCCGGCAGCATGCGCGGATCGATGCAGGCCGCGGTCGAACGAGGTGGTGCGGCCAACTGGCGGCTCGCGCAGCAACGTCCATGGACCATCCTGGCCGAAGCGAATCTGCCGGCAATCGAAGGACTGAACCCGATGCTGTCCGATCGGGTGCGCGCCAACGTGCGACTCGGCGGTGCGCTCGAGGGGCAGGTGCGCATCGACGGAACACCGGCCGATCCGCGCGCAAACGGCGCTCTGCACGGCGACAAGCTGCGCGTGGCCTGGATCGATCAGGGCGTTCGGCTCGAGAACGGCACGCTGTCGGCCCACCTCGACGGCGAAACGATCATCCTCGACGAATTGCGCTTTGCCGGTCCGCCGCGGGTGCGGCCCGATGACAAGCGCGCGGCCGCGGCGGCGGGGACCGAGCCCGGCTTCATCAGTGCAACCGGCCGGTTGAAGGTGCGCGATTTCACCGGCGTGATCCAGGTCGCCGCGCAGCGGCTGCCACTGTTGCAGCGGAGCGATCGCTGGGTGATCGCCACGGGCGGCGCGAACATCGAGATGTCAAAGCAGCGCGTGCAGGTGAACGCTGCGGTCGCTGCCGACGCGGGCTACGTCAACTTCTCGCGCCCGGACCGGCCGGCACTGTCGAGAGATGTGGTCGTGCGCACCTCGGCCGATGCGCCGCGGGCGCGCGAGGCCGCGGTGCAGTTCGGCTTCGACCTGGGCATCGATCTGGGCAGCGCGTTCTATCTGCGCGGCAGCGGCCTGGATACGCGCGTCGAAGGCGCGGTGCGCCTGCGCAACGAGGGACGCGGCGCGATCCGCGCCACCGGTGCGGTGGAGGCGAAGGACGGCACGTACGAAGGCTTTGGACAGAAGCTTGCGATCGAGCGCGGCCGCGTGAATTTCCAGGGCGCGCCGGAGAATCCGGGACTCGACATCCTTGCGCTGCGCAAGGGATTGCCGGTCGATGTCGGCGTATCGATCACGCGCACCGCGGCCAATCCGCTGGTGCGGCTGTATTCCGATCAGCCCATGGCCGACTTCGAAATCCTTTCGTGGCTGGTCCTCGGGCGCCCGGCCGATCAGACACGCGCCGACAACGCCGCACTCGTGCGCGCCGCGACAGGCTTGCTGTCAGGCAGCGGTGAAGGGATTCCGACCCAGCTCGCGCGCACGCTCGGCATCGATGAGATCAGCGTGCGCAGCGGCCAGGTCGGCGGCGCCGGTTCGATCCTGCCGCGCCAGTCGGTCGCCGGATCACTGCGCGGCACCGAGGTCGGCACCGCATCGGCCGAGATCATCACGATCGGCAAGCGCGTCAGCGACGCGGTGACGATCAGTTATGAGCAGGCGCTTTCCGGCGCCGCCAACGTGGTGCAACTGAGCTACCAGTTGTCGCGGCGGTTATCACTCGTGGCGCGCGCCGGAACCGAGAACGCGCTCGATCTCGTCTACAGCATTGCGTTTGATTGACGTTCGAAATGACGAGCGCGTTCCAGTACGCCTTTGGCCTTCTCATGGCGCTGATCTCTGCTCCGTCGTTCGCAGACCCGTTGCGTGACGCCTTGCTCAGCGGTGGTGTCGTGATCCTGATTCGACATGCGCAGACGGAACCCGGTTTCGGTGACCCGCCGGGTTTCAGAATCGACGACTGCTCTACGCAACGCAATCTTTCTGCCGAAGGCCGCGCGCAGGCGCAGCGCATTGGTGAGTGGTTGAAACGCACCGGCACGCGTGTGGACGAAGTGCTCTCCAGTCGCTGGTGCCGCTGCCGCGACACGGCGCGCCTGGCATTTCCACAACTGCAAGCGCAACCATTCGCGCCGCTCGACTCTTTCTTTGATGATCGCAGCCGTGAAAGTCTTCAAAGCGAGGCGGTACGCCGGCAACTGCGCGATCTGAAACCACCGCGCAACGTGGCGCTTGTGACGCACATGGTGAACATCGCTGCGCTGACCGGTCAAGTCGCACAGGCTGGCGAGGCAATCATTGCGCGGCCGACAACTCAGGGAGACCTCAGGGTGATCGGGCGGCTCGTCGTGCCGTGACAGGAAGACTAGACAGAGCGCCGCCGATATCCGCTGTTGAAACGGAGAAATCCGGCTCGGTCAGAGCGCCGCTGCTCCTCGCTTCACTCGGAACCATGCGGAAGGTTCACGACGCCGGGGCTCCTCGCTGCACTCGGTACCATGCGGAAGGTTCACGACGCCGGTGTCCCACGTTTCACTCGGAACCATGCGGAAGGTTCACGACGCCGGTGCTCCTCGTTTCACTCGGAACCATGCGGCGTAGAGCGCCGGCAGGAAGAGCAAGGTCAGCAGCGTAGCGACGATGAGGCCACCCATGATCGCGACCGCCATCGGCCCCCAGAAGACGCTCCTCGACAGCGGAATCATCGCCAGCACTGACGCGGCCGCCGTCAGCATGATCGGACGAAAGCGGCGCACGGCGGCTTCGACGATCGCGGTCCAGGTGTCAACGCCGCGCTCTTCATCCCGCTCGATCTGATCGACCAGGATCACTGAGTTGCGAATGATCATGCCGACCAGCGCGATCACGCCCAGTTGCGCGACGAACCCGAAGGGGTGCTGGAACACGAGCAGCGCGACCGCCGCGCCGATGAAGCCGAGCGGTCCCGTGAGGAACACCAGCACGCTGCGCGAGAAGCTGTGAAGTTGAAGCATCAGCAGCGTGAAGATCAGGAACAGCGCGAACGGCACGTTGACCGCGATGGCCTGGCCGGCTTTGTCGCTTTCCTCGGTAGCCCCGGCAACAACGAGGCGGAATCCCGCCGGCAGCACCGCGCGGATCTTTTTCATCTCGGCCGAGTTCCAGACCTGTGTGGTCACGGTCGGGCCCTGGATGCCATCCTTGATTTCGCTCTGCACCGTGATCGCGTAGTTGCGGTTCTCGCGCCAGATCACGCCCGGCTCCCAGCCGAACTCGACTCGCACCAGCTGCGACAACGGCACGTACTTGCCCGACGCAGTCGGCATGTTGGCGTCGGCCAGGCGCGCCATCGTGTCGCGCTCATCAAAAGGCTGGCGCAGCACGATGTCGATCAGTTCGTCGCCTTCGCGAAACTGGCCGAGCTTGCTGCCGGACAGGATTGTCTGCGCCGCACGCGCCATCAATTGCGTCGACACGCCGAGCGCACGCGCCTTGTCCTGGTCGAGAACAAGTTTCAGCGACTTGACGTTCTCGTTCCAGTTGTCGTTGACGCCGATCGTGCTGGCATTCGCGCGCATCACGTTCTTCACCTGATCGGCGATCGCGCGCACCTGCACCGGGTCTTCACCCTCGACGCGGAACTGCACCGGATAGGCGACCGGCGGACCATTGGGCAAAAGCTTCACACGCCCGCGCAGGTTGGGGAAGTCGTCCTTGAACAGTTGCAGCGCGCGCAGCCGCAGAGCGTTGCGCTCGGGCAGCGATTTGGTGGCGATGATGTACTGCGCGACATTGCTCTGGGGAAACACCTGGTCCTGCGGCAGATAGAAGCGCGGGCTGCCGGTGCCGACGTAGCCGGCGTAGTACTCGACCTCGCTCTGCGTCTTCAGCCAGCGCTCGAACTTCTTTGCTTCCTCCTCGCTCGCCGCGAAGCTCGACCCCTCGGGCAGCCACAGGTCGACCACCAGTTCGAGTCGGCTCGAGTCAGGAAAGAACTGCTGTTCGATGAAGCGGAAGCCGGCGACGCCAAGCGCCAGCGCGGCGATCGTGATGCCGATCACCGCTTTGCGCCACTGCAGACACCAGTCGACCAGGCTGCGAAAGCGTGAGTAAAACGGCGTGTCGAAAAGTTCGTGCTGGCCTTCGGCGCCCACGCGCGGCTTGATCTTCAGCAGCCAGATTGCCAGTTGCGGCACGAACAGCACGGCGACGACCCACGAGATGCCGAGCGCAATCGCGGTGACCTGGAAGATCGAGATCGTGTATTCGCCGGCGACCGACCGCGCCATCGCGATCGGCAGGAAGCCCGTCGCGGTGATCAGCGTTCCGGTCAGCATCGGCATTGCCGTCAGTTCGTACATCGCGGTGGCGGCCTTGAAGCGGTCGTAGCCCTCCTCCATTTTGCGCACCACCATCTCGACCGCGATGATCGCGTCGTCGACCAGCAGACCCAGCGCAATGATCAGCGCGCCGAGAGAGATCTTGTGCAGGTTGATGCCCGCGACGTACATCGCGAGGAACGTCACGGCGAGCACCAGCGGAATCGTCAGCGCGACCACCAGGCCCGGATGCATGTCGACGCGCAGCGGCTTCGTGTGGAATCCCAGGCTGACGAACGAGACTGCGAGCACGATCACGATCGCCTCGATCAGCACACGCACGAATTCGCTGACCGAACGTGTCACCGCACGGGGCTGATCGGCGACCTTGGTCATTTCGATGCCGACCGGCAGCGCCGCTTCGAGCCGCCTTTCGGCCAGTTGCAGGTCGCGCCCGAGCTGGATGATGTCGCCGCCTTTGGCCATCGACACACCGAGCCCGATCACTTCGCGACCGTCCTGACCGCCCACCGCGGCGCGCATCTTGTCGCGCGGCGGGTCGGTGTAGGCGCGCGTAACCATCGCAACATCGCCGAGCTTGTAACTCAATCCGTTGGCGCGGATTGGCAACTGCCTGAGATCTTCGATCGTGCGCAGTTCTCCGGTCAGGCGAATCTGCACGTTGTCGGTCGGCAGCGCCAGCACGCCGGCGGCCTCGACGGCGTTCTGCGTGCCGAGCTGCTCGCCGAGTTGCTGGATGTTGAGCCCGAGTTGCGCCAGCCGCCGGTGCGGGATTTCGACAAAGATCTTCTCGTCCTGAACGCCGAACAGATCGACCTTGGCGACGTTCGGCACCTTGAGCAATTGCTGGCGCGACCAGTCGACGTAGTCCTTCAGCTCCCGATACGAAAAGCCGTCGGCGGAAAAAGCGAAGATCACTCCGTACACGTCGCCGAACTCATCGTTGAAGAACGGTCCCTGCATGCCGGGTGGCAGCGTGCGCTGAATGTCGCCGATCTTCTTGCGCACCTGGTACCAGGCACCGGACACTTCCTTCGCTGGTGCGGAGTCGCGCAACTGCACGAAGATCAGCGTTTCGCCCGGCTTGCTGTAGCTTCGGATCTTGTCGACGAAAGGCGTCTCCTGCAGCGTGCGCTCGAGCTTGTCGGTCACCTGCTGCGCCATCTGTTGCGCAGTCGCGCCGGGCCAGAAGGCGCGCACCACCATCGCGCGAAACGTAAACGGCGGATCCTCATCCTGGCCCAGTGAAATGAACGCGAAGATGCCGCCGATGACCAGCACCACCATCAGGTAGCGAATCAGCGGGCCGTGCGCGAGCGCCCATGCGGAAAGATTGGTGCGCGCGCTCTCCGGGCTGCCTGAAGGAGCGCTGCTTGACACTTTCACTCCTTCGAGTTCTTGGCGCCGGATTCCGCACCGGCCTTGGAAGGTTCGGGTGCTGCTGCGGCAGGTCTTGGCGCGCCCGTGACGCCGTGCATCGGCGTTGACAGCGGCGCGCGTTCGGCGATCGTGTCTTCCAGGCGCTTGACCTTCTGGCCCTCCTTCAAGAGGTGAACGCCGGCGGTGACGATCGTGTCGCCCGGATTCAAGCCGCTCAACAGCACGACATCGTTGCCGGACACGGTCGCTATCTGCACCTGCGATTTGCGCACCGTCATCGAAGACCCGTCCAGCAACCACACGTACGTGCCCCCGCTCTCCTTCAGCAGTGCCTGCAGCGGAGCGGTAATGATCGGTGTGGGCAGCGGCGCTTCAAAGATGACGCTCGCAGTCATGCCGAGGGCGACCGCGGCGGGAGGGTCGATCAGCGTGATTCGCGCGGGATAGGTGCGGGTCGCAGCATCGGCGATCGGCGAGATCTCGCGCACGCGTCCGCGCAGCGTCGGACCATCGGTTGCCGCGTTCATCGCCCACAGCGAGACTCTTACCTCCGGAATCCGGCGCAGCGCGTCGAGCCGGTTCTCGGGAATCGCGATCGCGATTTCCTTTTCCGTGGTCTGCGCGATGCGTACCACCGACTGGCCTGGGGATACAACCTGTCCGACTTCTCCATCGACTGCGGTCACTACGCCGGCGCTCGGCGCGCGCAGCACTGTGTAGGCGGTCTGGTTGCCGCTGACACTTGCCTGTGCGACGGCCTGCTGGTGGCGCGCCTCGGCTGCATCCAGTGTGGCCTTGCGACGCTCGAGATCGGCACTGCTGATGAAGCCCTTCAGCTGCAGTTCCTCGAAGCGCTTGTAGTCGGCGCGCTGCTGGTCGCGATCAACCTGCGCCGCACTCAACTGCGCCTGCGATGCCGTAGCCGCCAGCCGGTAATCGGCAGGGTCGATCGTCGCCAGCACCTGGCCTGGCTTGACCGTCTGCCCGACATCGACCACGCGCGTGACGATGCGGCCTGCCACCTGGAAGCCGACGCGGCTTTCCACCCGCGGGCGCACTTCGCCCGAGAATTCGGCAAGGGCCGAGGTGCTGGCCGGCGCGATCAGCATCGTTCGCACCGGGCGGATGTCTTCGCCGGCGGGGGTTGCTCTTGTGCATCCGGCGAGGACGAGAATCGCTACCAGCGTCGTCGCGACCGCTGAGTTGCGCTCTGATACATGCATGGGCTTTCCTGGCAAGTAACTGACTGACTGGTCAGTAATATAGCCACCGATCTTGCCAGTGTCAACTTCCACTTGCTATGCGAGCGCCCGCACCGTGGCGATGCCGACAAAAGTCGCGATGATCGATCCTCCGAAGTGCAGCGCCGTGTGCAGAAATGCCGTCGCCCACTGCCCGGACTGCAACAGCACGACGGACTCGGCCGAGAAGGTCGAGAATGTCGTCAGTCCACCCAGGAATCCGGTGATGATCACCAGGCGCCAGGTCGGCGACAGTGCGGGATGCGCGGCAAAGACTGCGAGCGCGATTCCGATCAGATAGGCGCCGATCAGGTTGGCGCTGAGCGTGCCGAGTGGCAGTTGCTCGAGCCGCGGGTTGAGCCAGTAGGACAATGCCCAGCGCAGCCACGCGCCGAGCACAGCACCCACGCCAATCGCCAGCAGGACCACCCACAGCGGGCCGTCGCGGGTCAAGCGCCCTTCTCCCAGCGCGCGCGCGCATCGTCGTCATGCTGTCGCGCATCGACCCAGCGCTCGCCCGCCGGAGTCGACTCTTTCTTCCAGAAAGGAGCATCTGTCTTCAGGTAGTCCATCACGAATTCGCACGCCGCGAAGGCCTCGCCGCGATGTGCGCCGGTGACAATCACCAGCACGATCTGGTCGGTCGGCTTCAACGTGCCGATCCGATGCACAACCAGGATGTCGATGATGTTCCAGCGTTTGCGCGCCTGCGCGCAGATGTCCTCCAGTGCGCGCTCGGTCATGCCGGGATAATGCTCGAGCGACATCGTCGCGACGGGAGCGCCGTCGTTCACATCGCGCGCGACACCGATGAAGCTTGCCACCGCGCCGACCTTGGGGTCGCTTCCCCGCAAGCGGGCAATCTCGGCGCCCGCGTCGAAGTCCTCGCGCTGCACGCGGACAGTCATCTCAGCGCCCCGGTTGCTCAGAAGTCGTGAACATGCGCGACAGCGCCTTCCCGTTTCACGAGTGACCCGGTCCTGGTTTTGCTGCCTGAATAGGCGACTCCAGAATAAGTCCGACGCAGGAAGTGAGCCTGGCGGCGCATCGTCCTAACCTCCGGTTACGGGAGGGAAGAACGCGACTTCGGCACCGTCGCGCAGTGGCGTGTCATCGCTTGCCATCGCCTGATCGACCGCAGCGCGAATGCGCTTGACCTCTTCGAACGCCGTGGCCCACGGCGCGCCGCGTGAAACGAGCCACGCGCGCAATGCGCCCAGCGTCGCGACACTTGCCGGGAGCGTGAATTCATCACGATCGCGACCGATGCCTTCGCGCAGTCTGGCGAAGTAAAGCACCGTGACCTTCATGCCAGCAACTCCGCAAACGGCAGGAACCGAACCAGGTCGCCACGCTGGATGACTTGCGACGGCGGATTGTCGATCAGGCCATCGGCCCACACGCACGACGTGAGCACCGCGGAGTTCTGGTTCGCATATGGATCGAGACCACCATTGCCGTTGAAGCGCGCGCGCAGGAATTCGCGTCGCTTGTCGGGGCGTGGCCAATCAAAGTCGGCGCGCAGATCGAGCGCCCGCGGTGCCGGCTCGGCCGCCCCTTGCCGGATGCGAATGAAAGGCCGCACGAACAGCAGGAACGTCACGAAACTGGACACCGGGTTTCCCGGCAGGCCAATGAAGGTGACCCCACGCACGTGGCCGAACGCCAGCGGCTTGCCTGGCTTCATCGCGATCTGCCACAGGTCGAGCGCACCCTCGGCTTCGACTGCGGGCTTCACATGGTCTTCCTCGCCAACCGAAACGCCGCCCGAGGTCACGATCAGGTCCGCGTTCTGCGCGGCGCGGGCAAACGCATTGCGAGTCGCCGCGCGGTCATCCGGCACGATCCCCAGGTCGATGACGTCGCAGCCAAGTGCGCGCAGCAACCCGAGCAGCATGAACCGGTTCGAGTTGTAGATACGACCCGGCGGCAATGGCTCGCCCGGCATCACGAGTTCATCACCGGTGAAGAACACAGCGACCCGCATCCGGCGTTTGACCGGCAGTTCGCTCACTCCCACCGATGCCGCCAGCCCGAGGTCCTGCGGCAGCAGTCGGCGCCCCGCCGCGAGAATCGTCGCGCCTGCATGCACGTCGATGCCGGCGCGCCGAATCCACTGGCCCTGCCGCGGCAGCTCATTGATCGTCACCTGATCGCCCTGCGCGACGGTGGCTTCCTGCATCACGATCGCATCGGCGCCCGGCGGAACCGGCGCGCCGGTGAAGATCCGCGCCGCAGTCCCCGGCGCGAGTTCTGCTCCCACGTGCCCGGCGGCGATGCGCTGGCCGATCTTCAGCACGGCCGGCACGGCGGGCACGTCGACAATGCGCAGTGCATAGCCGTCCATCTGTGAGTTATCCATCGGCGGCACGTCGATTGTTGAGACGACCGGCGCGGCCAGCACCCGCCCGAGTGCGCGCTCGACCTCGAGCGTCGACACATGCTCGACGTCGGTCAGCGGCTGTGCCCTGGAAAGCAACCGCTCGAGCGCTTGTTCGACGGACAGCATCAGGTGAGTTCGAGACGGGCAGCGATGAAGTCTGCAATCTTAGCGGCGTCGTTCAGGTCGAGCAGCGGTAGCTGCGTGTCGACCGCGTGATCGGCGGCGACCGCAATCACGTTGGGGTCATGCGAGAACAGCGGCGGCTCGGTATTGGACAAGCGCCGCACCTCGATGCGGGGAATGTGGCCCTCGCTCTTGAAGCCCTCGATGATCACCACATCGCACGGGGCCAGCAGCTTCATCAGATCTTCGAGAGAAGCAGCATGGCTCGGCGTCTCGGTCAGCAGCGCCCATCGCAGCCCGGTCGAGATCAGCACCTGGCCTGCACCCGCCTCGCGATAGCGATACGAGTCCTTGCCTGGTCGGTCCATGTCGAAACCGTGGTGCGCATTTTTGATTGCGGACACGGTCAAGCCGCGCGATCGAAAGATCGGTATCAGCTTCTCGATCAGGGTGGTCTTGCCGGTGTTCGAATAGCCGATGATGCCGAAGGCTTTCATATCTTCTTTGCGCTCCAGCCCTCACCGTCGCGGCGATCGCGTCGATAGTAGCGTTCGGCGGTTTCATGCGGAATGGTGCTGAACCAGGGCGCGAAGCGCGCGTGTTCGTAGCTCTTCAGCGCAGCGAGATTGTCAACGCTCGCTCCAGCGACGGCGTACTGAACATCGGCCCGTGCCCACAGCCATGCACAGACAAAGGTGTCGATCAGTCGCGCACCATGTCCGTGTCCAAGCAGCATCGGCTCGCCGATGAACCAATCGAGACCCCAGCCACCCCTCGGAAGCACGAATCCCTGCGCATAGTCCGCGTGGTCCTCGATCCGGTAGGTTTGCACATAGCCCGCCGGCCGGCCCTCGAAGACCGCGACCAGGCATTGCGTCTTCTGTTCCCCCCGCAGGCGCGGCAGGTATTTGGCACGCACTTCCTCGCGCGTAACCGGGCGTCGGCTCCACCATCGATTGATGTGAGGCTCGTTCAGCCAGCGCAACTGCCGCTCGAAGTCGACCTCGAGCAATGGGCGAAAACGCCACTCAGTTCGCATGCTGGGCGATGAATGCCTTTATCCGCTCTACATCGGCCGGCATCACTTCGCATCGCTGCGGGCGTTGCTCGATTCCGACGTAGGCGGCGGGGCGCTCCGGTTCGCGGCCAATCGCGGCGACGATGGTATCGGCAAACTTGGCCGGCAGCGCGGTCTCGAGACAGATCATCGGCACCTGCGAATCGAGGTGTTCGTGCGCGACCTTGATGCCATCGGCGGTGTGCGGATCGACGATGTACCCGATCGATTGCTGCAGCGATCGGATCGTGGTCAGGCGGTCGCTATGGGTGCTCGATCCGCTCACGAAGCCCGAGGCCAGCACCTTGCTCCAGAACGGCGTGCCGATCAGCATGAATTCACCGCGTGTATCGAGCTGCCACCAGAGCTCCCGCACCGCCTCGGCATCGCGACCGACGATGTCAAAGACAAAGCGCTCGAAATTCGACGCCTTGGAAATGTCCATCGATGGGCTGCTGGTGGCCAGCGTCTCGGCCGCGCCG
>Ga0209464_10000325_pt1 | contig 15477 bp, 14 predicted proteins | sample DOMMetBare1Fresh_2_FD_187473 | JGI IMG/M metagenome (GOLD analysis project Ga0209464, IMG submission 187473) | Wetland sediment microbial communities from St. Louis River estuary, USA, under dissolved organic matter induced mercury methylation -... | ecosystem: Environmental > Aquatic >...
GAGCGTTCAGCGGCTTTATGCCGCTTGACGCGTATACTTACAGCACGGTAATCACCGCACAATATAAACATATCATAATGATAGCCATGTGAGGGATCCTGCTAACTTTTGCAAGCAAATTAACCCTCGTAACTATCTACCCCATTTCCTATACCATCTCCGGAGGATCCCCGGAGCATCTTCGGAGTGTCCCCGGAGGATCAAAACAAGAAAAAAGACCCTTTTTCAAAATCCGGCTGTAGCAAAATGTCAAAAACAGTCCGCCTGACAAGCTAAGATAATGCTAAACGGATAAATCAGCAAAAAGCAAGCAAATCAACCTATTTGTTTAAATACTTTTTGGAGTCAAGTCAAAAGATATCAGCAATCTTGTCAGGAAAGTTGAACTTACAACTTGTTGCATATAACGGGTGAAATGTCACAAATCAACACCAAATGTATATCCAAATCTCCAAACTATAACAAATGGCTAAACGCCTTTGATCGGAGCAGTATCGGAGGAATATGGGAGCTGTGTGGGAGCTAGAACGGAGGAAGAGCGAAGCTAGCCCGTTTTTGGGTTGATTCAACCATAAGGTATAAATACTTTCAGGTGTAGGCATATATTTGGAATCAACCGACTAACCATCTCATCATCCGGAACCCGCACTACCGAATTATCCTACACCATTAATTTTCAATCAGTTTTGCGATGATTGGTTAGGGGGCAATTCAAAGTCGACTATTTCGCTCCAATCCCGGATAACTATCGGGGCGCTGAAGAAGCTTTATCGGTAATGCAATCAGATTTCCCCTGTGATTATGGCCCATCGCACAGGCTTAAACTCCCAATGCCTGCGGTATTATGCAGTGCAGCACAGCCCAACGGCTCGCTCATAGAGAGCCATTGGGTAAAGCGGAACGGGAAGCAAGGCCCTTCTTTCGCACAAGTATAAAAATATGTAGTCTGTGCCTAATGCAAGTTTGAGGACGATTAGGGAGACTTCAACATCGCTGCAGGAATAAATACGTCCGATTGTACTCATTGATAGAATTTAAGTTGCTGGATAATAGCACCCATTGTATTTTTGATCAAAATGCGCACTAAAGTGAAATTTTTGTTGCGTTTGATGAAATACATTCAAAGTTTATTTGTGGGGATTGGGGATTATTTATTAGTTTTGTGAATAAAAATCAATGGAGGAGGGTTTCTGGCAATGTTTTTTATTGCAAAATAACCGAATTTAGCGGTGTTGTTGGATTTAAGCTTTTCTCGCGTAAGAATAATAAGATGCAGTTTGTGTCTCGCGCAAGATTGAGCGCAGCGGGTCCCGATAGCCAGGGGAAGAGGAGTAGCCAGCCCATAAAAAAACACTATAATGACAAGAAAACTATTTACATTATTCATCTGCTTGTTATCTCTCTCGACCATCATAAAAGCAGAGAATGAAAAATCCTCCAGGATTGTATTTTTTCGTCCCTATAACTTTGTAGGGGCAGCTGTCGACTATCGGATATTTGTGAATGACTCGTTGATTCGGGTGAGAAACAACTCTTACGTCAATTATCCTTGTCCAAGCGGAGAGTTTAATATCAAAATGTATCCGACGATGAAGGGGCTTCACTTCCAAATAGAACCCGGAAAAACATATTACGTCAGTGTCGGGGTAAATATGGGATTCTGGTCATCCCGAAGTTCAATCATGTTGGTAGACAGTATTTCTGGTCAGTCTATTATTCAGGAGGAGAAACTCAAAGACATGAATAATCCGGATAACTGGAAAAGGCCCAGGCATCGAATCGGTTTTTGCATGGACGCTGGTGGTGGACTAACCAATATCCCTATTGCTACTACTACAGACGGAAAAGATGTCAATCTTAGCTTCGGTAAGAATTTCGCTATTGGATTGATCTACGCTTACCAGTTTCATAAGTCATTTGAGTATGAACTCGGCTTAAGTTACGAATCCAGCTCCTTATATCCGGAAATCACTAACGGTAAAATGGAGTTTAACCGGACGGTATTGTCCGTGACACCTTATTATATTTTGCCTATCCGTGATGGCTATTTTAATAGATTCAGATTTGGTGCCGGATTGGATTATTACATTACTCCTTATCTGGATATCAATATGTCGCAATTATATAACGGGACCAATGATACCTGGACATACCACAATGCACTGGGATATCATTTGTCGGCGATCTATGATTTATATACCGGAAAAAGACTATCTCTCTATATGGGGATGAAGTGGTCCAACGTGAACTACAGGTACAAAGCTTCTGATAAAGGTTCATCTCCACTCACCGATAATTTAATTCATCCGAAGGGTGGTTCCTTCTGTATGACTCTGGGAATGAACTTCAATTTCTAGTTAGAAAAGATTTCCATTGACCTGAAGTATTTCCGGAAAACAATAATACAGCCCCCCACTGGCGCGAGTTTAGCGATAGCGTACCTCGTGCCCAAAACTAAGACAGCTTGTAGCTGTCGCATATATAAGTATAAATTCAATGAGTAGAAAATACAAATTCCGAAACCCGGAGGCGATATATTTTGTAACATATACTCAACTGATTAATGCAAAATATGCTTGTTCCAGGACAACTACCTGAAGGGATTTATCTATATTGCTTTACCTGTGAAACAGAAATCAAAACCGTGGAAATTGTAATACTATAAACAGAGTTCAACATTATGAAAAAAATAATTTTACTATTACTCTCTTTACAGGCCATATTTACTGGCAGTTATGCGCAAAATGACACCTTGTATATAATGAAGGCTGGCGCTGTAGTAGGAAAGTACAATGTACATACAGATCTTGATAGTGTAATATTTAACAAACCAACGATTGAGAAACCTATAGCTGTAGATACAATTTATAAAACCATTATTACTCCGGTAGTAGGAAAAGTGGACAACAGTACGGGTTGGTGGACTGCTTTCTCAGATTTCTTCACAATTCCGGCAAACAAACTATTGCATTTGGAATTTATCAACTACTCTACCGGCACTTACAACTGGAACAATTGGGCACTTGCTGTGACCAATCCGGTATCAGATCGATCTTCCGTAAATTATTCAGAATACTTTGTTCTTCGTTCTGATGCTTTTGGTTGGTCTGGAACAATGGCAAATGTTAAACCCACTTATGCATTCAATCTGAATATGGTAAAATATAGCTATCCGGACACAGATGGAGACGGTGATATCTGGAATGACTTCCGCAAAACTATGCAAGGTGCTCATGTTTCTATCGACATTGACCATTCTGTAACCGGCAATGTTTACGTAACTGCTACTATGATTGGACCAAATGGCACAAAGCTCGTCGAAACTTATCAACAACCGGTTTCTGCAACAGATGATATTAATACATACTTAATTTGCGATGGCAGCCATTTTGTGATGAATAAAGCATACCTTATACCTTCGAAGGTTACAACGGTAGCTGATGTTACTCCGGAATCAATATCAGTTAAAGGAACTCCTGTCTTTGTTGAATTAGGGAATAAAGACTTCTGGGGCAATGCAACAGCTACTGTAACATTTTCTGATGGATCATCTAAAGTTGTGGAATCAAAAGATCTATCATTTAATGTAATTCCTGATTTGACTACAGTAGGTAAGAAAACAGTTATTGTTGCATATAGCAAAACCAAGCAAGGGGTATACACCCAGGCTGTTTCGACCTTTTACAACCTGGATGTAACATTCCCGGTTACAGCATTGGAGGTTACTACTACGCCAGCTATCTCGAATTACTATTTCTACAATAGCGACCCAATTATTTTCAACACAACCGGTCTTGTTGTAACTGCTACCTACTCTGACGGCTCAAAAGGAGTTATTCCAAATTCAACACTTACTTTTGGAAAGATCACAGCTGCAGCAGGCTCCCAATCGGTTAACATTTCGTATGTTGGAGCATCGAAAACCGTTTCTACAACTTGTCCGCTAACTCTTGTAAAAGGTATAGGACAGGTTGGTGCCAGTGACTTTTCGACCGCATGGTGGACAACATTCTCTTCAGACTATAATGTTGCATCAGGTACAAGTAAGACAATTACACTGTATTGTTATTCCGATAATATTTCAAACTGGCATTGTCCAAGTACTATTCTTCGCAAAGCCGACAACAATGAATATAGCGTTGTTCGTATGGACAATTTCGGATATGGAACCGGCTATTCAACAGCTACTGCTGCAAACGACTGGAATTGGAGTGCGTTCACATCAAACATCAGTGGATCAAAGGTCGTGATTACAGTTAAAAACAATGGTAACAATACAGCTGATGTACTTTATAACGTTACATATGCCAACGGAGAGATACATACACAAAAGTATACCGGTATCACCGTAGACAGTTCTGATTTGAATTGTGCTCTCGTAACTGAGGAATCATATCTCGTAATTGTTCAATAATCCAAAGAAATCCGGCTTTCTGTCCACACGCAGGGAGATGTTTCCCTGCATCGGTGTCAGGGAAGTCAGTTGCAGTAACCCTTCATTGTCGTGGAAGGTCGTTTCCCGGATGATTATCGGACTGTTGTCGTGCATTAGGATGGTTGTTTATCAGGATATAGAGCTACTTTACCGCAATGACCAGCATCTCAAAATCGTCAGAGGTCAGTTTGTCGTTTCGGCTAAATGCCCCCAATTTACAACTGAAAATATCAGCGGTCTGAAACCCGATGGACTTTAACAGCCAGGATATTTCAGAGGGGACGTAATACCGTTCATTGCAATGCAGTTTCTTCGTTTCGCCTTTATCATCCGTACATTCGTAAATGGAATAATACCGGAAGGTCATTAAGTCGAAATGTTCCTCAGAGGTCTGTTCCTCTTCGGAAGCACCCTTTTCTATAAACTCTTTCACCGAATGAAAAAGAGGGTATAGCCCATTCAGCGTTGTGAAGATCAGTTTGCCTCCTTTTTCCAATGATTGGTAAGCATTTCGGAGAATGGAGAAGTTCATTTCGTCGGTTTCCATCAATGGGAAAGCACCTTCACAAATCATGATGGCCAGATCAAACGATTCGTTGAAGTTAAAGTCACGCGCATCCTGTAAAATAAAATCGATCTTCAGGTTCTTTTCAAGGGCAACCTTTCGGGCTTTAGATAGAAGGGATTCGGATAAATCGATTCCGGTTACGGCGTAACCACGACGAGCCAGTTCGATCGAGTGACGACCGGTGCCACAACCAATGTCCAGGATACGACACGCTTTATTAAAACCAATTTCTTGTTCGAAAAAATCGACTTCTCCGGTCGTTCCCTGCGTAAAGGATTCGTCGTCATACTTGTCGGCGAAATCCTGAAATAAATCTTCGTACCACTGTGCCATGATGCGATAGTTTTAGAGAATTGTATAAATAGAAACGCCCAAAACAGCTATTCGTTTTGGACGCCCTCTGAATGTTTAACTACCTTATTGGTCTATGATCAAAACCCACCCACATTCAACCTTCCTCCTGTAAGGCTTTTGCCGGAAAGAGACGCTGTCGGAGTGGTACTGTTCAATAATGCATTCTTAATTTCAGACACAGTGGCATTGGGATGAAGTGAATAGTAAAGCGCAGCCGCACCGGTTACATGGGGAGTGGCCATAGATGTTCCGCTGTAACTTGCATACCCGGATACAATTTGTCCTTTCTTAGATGTAGGCACACTTGACCAGATTCCGTAGCCCGGAGCGCCAAGATCCACCGATGTTGCCCCGTAGTTTGAAAAGCTGGCTATTCCACCATTGCTCATAATGGCTGCAACAGAAATAATGTTGGTGTTGGTATAAGATGCCGGATAAGAAGGGCTGGTATCGATATTTCGACCATCATTTCCTGCTGCGGCAATGAATAGAACCCCTGCATTATTTGCTCTTTCAATGGCATTCTGTAATGCCTGGGAGAAACCTCCTCCTCCCCACGAATTATTGGTTGCTACAATGTTGACACCTCTGGTTTTCAGGTTGGTGAAATAATCGACTGCTTTTATCGCATTAGTGGTGGTTCCTCCATTTTTACCCAGAAATTTTCCGCTGAGGAATTTGATGTTCCAGCAAACTCCGGCCACACCTTTGCCATTTCCACCAACACCCCCGATAGTGCCGGCTACATGGGTTCCGTGTGCGTCTCCTGAACTGCTGAATATTTGATTGTTTCCATTGACAAAGTTCCAACCGTATACGTCGTCGATATAACCGTTGCCATCATCATCTATCCCATTCCCTGCTATTTCTCCGGGATTTTTCCCTGCATTTGCCGATAAATCTTCATGAGTGTACATGTAGCCTTCATCAATAATACCTACATACACAGAGTTTGACCCGATATTCCCTTTAGCCCAGGCTTCTCCGGCGTGGCATCCGTACGTGTTTGATGGAGTGGTTGCATTACCGTACATTCCCCACAAGGAGCCGTTGGTGTAATAGGGGTCATTTGAGACAGATGACGTATCAGTCGTATAAATATAATTGGGCTCGACATATTCGATGCCTTCCAGGTTTTTCATTTTGCTGATGGCATCCAGTGCAGCCATGGGAACTTTAATCAATACGATGCCTTCATTATCACCGGCATGTTTCATGGCATGAGTGAGGATTTTCTCGGCAACCTCACCACTGACCTGTTTCAGTGCATTACCCCGGACAGTGGCCGACGTTCCCGCTTTGAATTTTACGATTACTTCATTCGGCACCTGTTTTGCTCCATTGTCAGAGGCATTAGCTGAGCGTAGCAGGACTTCATTGGAAGATAGTGCGTTCAGGTCGGATTCGTCATTCGAACAACTTTGAAAGGAGATGGCTATTCCCACCACCAGGAGAGAGGCAGCCAATAGGGTGTTTAGAAAATGCTTTTTCATTACTTTCTGTATTGGGTTAGGTTAAAATGTAAATGTCAACGATTGAAAGGGATTTCTGTTTGATGGAAAGTGATTGAAATAAGTTTCAATATTATCGTTTCAGAGGTCAGCCCTTATAAGGCTGATTGGGTTTAGGTGTGATATAAAAACAACGTAGCTTCAGGGATTGTTGCAGAGATTACTATTTTTATGATGGGGTAAAAACAAAGAGCCGCAATGCTTTAGGCATTACGGCTCCGGTATATAAAAAGGATATCCTCTTATCGTTTCACCAAACGGTTTACGAGGGGGAGTTCTTTCAATGGAAGATCTTTTTTAATCATGTAACCAATGAAAATGGCCATTAATACGGTCCGGAAACCAAAGTTCAGCGCCATCGAATGCAAATCTACCAACGCATACGCGAGATATAAAACGAGAGCCAATGCGGTATAGGAAAAAATGGATTTCATATCATATGAAACCGGGTATTCCTTTTGTCCCATGAAATATGAAAGCACTGTCACAATCAGGTTGCTGATCAACGTTGCCCAGGCACATCCCATATATCCGAAATGAGGCACCAGCGCGATATTCAGTACAATGGTCAGTACACAAACGATCACAGAGAAGTATGCGCCCCATTTTGTTTTATCCGTAAGTTTGTACCAGATGGAAAGGTTAAAGTAGATGCCGAAGAAAAACTGCCCTAACATAACAAGGGGCACTACCCGCAACCCTGAGAAGTATGTCGATTTCATGGCATATTTAAGCAGATCAAGATAGAACATGATTCCAAGGAAAATCAGCAATGTGATAATCACAAAGTATTTCATTGCGTTGGCATACATGACTTTACTGTCTTCTCCTTTGCTTTTGGCGAATACCAACGGTTCATAAGCAAATCTAAAGGCCTGGGTGAACATTAGCATAACCACCGCAATTCTGGTATTTGCTCCGTAGATACCCAGTTCATGCATGGCCGTGGCTTTGTCCGAATACAAAGAAGGAAACAGCATTTTATCAATTGTCTGACTAAGGATACCTGCAATTCCAAGGATCAGCAGAGGGAAGCTGTATTTAAGCATCTGTTTAAGAAGACTCCATTCAAAGCTGTATTTAAAACCAATCAGTTGCGGTACAAGGAACAACGTCTGTATAAATGTGGAAATCAGATTGGAGACAAAGATATAACCTACTCCGTAATCGGGATTGTAGAACCAGCTAATCCATTCCGGATGGCTTTTCTGGATTAATGGACAAACAATCAGGAAAAATAAATTGGTCACAATATTCAGAAAAACAAAAAGCATTTTGATGGACGCGAAGCGAATCGGCCGGTTTTTAAACCGTAAATAGGCAAAAGGAATGTTGCTAAAGGCATCCATGGCAACTGTAACAGCCATCATCGCGATGTACTCTGGCCTGACCCCATAGCTACTCGTGAGACCTCCTAAGTAAGGAGACAAGAAAAGACTCAGAATAATGAAAATCGACGTTGTAGAGCCTACTGAAATCAATATGTTGGAATAAACTTTCTTCTCGTCAAGATCCGTTTTATTGGCAAACCGGAAGAAGCCGGTCTCCATGCCGTATGTTAGCACTACCTGGATAAAGGCTGTCCAACCGTACAGGTAGTTCACCACCCCGTAATCTCCGGTGGATGCCAGTTTGTACGTATACAGGGGAAAAAGGCACCAGTTGAGGAATTTCCCCAAAATACTGCTAAGGCCGTAGATTACGGTATCCTTAGCTAAGCGTTTCATTGACATATGAGTCGTAAGTTGTTAGTTATTAGCCGTAAGTCGTAAGTCTTAAGGAGTAAGGCGTGAGACGTGAGGCGTGAGTCGATAAATGACTTCTGTTTTGAAATGAGTAATTGTTAGTTTGCGTCTAACTAATCTCCTCGAGGCTTAAAACAGGCTTCCCTGCTCAGAAAGGCGACGTCTGTTGAGGTGTTCGTAAGCCAGGTCTGTTGCTTCGCGCCCGCGTGGAGTACGTTTCAGGAAACCTTCCTTGATCAGGAAAGGCTCATAAACCTCCTCGATGGTTCCCGGATCTTCACCTAATGCTGTTGCAATGGTCGAAAGTCCTACAGGACCGCCTTTGAATTTATCGATGAGTGTGAGCAAGATCTTATTATCGACTTCGTCCAGACCGTATTTATCAATATTGAGGGCTTCGAGGGCGTATTGAGCAATGGCGATATCGATTTTCCCATTGCCTTTTACCTGAGCAAAATCGCGTACCCTGCGCAGTAGAGCATTGGCGATACGGGGAGTTCCGCGGCTTCGGGATGCAATCTCTCCGGCCGCCTCCTCCGTGCAGGGAGTTTGTAAAATAGCGGCAGAACGACCGATGATGGAGACCAACACTTCGTTGTCGTAATACTCCAGGTGACTGTTGATGCCAAAGCGTGCCCGCAAAGGACTGGTCAGCAATCCGCTTCGGGTGGTGGCACCCACCAGGGTAAACGGGTTCAGCTCAATCTGGATAGATCGGGCACTCGGACCCTTGTCGAGCATAATATCGATGCGGTAATCCTCCATGGCTGAGTACAGGTACTCTTCCACGACAGGGCTTAACCGGTGGATCTCGTCAATGAAAAGCACATCATTCGTTTCCAGTCCGGTCAGGATACCGGCCAGGTCGCCGGGTTTATCAAGTACCGGCCCCGAAGTTACCTTAAAGCCGACGTTCAGCTCATTGGCGATAATGTTGGAGAGGGTAGTCTTGCCCAGACCCGGAGGGCCGTGCAACAGTACGTGATCGAGCGATTCTCCGCGCATACTGGCTGCCTTGACAAAGATCTTAAGGTTCTCCACCACCTTATCCTGACCGCTGAAGTCGTCAAAACTGAGCGGACGCAGGGCTTTGTCCAGCTCCTTTTCCTTGTCTGATTGCTTTTGGTCGCGTATGTCAAAATTGGATTCCATTCAGTCGAATTTATAGCTGGCAAAAGTACGAAAAAAAAACGAGGAAGCCTCCCTGTGAAGACTTCCTCGTTTTTATGACTATAGCATGTTTATCATCCGTATTTGCTGATCTTTCTCAGCTTTTCTTCATCGATAATTTTGATTCTGCGACCATCCACCGATACGATCTTTTCATTTGCAAAAATGGAAAGCGTACGGATTGCATTCGAAGTGGTCATGTTAGACAAACTGGCCAGATCCTCGCGTGACAGGTAGATGTTGAGCGTAACGCCGTCTTCTTCCATGCCATAGTTGTCCTGAAGAAACAAGAGCGCTTCGGCCAGGCGTCCGCGAATGTGTTTCTGAGTTAGATTGACGGTGCGGGAATCGGTAATGCCCAGGTCAACGGCCAGCATTTTTACGAAATGGAACGCCAGTTGATTGTTCTCCTGAAGGAGTTGGGAAACAATCTCAAGCGGAATCATACAAATGGTGGCTGATTCGAATGCCGTAGCCGAAGTGATATATGTACCTTCTGCAAAATAGGCGCGGTAAGCAAAATATTCAACCGGTTTCAGCATGCGGATGATCTGAGACCGTCCACCGATACCGTCTTTGAAGATTTTCACTTTACCCCGGATCAAACACATCATCGATTTCGGAGTTTCGCCTTCAACATACACGATTTCATTTTTCTTGAAATGTTGAATTTGATAGTTGTCAAGTATGAGCTTTTTTTGCTCATCCGTCAGCAGCCCGAATAATTCGGGGATAGCTTCCTCTAGTTGTTGTGAGGTAAATTCTTTTTCAATCATATAACATTGCTCGATAACATGATTATTTACCACAAATGTAGTAAAAGATATTAATCCTCCATCTGATTCTCTTAATAATTTCATATTTTTGTTTGATACTAAATAAGGGGACGGTAAAATGGAGATATTATGAAGAAAATACTGAAAGTTACGGGTGCAATCGGAGTCGTTGCGCTGCTTGTTTTTTTAATGCTACCGGTTTCTTATTACATTCGTCAGGCTCTGCGTCACGGTACTCCGGATATTGATGATTATCAGTTTTTTGAGAATCGGACAGTGAAGGCATCTGCTCCGAAGCCGTGGCGTTTTTCACCCGGTTATGCCACCGATACCATTCCGGCAAAATACCGGGCGGACTTTCAGAAATACGAAACGATCGCCTTTTTGGTTGTGAAAGATACGGCGATTGTTTCGGAGAAATATTGGGACGGATATGGTGAGCGCTCGTTGAGTAACTCTTTCTCGATGGCTAAAAGCATCGTTTCGTTGCTGGTAGGGTGTGCCATTGGTGACGGCTACATTCAAAGTATTGATCAACCGGTCCGTGATTTCCTGCCCGCTTTACCACAGCTCAGAAGCAATCAGCTGACGTTAAGATCTCTGCTGACCATGAGCGCAGCACTCAATTGGGATGAAGCTCACAGTTCATTGTTTAATGTAACGACCGAGGCTTATTACGGGGATAATCTCTGGACGCTGATGCAGCAAATGCAGCTGAAAGGAACTCCTGACAAAGAGTTTGAGTACCAGAGTGGCGTGACGCAGTTACTGGCTTTCGTTTTGCAGAATGCAGTTCACAAAAGTCTTTCGGAATATGCCTCTGAAAAACTCTGGACGCCCATTCATGCTGAAACCGATGCGCTGTGGAGCCTCGATCATGCTAACGGCATGGAAAAGGCCTATTGTTGTTTCAATACCAATGCCCGGGATTTTGCACGATTGGGGCAGCTGGTGTTGAATAAAGGGAAATGGGACGACCGGCAGATCGTTCCGGCCGGCTATATCGAAGAAGCAATTACTCCGGCCCGCAAACTCAAACGTGCTGATACGGGAGCGCCCAATCAGATTTACGGTTTCCAGTTTTGGATACTCCATTATAAAGGCCACACCATTCCGTATATGAGAGGAATTCTGGGACAATACATTTTCATTATTCCCGATCTGAATGCGGTAGTGGTACGGTTGGGGAATTTGCGGAGCGATACCTACCGGGAGCCCAGCCATTGTACCGACGATGCTTTCATCTGGCTCGATGCGGCCCTGGACATTCTAAACTCCCCCGGCCTCTCTCCCGAAAGGAAGAGTGCGATTTCCCCTAAATAAAGACTTATTGCAAAAACTCAATTTACCATCATGAATATCATCTATCTCGAAGAAGTTCATTCCACCAATCAATATCTGCACGAATTGCTCCAGCGTGAAAAGTGCGAAGAGGGAACCTGCGTACAAGCCGGCTTTCAGACCGCAGGACGTGGACAACAGGGCAACTACTGGGAGTCGGAGGCAGGCCGGAACTTAACCTTTAGCCTGACCCTTTTTCCGGATTTTCTTTCGGCGGCCGATCAGTTTATTCTTTCGCAAATGGTTTCGCTCGGAATCAAAGAGGTGCTTGACCGCTATATGGAGGGCATTTCGGTTAAATGGCCCAACGACATCTATTGGCACGATAAGAAAATTGTCGGCATCCTGATCGAAAACAGCCTGATGGGAACCCACATTGAGCATACAGTGATTGGCATCGGACTCAACGTCAACCAGGAGGTATTTGTCAGTAACGCTCCCAATCCCGTTTCGATGAAGCAGATTACCGGGCGGGAGTTTGACCTGGATGCATTGCTCAGCGAGTTGCTCCAGTCTATCTTTTCTCAATACCTGAAACTGATTCAGGATGAAGCGGACGATATTCGCTTCCGTTACCTGAATTCGCTCTACCGTCGCGACGGTTTTCACCGGTACGCTGATCCTAACGGAGAGTTTATGGCACGGATTGAGCATGTGGCTGATACGGGGCGGCTTTGTTTGGTCACTGATACAGGAGAGCGACGAGAGTATTACTTCAAGGAAGTGATGTTTGTGTGAATATGTAGCCTGGCTTATTAGCCGGTTTTTTTATCTGTTATACAAAAACAGCCCGACATCATATCAATATGATGTCGGGCTGTTTTTGTAATAGGTAGAATCTATTCTTTGATAAACTTACCGTTTTTCCACATTAGGGTAACGGATGGCTTTATAAGAGACTCAATACTCTTGAAATCCGTTTTGCCGAGGTAGTTTTTTGCATCAAGGGATATGATTAGTCCGCTGTTGTTTTTGGTAAAAGTGTAACTATACAACGGAATGTCCGGCATTTTCAACGCGTTCACATCATTCTTATCCCCGATGATAAAATCGTCCATTGTAATTGCCGGGAGCATATTGGCGACATCCATACTCTTCCAGTCCGTGGAAAAAAAGCGAACCCGGCTATCGCAGGCCGGAGCGCAAACGGTCTGTATGATGGCGATTACTTTGGCTGTGTCGTTGAGGGGGAGCAACTTCATTTGAAAGATGGAGGATTCATTCATTTGAAGCGTCAGTTGATCATCCGAAAGCTCCTTTAGTTCGGTCTGGCCTTTCAGCAGGTTTTCCACTTTGGCGGTTTTGCCGGCTTTGAAGAGATCGATCAGATCCTGACGGTTTGCTGCGTTCAGGTAATCGGCGATGTCGTCGGGCATACTGGTGAAAAACGGTGAAATGTATTGTGCAGGTGCGTTAAGCGTCAATGCACTCAGCAACAGAGCGAAAAATAGTTTCTTCATAGGTGGTTTTATTTCGAACCCAAATATAAGAAAAACATTCCCAACAATACCAATACCACGTCAATAGCTTTGCTTTTGATGTTTTTTTCACGGAGGAAAATTGCTCCGCAAATAAACGAAACGACTACGCCGCTGCGGCGAACCATCGATACGATCGAAATCATCGAATCGTCGTAGCTCAGGGCATAGAAGTAAACAAAGTCGGCCAGACAGAGGAACACTGAAATCAGGATGATGCTCCAGCGCCATTCGAACGGGGTGGATTTATCCCGTTGCGGATACCACATCACCATCAGGATGACCGCCATGATCAAAAACTGATAAAAGGTGTACCACACCTGTACGGTCATCGGATCAAAGCTTTTCAACAGGTATTTATCGTACAATCCGCTGATGGCGCCCGTCATTGTACCGAGCACGATAAACAGGATCCATTTGTTGTTGCGGAAGTGAATACCTTCTTTTTTGCCTGTCAACGAAAGCAGGTAAAAGGAAAATACCGAAATACTTACCCCGATCCATTGGTTCATGTTTAATCGTTCGGAGAAGATGATCAAAGCCCCCATCAGTACCAGAATGGGCTGGGTGGCCTTAATCGGTCCGGTAATCGTGATGGGCAAATGCTTGGTGGCGAAATAGGTAAATATCCACGACGAAAGCACAATGACCGCTTTCAGAATCAGGTAAAGGTGCGTTTGAAAATCAATTTGCGGAACAAAGATCAGTGTTCCCTTCAGCCAATCGGGCTGAGTGTACGAAATGATCACAATCGGAAGAAAAAAGAGACTGCTGAACATCGTGTTGAGAAACAGCACTGGAATTACCGCGTTGTGATTCAACGAGGTTTTTTTGAAAAAGTCGTACATCCCCAACAGGGCTGCCGATAAAAAAGCGAGTAATAACCACATGTCTTTTTGAGTTTTACGTTATACGTTATACGTTATACGTTATACGTTGTACGTTGTACGTTGTACGTTGTTCGTTTTAGGTGTCTTCGGTGGTTGATTTATGGTTATTGGTTTTCATTTCAGTAATAGGTTGACGGGTGATTTGGTCATTCCCTCTCCCGATAGATATCGGGACCCTCAATCATTATTTCCTGCGGATATTCAATGTCTATCAGGAACAATGCCTGTGCTGGAGCAGAAGTGCCGGCTTTGCATCGGTCTTTCTGTTCGATCACTTTGCGGAAACCGTTGAGGTCAAGCTTGCCCCGACCGACTTCAAAAAGCGTTCCTACTACCGCGCGCACCATGTTGCGCAGGAAGCGGTCTGCCTGTATGGTGAATACCCATTGTCCGTTTTCCTCTTTCCATTCCGCCTGCATGATGCGGCAGTTATTCGTTTTTACATCCGTGTGCAGCTTGCTGAAGCTGGTAAAGTCGGTGTATTCAAAGAGGATTTGGGCCGCTTCGTTCATTTTCCGGAAATCCATTCTTCCGTGAATCTTATATGCCAGATCACCACGGAAAACGTCTTTCTTGTCGGTTACGTAATATTTATAGGTGCGTGATATGGCATCGAAGCGGGCGTGTGCATCGGGTTTTACTGCACAGATATTCGATATGGCGATGTCACGGGGTAGGAGGCGGTTGAGCTTTTCACCCAATTGCGCAGGGTCAGCCAGCGGAGTTTCGGTGTCGAAATGTGCGACCATCAAGGCGGCATGCACACCGGTGTCTGTGCGCCCTGCACCGGTAATACTGACCGGATGGCGCAGAATGGTGGAAAGGGCCTTCTCCAGCTCTTCCTGCACCGTGATGCCGTTGGGCTGAATTTGCCAGCCGCAATAATTCTTTCCGTTGTATGACAGGTAAATGAAATAGCGCATCTGTTCGTTTTAAGTTGTACGTAATAAGTTTTACGTTTCGGGTTGCTCTTCGTTTTGACGGGGAGCTAATAAAAGAAAAGCTGCAAATGCCCCGGATAGAAGTATTTGCAGCCTTTGTATTGTTATTTCAAAACTATTTCTTGGCCTGATAGCGTTTGTTCAGCAACGCAATCACTTCGTCTGTAATATTATAAGCGTCTTCAGCATAAAGAACATTGTCGAAAGCCGTGTTGCTCAGGATCATGTGATAACCTTTTGCCTTGTTGTATTGTTTAAGGAAAACATT
>Ga0209464_10000327_pt1 | contig 15468 bp, 13 predicted proteins | sample DOMMetBare1Fresh_2_FD_187473 | JGI IMG/M metagenome (GOLD analysis project Ga0209464, IMG submission 187473) | Wetland sediment microbial communities from St. Louis River estuary, USA, under dissolved organic matter induced mercury methylation -... | ecosystem: Environmental > Aquatic >...
GAGATGAGCTCACGATTGGTGTCTACGACGAAGATCGCGTCGGGAACCTTCTTCATGTTGCGGATGCCGTTCAGGTTGGTCTGCAGCTTGGTGAGTTCCTTGTGCAGAAGGATCTGCTCCTTCTTGGGAAGACGGGCCATACGTCCATCGGCATCCATGGCTTCGAGTTCTTCCATGCGAGCGACGCGAGAACGGATGGTGACGAAGTTGGTCAGCATACCGCCGAGCCAGCGAGCGTTCACATACGGCATGCCGCAGCTATTGGCAGTTTCCGCGATGGTTTCCTGGGCCTGTTTTTTCGTACCCACGAACAGGATGGTACCGCCCTTAGCAGCGAGGTTCGAAACGAACGTATACGTTTCGTCCATGCCGACAAGGGTCTTTTTGAGATCGATGATATAGATATCCCCACGGCTGCCGAAGATATACGGCTTCATCTTGGGGTTCCAACGACGAGTTTGATGCCCGAAGTGCGCACCTGCGTCAAGCAGGGTCTGGATACTGACCTTCTCCATTACATTCTCCATTCGTTAATCCTCTGCGCACGTTCATCCCCGGTCCGCAGCCTTTTCAAGTGGCCACTAGCGAACACAAGTCCGGCACGCATGTGTAATTAGAAACTTGGTAATTGTAGCACGGTCGAAATTCAGCGCAAGACTCCACCTTGTTCCACGAATAAACGCCACAACATCGAGAGGATTGAACCTTGATGAGAATCATTGAGACAAAACAGCTGATGAAAGCCCATTCGCATGCATCTCCCCCATTTTCGGGTATGCGAAAAATACCCGCGTTCGTGCGATGCGGGGGAAAGAAAAGCCCGATAAGGTTGCAGATGTCAGACGGCCGGACGGGAACCGGTCGGAATTCATGAGGAGGAAGAATGATGAAAGAATCAGCTGGGATCAGCCGTCGCGATCTGCTGAAGCTCGGGGGCATCGCCGCAGCAGGCGCGATGGGTGCAGCAACCCTCGCAGGTTGCTCTGCCCCTAAAGATGCCAACAGCAAGACCGCGCAGACCGCAACATCATGGCGCGACAAGCCCCAAGTGATCACCAATATCTCGGACACCGTCGAATGCGATTTGCTGGTGGTCGGAGCCGGCAACGGCGGGCTGCCCGCAGCCATGACCGCGCAGCAGAAGGGCTTCAAGGTCATCGTCCTTGAAAAAGGCGGCGCCATCGCCATAGCCCGCGAAGCCGTCGGTGCGCTGAATTCACGGTATTCGGTCGGCCATGAAGTCGATGTGCCGAAATTGATCAATTGGGCCCAACACGTGGAATCCGGCGACGTGAGCATGCCGGTGTACCGTGCATGGGCCGAGAAATCGGGCGAGTACATGAACTGGCTCGGCGACCTGGAAGAGCCCGAAGGCATGACGTTTCCCTTCGAATACCATGCTCCCGACCCTACCATCGCCCCCGAAGCGTACTATCCGCCCATGTGCCACAACCCCGTCATGGGGCAGTTCAACCCCAGCGGCCCAAACCCCGGCGCCTACCTGCACTTAGAAGTGCTGTCTGATCTGTTCACCAAAGCAGGCGGGCAAATCGAGTTCACTACGCCCGCCAAGCAGCTCGTCCAAAGTGGCGACGGTTCGGTCACCGGAGCAATCGCTCAGAGAGCCGATGGCAGCTATGTGCAGTACAACGCCAAGAAAGGCGTGATCCTGTGCACCGGCGGCTACGGCGCCAATAAGGAGATGCTCGCCGACCTGTGCCCCAGCTCGATCAACTACTGCACGAGCACATCGGCGACGACCGAAGAGGGCGACGGCATCCGCATGGCCCTGTGGGCCGGTGCCGTGCTGGAAGAAGGCGGCGGCAGCATGGTGTGGAACCGCGGCGTCGTGACCGACGATGAAGAGCTCGGCCCCGACCTGGCAAACCCCCTGTTCCTTCCCGGCAGCCAACCGTTCCTGCATGTGAACGTGCGCGGCGAGCGCTACATGAACGAAGATCAATGCTACCCCATGAGCTATGCCATGAGCACACGCCAGCCCAAAGGCTTCGGCTGGGAAGTATTCGACGGCACGTATTGGGATGACATCCAGCGTTTCGATACCGGCGGATGCTCACGCCTGGTCACGGCTCCGAACGGAAGCGCCTTCAATGCCGACGTGTACGATCTGGAGCCCATGAGCAAGGATCATTTGGACAGCTTCTGGATGGCACCCATGCTGGAAGCCGGCATCTTGAAGAAGTGCGACACCTTGCAGCAGCTCGCTGACGCGATGTTCACATCCGCCGACGACAAGAAAGCGTTCCTGGCCACCGTCGACCGCTACAATAAAGTGGTATCCAGCGGCACCGACACCGATTTTGGCAAGGAAGCCTATCGCTGCAGCACCGTCGACACGCCCCCGTTCTATGCAATCCGCATGGCAGGCAACTTCCTCGTCACCATCCACGGCGTTATCACCAACGAGTACAGCCAGCCGCTGCGCAAAGACGGCAGCCTTATCGACGGCCTGTACGTCTGCGGAAACGACCAGGGCGGTTTCTACCCGCACAACTACCCCAGCAACTTCACCGGCATCAACTGCGGTCGTTGCGGAACATTCGGCCGCATCGCTGCAAAGCATGCCTGCGGCATAGCCTAGCACCATCCCCCTCCCTTGATGGAGGAGCCGCTCCCCCGGTTCTTCCATGCGCAACGGCCCCGGATCCTTGTCGGATCCGGGGCCGTCTGTTCACCTTGCCGAAACCCCCGTCACACCGGAAGCTATAAAGCCAAATCGAGCAATTCCTGACGAGTATGGACATCGGCCTTCACATAGATATGCTTCACATGGGTCGCAACGGTTTCGCGCGAGATGACCAATTCGTCGCGGATATAGGGAATCGACCTTCCCCGCATCAGCAACGAGAATATCTCGTGCTCGCGTGGGGTAAGATCGTATTCGCCGGCCAATGCATCGATGCGAGCCTGCAGGCCGTCGCTTTCGCTACTGGGGGATTCGAACACCGAAGATGCTTCCGTCCCATCCGATGCCGCTGCGTATCCGCGCCTCGAAAACCGCGCGAAGCTGTCGTCGTCGTTGAGCACCAGCATCGTAACCGCCACCAGAACCGCCATACAGAAGGCCGCCACCTGCCCTTGGCTGCACAACCCGGCACCCAGCGCCACATTGATGTTCGAAAACACGATGGCTCCCAGCATATCGCCCACATGCACGAATATCCAACCGAATCCGTAGGACTGGGTGGACGTGGCCCGCCCACGAGCCGAAAAGCGTGCGAAATACATCTGCGTGATCAGGCAGAAGGCGAAGCGCGCGGCAACGGAAACGCCGAAGGCGACAAAAGGCCCGGTACTTCCATCGAATATCGTCAATGCCGCAAAACCGGCAACGAGAACAGGGCACATCCACCGATAGAGGAACGCGATCGATATGCGCCGGGGACCCAACGTGGACCACGACCCGATGAACAGCATGAACAGAGCGCTAAGGACGATGATAATCTGAAAGGCGATCGAGACGCTCTCATCGCCTTGCCAGAAGCTCCCCTCGATGCAGACGAACAAGCAGGCGATCAGGATGCCCCATCCGCTGCGCCCCATGGCATGCAGCGCTTCAAAGGGGGAAAGGGGGTGCTGCCCGCATGCGGCGGCATCGAATCCGCCGCTGGAAAGAATTACCTGATCAGGCAAATCTTTTTTGCTTTCAACTTCGCCCCAGGCAACGATGAAGCAAATTCCCGAGACGATAGGCAGGGACGCCACGAACGCCAGAGCGACCCATCCGGACATAGCCGATGCCGCCAGCACCAGCAAGGCCGCCAAACCCGCCGATATAGGTGCCAGCGTTTCAACATCCTCTTGCGTCGATCGGGTGTAGAACTCACCCCAGAACACCCACATGAGACCGCTGCCAAATCCCGTAAGGATGGCTCCGAATGCGAACAACCCGATGGTAAGGGCTTGATTGCCCGTGTCGGCGAACAGAAGAGGGGTTGAAAGGGATGCCGCAACAGGGGCCGCGATCAGAAGCGACCGACGTCGGACCGCCGAGCCCCATCGACGCTCGCTGAAGACAAGCAGGACGAGCATGAGTATCGCCATAGCGACCGGCATGATGGAAACAAGTATCTGGGGAAAAAATGAAATCTGGGAAGCTATACGCAGACTGCCGATAGAGTGCGAGGCGATATCGGTATAGAAGGTGCAGAACACCCATGCCAGCAGAAAGCCCCATCCTAAACGATGAAACGGAATAAGGCGAATGCCGCGATCGAACGCAAGCACTCTTCTCTCTTCATGCGACAATGGTCGTTCCTCCCTCTCACCTTCGGTCATTATACGTGAAAGGAACCGGCTCGCCTTCGGAAAACGAGCAGAGGAGAGCGGATTAAACCGATTCATGGTACTATTCGATTGCGGATTATACTTCAAAAACCACATTGCATTACTACGCGCGAAGGGGCTTGCCATGCCGACCGAACAGGAAAAGAAACCACCGGTCGAACGACGTCGAAAAGCGCTAGGCACGGTAAGCCGGTACACGGGATGGACGCGCTTCATAGCCGGGGTGCCCGCCTGCGGGTTGTTTATCTGCTCGCTCGTTTTATCCTTGCGAACGTTCGTTGACGCGGTGTATTCCTGTATCGAAGCCTTTTCAGAACCGGTGTCCCTGCTCGACCTGGCAACCGACTTCATCGAATACGCCGATATCTTCTTGCTTGCCGTGGTGCTCTACATTATGGCATTGGGCCTGTTCACTTTATTTGTCAGCGAAAAAGTGCCCCTGCCTTCCTGGCTTGAATTCCACGACTTCGATGATTTGAAAGAGCGCCTTGTCAGCGTTATCTGCGTCATGTTGGGCGTGTATTTCCTCGGTGCCGTATTGAAAGGCGCCTCCGGACTCGATTTGCTCTGGTTGGGAATCGGCACGGCCCTCGTCGTTGCAGCTATGACGGCTTTCGTGCATCTGGTAATCAAAGAGCACGAGTAAAGACCCGCTTGCATGACGGATGCCTTGCCCCTATACTGACAAACGATGGATTCTGTTTCAGGGCGAGGTGAAAATCCTCACTGGCGGTAATGCGGCGACAAGCCGCGAGTCCGCGACCCCCAAGTTCCTGCAAGGTGCTTTGGGCTGACTTAGGGTGAGATTCCCAGACCAACGGTTATAGTCCGGATGGAAGAGGCAGAGTTTCCGTTGCAAGCGCCTTGGCGCGGACGACGGCAACCCCTGGGCCTGTGTGAAAAGGAATTCATACGGGTCGTTTTCTTTTTCAAGGCAGAAAACGAACCCGCAACACGGGCCTTGACAAGAGAAAGGGTTGGCCATGTCCGACAATCAGAACAACGCAGCGCAGCCGCAGAACAACATCCCTGCATACCGCAATACAAACAGATGGGAAACCAAGGAATTGGTAACCATGGCGTTGCTATGCGCCATCAGCGTGCTGCTCAGTTTCATCGAGTTCCCCCTTATCCCCGGGGTTACCTGGCTTAAGTTCGACGCATCGGCTATGCCGGCCATGGTCATAGGATTCGCCTACGGCGGCGGAGCCGGCATCATCGTAGGCATCGTAAGTGCGCTTATCCACGGCATCATCTTGGGCGACTGGGTGGGTGCACTCATGAATATTATAGTCATCATAGCTTTAGTAGGGCCGGCCTCTGCCATCTACCGCAGAATACACAGCTTCAAGGGAGCGGTCATCGGACTCTGCATTTCCGTCATCGTAACAGTAGCAGCAGCGATAGCAAGCAACCTGATCATCGACCCCTTCTACTTCGGCATGCCTTTCGAGGCAGTCGCTGCCTTGGTCCTTCCCGTACTGCTACCGTTCAACCTTATCAAGACGATTTTGGATTCCGTTTTGACCCTAGTGGTGTACAAGAGCATATCGAACCTGATAACCCCTGCGAAAAAGCAGGTCCGGGGACGCTAGACCGACTGAATGCGAGAGGATGCGGCGATGATCGATTTCGAAGACGTGGAATTCACCTACGACGGAACTTCATTTGTGCTCAACGGCGTTGACCTGCACGTTGAAGACGGCGAATTCGTCTGCATCCTCGGCGGCAACGGAAGTGGGAAAAGCACGCTCGCGAAGCACATCAATGCACTGCTCGTGCCCGACCGCGGCACCGCAACCGTATTGGGGCACCGCACAGACGATGCGGCAAATACCTATTTCATCCGCAGCAATGCCGGCATGGTGTTTCAGAATCCCGATGACCAGCTGGTTGCAAGCCTGATCGAGAACGACGTCGCATTCGGCCCCGAGAACCTAGGCGTTCCCTCTGAAGAATTGCGGACACGCGTAACCGACGCATTGGCTCAGGTGGGCCTGCAGGGTTTTGAGAAGAAAGAAACCGCCGCGCTTTCGGGCGGCCAAAAGCAGCGCGTGGCCATCGCCGGTGTGCTGGCGATGAAACCCAAGATCCTCATCCTCGACGAAGCGTCGGCAATGCTGGACCCCCGCGGACGCAAAGGGCTTTTGCGGGTCTGCCGCGAACTGCATGCAACGGGTATGACCATCGTGATGATCACGCATTATATGGAAGAAGCCGCTCTGGCAGACCGGGTGTTCGTGCTCGACGAAGGGCGCATCGTCCTCGAGGGATCGCCCGAAGAGGTGCTGACCCAAGTCGATTTGCTGGAGTCCCTTGCACTCGACATCCCCTTCACCGTGAAGCTCTGCCGTGCGCTGCAAGATCGCGGCATTCCTGTCGGCATGCACGTGGAAGAGCACGAGGCGGTCAACGCTATCGTCAGCCTCCTCGACGAGCCCGACCACCCATATGGGCATCGAAATCCGCCGACATGCGAGGAAAGCGAGGGACGGGCATGATTGAATTCCAGAACGTCTTCTACACCTATGACGCGGCACCCTCCAAGAAGCACACGCGCAAGAAGCAGGATGTCGATCAAGAAAAGCAGCCCGCCTGGGGCAATACCCCTGAAGAGCATTGGGCCTTGCAAGATATAAGCTTCACGCTTTCCGACGGCGAATTCTTCGGCATCGCGGGCCATACGGGTAGCGGTAAGAGCACACTCATCCAGCACATGAATGGGCTGCTGCATCCGTCCTCAGGCTGTGTCCGGGTAGGCGGAATCGATATATCGTCCAAAGGCGCCGCCGCGCAGGCTCGCTGCGACGTAGGGCTGGTATTCCAATACCCCGAGCATCAGCTATTTGCGGCAACCGTCTATGACGATGTAGCGTTCGGACCGCGCAATATGGGGCTTTCATCCGACGAGGCGGACAAGCGTATCCGTGAAGCGATGGAGGCTGTTGAACTCGATTTCGAAGCCTTGCGAGACAAAAGCCCCTTTGCCCTTTCGGGCGGACAACAGCGTCGCGTCGCGTTTGCCGGCGTCCTCGCCATGCGGCCGCGCACACTCATCCTCGATGAGCCGGTAGCCGGATTGGATCCCGAGGCGCGTGCGGATTTTCTCGACCTCATCTCGACCTTGCATGAGACCGAAGGTCTCACCGTCGTTATGGTGTCGCATGATATGGATGACTTGGCGCGCCTCTGCAACCGCATACTTGTCCTGAATACCGGAAAGGTATTCGCCTTGGGAACGCCCGCTGAAGTATTTGCCGACGGCCCTGCCATCCGAAAGATAGGACTCGATGTACCGAACGCCCAGCGACTAGCCGAGGAGCTTGCCCTGCAAGGCGTGGATGTGGTACCTCCCTGTGGGTTGCACACCATCGAATCACTTGCAGAGGGCCTAGCGGCACGCTACCGAAAGAGGGACTGAGCATGCCGGAAACAGCCATATTCGGCAAATACTGGCCCGCCGACAGCCCCATCCACGCGCTCGATCCACGTACCAAGCTGCTGGGCACGCTCGCGCTGATGGCTACCGTATTCTGCGCTAGCACCTATGCTGCCCTCGTCTTAGCGGCAGCGTTTATCATGCTGTTCTTCATCATGGCCGCTATACCCTTGAAGCAGGCAGCAGCATCGATTGCCCCTCTTACCTTCATCGTGTTGATAACGGCTTTGCTGAACGTGTTCTTCGTACAAGGCGGCACGTTGTACGTCTCATGCGGCTTCCTGCAGATAAGCGAAGCGGGCATTCGCTCTGCACTGTTTCTCAGTGCGAGATTGCTGCTGCTTCTTTTCGGGGCAAGCCTGCTTACGCTCACAACATCCGCACTTGATATCACCGATGCGTTCGAACGCTTGCTCAACCCTTTGCGGCGCATAGGTTTTCCCGCCCACGAATTCGCCATGATCATGGGCATCGCCCTGAGGTTCTTGCCTCAATTTGCGGAGGAAAGCCGCACGATCCACGCAGCCCAAGTTTCAAGAGGCGGTACTTTTTCAGGAAATCCTTTGCAGGGAGGGTTGAGGTTTTTAGCAAGCATGACCATTCCCTTGTTTGCAAGCGCATTCCGTCATGCCGAAACGCTGTCTTTTGCTATGGATGCACGATGCTATCATGGCGGAGAAGGACGCAGCCGGCTTAATCCCCTGCAGTTCACCTCGCTCGATACCTATGCCGTTATCGCCTTGGCGCTTATGTTCGCCAGCGTTACGGCAACCGCGTTGCTATTCTGACGACCGAACGTCGAAAGGAGTCCTATGAAACAAGAAGCGGTCGATTACCTGATGGGCATCCCCTGCTGGTTTCTGGCAACAGCAGAATGCGAAGCCCTCGCGAAACCGCATGTACGTCCTTTTAGCTTTGCCACGATTGATGATGGACGCATCTGCTTCTGCACTGCCATCGGCAAAGACGTATACGCACAGCTCAAGGCAAATCCATGGTTTGAATTGTCTGGGTGGAAGCCGGGATGCGGTTGGATTGTCTTGGCAGGCCGCGCTGTGATGGATATTGCCGTTTCAGAAGCAACACGCAAGGCGGGATATGAGCATATGACCGCATTGGGAGAAGCCTACGAAGGATGGGATGATCCTCGTTTGACCTTTTTCACGTGCGAAGATGCACGTGCTTCTTGCGCTGATATAGATGGAAGCAGCCGTCCGATTCCGTTGGACGATTAACCATCGGAACAGGGCGGCTGCGCAGATAAGCTGTTCAAGCTGAAGTTATTCGAAATCGTACAAGTCTTTCGTGGCAGCCTTGAATTCTTCATAGGCTTGCAGGGATACCGATTCATCTTCGATCAGCTCGAACCCGCTGGGTTGCCCATCGGCATCCAACTCGGACACCTCCAAGACAACCACTTCCCCCGACGAAGCAGCCGGAGCATCTTCTACAACAGGAAAAAAGAATCCGTACCGGGTGTCACCGTGGATGATAAGCCCGAGGAACTCGAGGTCGACCAAATCGCCGTTCTCATCTTCGAAGGTAAATATCATACCCTCTTCAACGGGTGGGCAAAAATCGGGGGCACTTCCCTGTCTCATAGTTGATCCCTTCAGTTTTTACCCGGAGCGGCTTGGCTGCCATCATCCGTAGCAGCCGGCTCTGCAGCCTCGAATTTATCCCGATCGACAATGCGAACCTCCGGCACACCTTTGCCCGCAGGCTCCGCCTGGGTTTGGGTGCGCTTTGCGGCAGCCTTGCGCTCTTCTGCTCGTTTCGCCTTTGCGAGCTGGGCCCCCGTCAAAGGAGCATCCTGCTTCACCTTGGAAGCAGAAGCCTTTGCGGATCCAGCAGCTTTGGAAGGTTGCGCTGAATCAACTTGAACGATTATCTGAGGCTGAGCCTCGCCCGTCCCTGCAGCTGCAGCCGCCGGAACAAGCTTGCCGCTGCCCGACAATGCACCATGCATGAATTCGAAACGTCCCACCTGCGGACCGTACTTTTTAGCAAGCTTCGCGTTCTTCGGCTCGCGCGTCTTCCAGATAGCGTAGAGCGGGCACGCGATGGCGATAGAAGAATAGGCACCGGATATAAGGCCGATGGTCATGGCGAAGGCAAAATCCTTCAAGGTCTCGCTGCCGAAGAACAGCATGGCGGCAACGGGGATAAGCGACGTGAGCGAGGTATTGATAGAGCGAAGAAGCACTTGGTTCATCGAATGGTTCGCCATCGTCATGAACGTGCACTTTATCTCGGAATGCTGTGCATTGTCGCTGATGCGGTGGAATACGACAACGGTATCGTAGAGCGAGTAACCCAGGATGGTAAGGAGTGCGGCGATGGTATTGGGGTTCATTTCGCGGCCCACCAAAGCATAGATGCCGACCACAAGGATAATATCGTGCAGCAATGCGACGATAGCCGTAACGCCCATCTTGTATTCAAAGCGGATAGCGATGTAGATGATGATGAAGATGAACGATGCGATCAAGGCGATGAACATCGACTGGATAATGCTGGCGCCCCAATCGGGTCCGATCGTACTAACTTGGAAGCTGTCGGTCGAGATGCTGAGTGCGTTGGCTACGGCCGTGGCCTTGCCGGCAGCCGATGCCGCATCCGTATCAGTGATGCGAACGATAAATCCGGGCTCGCCATTGCTTTCGGTAGTTTGAACAACAGCATCGGGCTCGCCTTGGTCTGCAAACGCCGACCTGATCTGGTCGATTGTCACATCGCCTGTTTCATTGAAGGCGATGCTGGTGCCGCCGACGAATTCAATGCCCAGGTTCAAGCCCTTGACGCCCACGCAGACGCACGAAAGCACCACGACAATAGCGGCAAGGGACAGGAACACCCTGCGGTAGCCTAGGAAATTGATATCGTGCTTGAGAAAGCGCCCCTTGACAGTAGAAGCCGCCTTTGCCGCAGCGAGAGCCGCAGCGCCGCCTTTCCGCTCGGCATACGCTGCATTGTCCTTGGGATTGATCGCTTCAGCCGAAGCGGCGGTTTCAACCGTTTCGCCTTCAGCATCGGCCAGCGTCTGGAACACCCCTGCTGCACGTTCGCAATCCGCCACGCCCCAAAAACCGGGATGCTTCGCAATGGAATGCGGGGCAAGCACGCGGATGATAGGAGCCTTGAACAGGAGCATCATCACGATATCGCACATGATGCCCAATGCCAGCGTAAGGCCGAAGCCCTTAACCGAGCTCGATGCCAAGAAGAACAAAGACAAGGCCGATACCAAGGTGACCAGGTCGGCATCGATGGAAGTTTGGATGCCATGCCAAACCCCGGTAATGGACGCCGCACGAACACTGCGCCCGAAACGTATTTCCTCGCGGAAGCGCTCGAGGGTGAGAATAGACGAGTCAGCTGCCATGCCGATGGTAAGCACGACGCCCGCCACACCTGACAGAGAAAGACTGAACAGACCGAAATGAGAGAGGGTTGCCAGCAAGCCCAGATAAAGCACGGCAAACACGCCCATGGCTCCGGCAGTAAGCAAGCCCAGGCCATGGTAGAAGAACAGCAGGTAGAGCATAACCAGCAAAAGCCCGATGCCGGCCACGATAACGCCTGACACCAAAGCATCCTGGCCCAAGGTCGGGCCGACGGTCTGGCTCTGAGCGTAGCTGAAGCTGACGGGCAGTGAACCGCTTTCCAGCACGGTTTTCAAAGCCTTTGCCTTTTCCTGCGTGTATTTGCCGGTAATGGAGACCTGGCCTCCAGTAATTTCAGATTCGACAGATGGGGCCGAATTCACCTGACCGTCGAGGATGATGACGATCTTGCCCTTGTCGGGAGCCAAATCCTTGCTTGCATCGGCGAATGCCTTCGTGCCTGCATCATCGAGCGTAAGATTGACGGCATAGTAGATGCCCGATCCGTCTTCCTTGTCGACAGTAACCTTGGTGATGTTGGCACCAGTGACGATAGGCGTGTACGTGCCCTCTTCGACTGTCAAAGGCGTTGATTCGCCGGAGGGCAGCTTGTTACCATAATTGTCGCTGATATAGGACGTTTGGGTAAGTTCCCCGTTTTCGATTTTAGTCTTCACGTCGCTATCGGTGAAAGAATCGAGACGAGCCATTTCGAGCTTGCCTGTCTTACCGATGGTGTTCAAGGCATCCTGGGTGTCGGAAAGACCGGGAATCTGCACCAAAATCTGATTGCTGCCCTGCTTCTGCACGGTAGCTTCAGAAGCACCGAGCGCGTTCACGCGGCTTTCTATGATGTCGCGGCTCACGCTCATATCGTCAGACGAGACATCGCCGCCCTCGGTGCTGTTGGCAGTAAGCACCACGGAAAGACCGCCTTGGATGTCGAGCCCTTGGTTGATTTTCTGGGAAGGAGGCGTGAACATAATCACTGAACCGATGACCAGCAGGGTCGTCACAATGAGCAGCCACATATTACGGCGGTCGGTGCCGGTCGCCCTCTTGCGCTTCTTATTCTTCGATTCCGTCATGAAAATCCTCCATCGGCTGCACGCCGCCCGAACCTATACTAACTTGAGTATTATGACACAATGTATGCGTTTACGCGCCCTCTCGGAATCAGTAATCATCCGCAGCCGGCGATGCCATCCATTCTTCGTAGAAATCTTCATACGCATCCGCCAGTACCGCCTGCCGCGCACGTCTCATGAGGCTCAGCAAGAAATACAGGTTATGCTCAGAAAGCAGAATACCTCCGAGCATCTCGTTGCTCTTCACCAGATGGCGAATGTATGCACGCGTGTACTGGCTGCACACAGGGCAATCGCAGGCATGGTCGAGCGGGGTGAAATCATGGGCGTATTTCGCATTGCGCATATTCATACGGCCGCAGCTGGAAAAAGCCGTGCCCATGCGCGCCGTACGCGTCGGCAGCACGCAGTCGAATAAGTCGACGCCTTCTCTGACGGCCCGTACAAGCGTTGTCGGATTGCCTACGCCCATCAAATAGCGCGGCTTGTCATCGGGCAAGGCGCGGGCGACATCACCGAGTGTCTCGAACATCATATCGTGCTCTTCACCGACCGAGTACCCACCGATGCCGAATCCGTCGAAATCTCGTCCTCCGGCAGATCGGTTGGCAGCCCCCGCCTCACGCAAGCGCCTGATCGATTCTAAGCGCAGATCAAGATGCATGCCGCCCTGCACGATGCCGAACAGAGCCTGGTCTTCTCGGGTGTGGGCGGCCAGGCAGCGAGCTCCCCAATCAGCCGAGAGCTCCATGGCCGCCTGCACGAATTCACGCGTTGCCGGATACGGGGCGCACTGGTCGAGCTGCATGATGATATCGGCACCGAGCTTCTGCTGGATGCCCATGTTGGATTCAGGGGTCCACCGCACATGAGCTCCATCATAGATAGAGCGGAAATCGAGGCCGTCGCGGTCGAGCTTCAAAGTATCAGCCAGGCTGAACACCTGGAATCCGCCCGAGTCGGTCAGAATGGGCCCGTCCCAATTCATGAAAGAGTGCAAGCCGCCGGCTTCGGCAACAAGATCGGCTCCGGGACGTAGGCTGAGATGGTATGTATTGGCCAGTACGATATGCGCACCGATGGTATGCAGCGTGTCAGGCAAGGTCCCCTTGACCGTGGCATGAGTCCCCACAGGCATGAACAAAGGCGTTGCCACCGAACCATGGGCTGTTTCGAATGTAGCGGCTCGAGCATGGCCGCTGCGAGCTTGAACGGTGAAATCGAACAGTGCCATCCAATCCTCCTATGCTTCGACCGAGACGGCATCGGCGATCTTGCATGCGCCCAGTCCATTGCTAGACGAAATGACGGGAGGCCTATTGGTATCCCCTTCGGCAGCATGGCGGTTCAGGCAAGGAGGAAGCTCGTCCGCGAAAGCCGCGAATTCGAGCATCGATCCATGGCGGACGGTCTCTATGTCGAAACCGTTGGGGTTAAGCAGGTAATCGGTAACCAGGTATGCATCCATGCCGACATCTAGGCAGGCAAGGTCTTCACGGGTGTTGTTGCCCACCATCAGCACGCTCGGGGCAGGTACGTCGGCTATAGCCAGATTCTGACGATAGTAATCCAAATGAGGTTTTGTCGATGTTGAATTGTCGTAGCAGGTCATACGATCGAAAGCCGCAGGATCGATGCCCGCCCACCGCAAGCGCCATTCAACTGCCGCCCGCGGGAACAGGGGCATGGTCGTCAAATACAGCGGATACCCTTTCGCATGCAATGTTTCAACTGCACGAGCCGCCGCAGGGTCGGGGACGACACTATCGCCCAAACACCCGAAGCCATCGCGGTAGAACTCATCGAAAAAGGCACGTTCGGCAGAACCTGCGCCGCCAAGGCATTCGTCAAGCGAAGCCCAGAACGCATCGGAGTTCAACCTATCGCCGCCATGGCGGGTCATAGCCCGCACCGAAGCGCCTACAGCCTGGGAAAACGGCTCGGCCTCAAAACCATATTCGGCGGCTGCACGAGACAGCTCGGCAAAGTATGATCCGAGAAACGCATCGAGCTCCATCGGCAAAAGCGTTCCGTCAAGATCGAAAAATACAGCGTTGTATGCAGGGTGTTCCATGGTTTTCCTTCGCGCTTCGCACAGGGTTTTTCTCGCGTGATAGTATAGGGCAGTTTGAAAGGAGCACTTCGGTTGCCATGAAAATCCTACTTCATGCCTGCTGCGGGCCATGCTCGCTAGAACCGGCGCGATTGCTTGCAGATGCCGGCCACGAACTGACCTTGGGGTTTATGAATTCGAATATCCATCCGCAACGAGAGTATGATCTTCGCTTGGACACCCTGCGCACATGGGCCGAAGCAGAAGGCATCCCCGTCGTGGAAGGACTATACGACCCGGCCGCTTGGCACGACGCGGTAAGCGCGGTCCAGTTTTCGGGTGCTCCGCGCGTCGAACGCTGCCGACGCTGTTATCATACGCGACTCAAGGAAGCCGCGACATGGGCGATCGAGCACGGCATGCAGGGACTTTCCACTACGCTGGCCGTCAGCCCCTACCAGTTCGGCTCAGTGATACAAGAAGAGCTCGAAACCGTGTGCGCGGGCTGCGGGCTGACCCCCGTGTTCCAGGATTTCACGCCCTACTATCACAAAGCCGTCGTACGCAGCCGGGAATTGAGAATGTACCGCCAGAACTATTGCGGGTGCATCTATTCCGATGCCGAAGCCGAGGCAGAGCGACTGCAGCACAAGGCCCAACGGCAGGCCGAGCGCATGGCAAAAGAGGCTCTTCGGGCACCCATCAGGGATGCCGAGGCGCAACAACGGAAACAAAAACAGCGCGAACGCAGCGAATACGACCGGAAGCAACATGAAAAACGAGCTGTTCTAGATAAGTTGCGTGCCCAAAGAAAGGCCCAAGAGGCCGCTGCAGTCATCCAAATCGATACCGACAACGCATCGACAGCACAGCCGATACCACCGAAAGCGAGCGATAGATGAGAACAAGCGATTTCGATTACGACCTTCCCGAAGACCGCATAGCCCAGGAACCCGCTTCCGTGCGCGATGCCTGCAAAATGCTCGTGATGAATCGGGACACCGGGGATCTCGAAGATCGCATATTCAGGGACATCTGCGAATACCTCGAACCAGGCGACGTGCTGGTAGCAAACGAAACGCGCGTCATGCCTGCCCGATTGCTGGGCACCAAGCACGGTACAGGCGGACAAGCCGAAGTATTCTTGCTGCGTGAAGTGTTCGGACGCGAAGAGAAAACCAACCGCAGCGCCTT
>Ga0209464_10000328_pt1 | contig 15393 bp, 12 predicted proteins | sample DOMMetBare1Fresh_2_FD_187473 | JGI IMG/M metagenome (GOLD analysis project Ga0209464, IMG submission 187473) | Wetland sediment microbial communities from St. Louis River estuary, USA, under dissolved organic matter induced mercury methylation -... | ecosystem: Environmental > Aquatic >...
TTGGTCGCGCTCCTCGGCTCGCGCCCGCTCGCCGGGGAGGTCGCGGAGCGGCCGTTCGCCCTGCTCGCCTTCGCGCTCGTGACCGGGATCGCCGGCGCCGCGTTCCAGCTCGCCCGGAGCGAGCCGCGCCCGGGCGCGCGCACCGAGGCGGCGACGCTCGGCGACGCGGACCGCTGAGCCCGCGCCCTACTCCGGCGGCCCGAGCAGCTCGAAGTCGGGGATCTCGGCCTTGAGGTACTCCCTGAGCCGCCCGGTGAGCTTCGCCTCGATCTGGCGGGCGCGCTCCCGCGTCAGCTGGAACCGGTCGCCGATCTCCCGGAGCGTGAGCGGCGCCTTCCCGTCCCGCGGCAGGAGCCGGTGCTCGAGGATGTAGCGCTCCTTCTCGTCGGTCACCGTGCCGGCGAAGGCGTCGAGCTTCTCGCGGAACAGCCGCCGCAGCTGCTCGTCGCCGATGCGCTCGTCCGCGCTGGCCTCGCCGCTCGCCGCCAGGCGGTCGAGGCGCGTCTGGCGGTGGTCGTCGTCGCCGCCGGGGAGCGGCGCGTCGAGGGAGACGTCCTCGCTCGCCATGCGGGCCGCCATCTCCTCGACCTCCCTCTCCTCCACCTCCAGGTTCTTCGCGAGCAGGCGCGGGGTCGGGTCGATGCCGCGCGCGAGCAGCTTCTGCCGCTCCTTGGCGAGGTTGAAGAACAGCTTCCGCTGCGCCTGGGTGGTGCCGAGCTTCACCATCCGCCAGTTCTCCATCACGAAGCGGATGATGTAGGCGCGGATCCACCAGGCGGCGTACGAGGAGAGCTTCACGCCCTTCCACGGGTCGTACTTCTTCACCGCCTGCATGAGGCCCATGTTCCCCTCCTGGACGAGGTCCAGGAGCTGGAACGCCGTGCGCCGGTACTCGTGGGCGATCTTCACCACGAGGCGCAGGTTCGAGGCGACGAGCCGGTAGGCCGCCTCGACGTCGCCGGTCTCGCGGTAGCGGACGGCGAGCTCGTGCTCCTCCTCGCGCGAGAGGACGGGGTGGCGCGCCACCTCGGCCATGTAGGCGCGGAGCGGGTCGTAGCGGACGAGCCCGCCCTCGCCCCCGCGGGCGGCGGGCAGGCGAGGCAGCGGGCGGGCGAGGGCGTCCCGGGGGACCTCCTCGTCTGCCGGGGCCTCGTCCACGGGCGGGGCCACGTCGTGTCCTGGTCGAGCCGGCATGGGTCGAGGCGCGGCCGCCTGAAACGCGGGCGCCGCGAGGGCCTGTGATATAGATGTCGCCGTTCGCGCGCAAGGCGCGCGTTGCCACGGGCGCGTGGCGGAACCTCGCGGAACGGCGCGGGTCCCGGTCTCTCCAGACGGGGACGGACGCGGTTCGAAGCGCAGCAGCATGCGAGACCCGCCATGCGCCCCACGGTCCGCGCCCAGCGCGGACAGGAGAGCACATGGAGACCGTCTCGGACGGGGCGCCGGCCACGGCGCCCTCGGATTACGTCGCACAGGGCTCCTTCGATGACATGGGCCTGGCGGAGCCGGTGCGGCTCGCCGTCGCGGAGCGCGGCTACGTCACGCCCACGCCCGTGCAGTCGGCCACCTTCCGGCCGATCCGCGACGGCAAGGACGTCATCGTCCGGTCGAAGACCGGCACGGGCAAGACGGCCGCCTTCGCGATCCCGATCCTGGAGCGCATCCCCGACGGCCGGCGCCGCCCGTCGGCGCTGGTGATGACGCCCACCCGCGAGCTGGCGATCCAGGTCGCCGAGGAGATCGCGGCGCTCGCGAAGCACCGCGACCTCACCGTCGTGACGGTCTACGGCGGCGCGTCGATGGGCGAGCAGCTCGAGAAGCTCGAGGCCGGCGCCGAGATCGTGGTCGGCACCCCGGGCCGCATCTACGACCACATCCGGCGGAAGACGCTCCGCCTCGAGGAGACGATGGTGTGCTGCCTCGACGAGGCGGACGAGATGCTCAACATGGGCTTCTTCGAGGAGGTCACCCGCATCCTCGACCACCTGCCCGACGACGCCCAGCAGCTCCTCTTCTCGGCCACCGTGCCGGCGGACATCGAGCAGATCATCCGCCAGTACCTCACCGAGCCCGAGGTCATCATGCTCTCGGGCGACGAGTACAAGGTCGAGAACATCCACAACGTGATCTACCCGGCGGTGGACGCGTACCCGAAGCCGCGCAACCTCCTCTACATGATCGAGATGGAGGAGCCGGAGACCGCGATCGTCTTCTGCAACACCCGGAGCGACACCTCGCTGGTCGCGGCGGTGCTGAACCGGAACGGCTACGACGCCGAGCTCCTGAACGGCGACCTGCCGCAGAAGGAGCGGGAGCGGGTGATGGCGAAGGTGAAGAAGGGCGAGGTCCGCTTCATGGTGGCGACCGACATCGCCGCGCGCGGCATCGACATCTCCGACCTGTCCCACGTCATCAACTACTCGCTCCCCGAGGATCCGGCGATCTTCCTCCACCGCGTGGGGCGCACCGGCCGCATCGGCAAGAAGGGGACCTCGCTCTCCATCGTCTCGGGGGCCGAGATCCACACCCTCACCGCGCTCCAGAAGAAGTACGGCGTGGTCTTCGAGGAGCGGAGCCTGCCCACGCCGGAGGAGGCGCGCAAGCGCTGGACCGAGCGGCACGTGGCCGAGCTCAAGGAGGGGATGAGCGCGTCGATCTTCGAGGCGTTCATCCCGCTCGCGCAGGAGCTCCGCGGCCGCTCCGACGGCGACTTCCTCGTGGCCTTCGCGCTCAAGTACTTCTTCACGCACCACCGCATGGAGCGGGCGCAGGACCGCGAGAAGGCGGAGCACAAGCGCGAGAAGCACGAGAAGCACGAGGGCGGCCACGAGGCGCGCCCGGCGCGGGAGGCCCGGCCCGCCGAGGGGCGCGGCCGCGAGCGCGGCGAGCGCGGCGGGCGCCGCGAGCGGGGCGGACGCGGCGACCGCGGCGAGCGGGACTTCCGCGGCGAGCGCGGCGAGCGCGGCGAGCGCGACCGCGGGGACCGGCCGCCGCGCGGCGACCGCGCCGTGCGCGGCGTCGAGCGCGCGCCGGCCGAGGCGAACGGGTCCGGGGAGCCGCGCCGCTCGGAGCGGACGCCGGCGCGGATCGTGGACGCCTTCCGGGCCGGGGGCCACGAGGGCTCGGAGGCAGCCTCGACCGGCGAGGCGCGGGCGGAGGTGCTCGCCGCGGCCTCCTGGCCCGAGGCGGGCGCGACCAGCGCCGACGCCGAGGCGGGCGAGCGCGCCACCGAGGCGACGATCGCCCAGGGCGACGGCCGCCCGTCGCGCGGCCGCATCTTCCTCTCGCTCGGGGAGGCGGAGGGGGCGGACGAGGCGAAGGTCCGCGAGGTGGTCGCGGCGCTCGCGCCCGGGGTCGCCCTCGAGAAGGTGGAGCTGCGCCGCAGCCACTCGTTCCTCGAGGTGGACCCCGCCGCGCTCGACGGGGCGGTCGCGGCCCTCCACGGCAAGGAGTGGAACGGGAAGGCGCTGACGGCGGAGAAGGCGCGCCGGCGCCGGCGGTAGCGCCACGGGCGGGGCTCGGCCCCGTCCGATCGATTCAGTTCACCGCGACGCTCTCGCCGCCCGCGAGGCGCTCGTGCAGCGGCGCGATCTGCTCGCGGAAGTGCTGCATCCACTCCGGCTTCACCGGCGCCTCGCGCGGCACCTTGAGCTGGAGCGGGTTCAGGTACTGGCCGCCCCGCTTCACGCCGAAGTGGAGGTGGGGCCCGGTGGCGAGGCCGGTCTCGCCCACGTAGCCGATCACCTGCTTCTGCGAGACCGGCTTGCCGGCCGCGACCGCGACCGCCGACAGGTGGCAGTAGACCGTCTCGTAGCCGTTCCGGTGACGGATGGTGACGCTCTTCCCGCAGCCGCCGTTCCAGCCCGCCTGCCGGACCTGGCCGTCGCCGACCGACCAGATGGGCGTGCCGACCGGCGCGCCGTAGTCGATGCCCTCGTGGGCGCGGTTGTAGCCGAGCACGGGGTGGACCCGGTTGCCGAAGCGCGAGGTGATGTTCGCGTACTTGAGCGGCGACCTGAGGAAGCCGCGCCGCGCGCTCTGGCCGTCGTCGTCGAAGTAGCTCGTCTGGCCTTCCGGGTCGGTGTAGCGGAAGAGGCGCTTGCGGCCGGTGGCGGCCCCGTCGTACTCGGCCGCCAGCACCTCGCCGTAGCGGAGCAGCCTCCCGTCCACGAGCGTCTTCTCGACCACGATCCGCATCCGGTCGCCTGCGCGGACGTCCTGGTAGAAGTCGACGTCCCAGGCGAGCACGTCGGCGGCGAGCACGGCGAGGCCGGGGTCCTCGCCCGCGGCCTGGAGCGACTCGTACGGCGAGGAGCGGATCTCGATCGCGACCCGGCCGATCTCGGTGGTCACCTCCACCGGGCGCTTGGTGCCCTGGAGCGTCCCGTCGGGGAGGCGCTCCACGATCCACTCGTCGGCCCGCCCCTGCCGGTAGCTGAAGCGGTGGAGCGCGCCGTCCTCCTCGCGTCGCTCGAGCCGGAGCTGGTCGCCGGGCCGCGCCTTGCGGAACGGGAAGTGGCCCGCGAGCGCGTCGATGACGGCCTTCACCTCGGCGGCCGGGAGCTGGAGCCCGAACAGCGCCTGGTTCAGGGTCTGGTTCCGGGCGAGCCGCGTCGTGACCGAGGCGTAGCGCGCCGCCGGCGCGGCCGGGGCGATCGCGGGGGCGGCCGCCACGATCTCGGCGGGGGTGGCCGCGGCGGGGAGCGGCTCGGGCACGGCGGAGAGCCGGCCCGCGGCCCCCGCGACGGCCACGGCGAGGATGGTGGCGAATCCGAGCCCCGCGAGGAGGGCGGGGAAGCGGCCGCGGGGGGGGAGATCGTCGGGGGGGCGCGAGGCGGGCATCGGCCCGCAATCTAGCAGCCCGGCGAGGATTTCCGAAGCTCCGGAGGGAGGATGCGAGCGCGTCGCACCGGCACGCACAGCCGTGCCGGAGGGGCCCCGCGCGCCCCGCCCGCGGGGCGAGGGCGCAGCCCTCGCGCTACAGCTCCACCCGCCGGTCCGAGTGGTCCTTGCCGTCGAAGCGGAAGAGGGTGCCGCGCCCTTCCACCTTCGTGACCAGGTTCACCGGCCGTCGCCAGAGCGACTGCACGTTCTTGAGCGTGTCGCGGGCGTAGTCGAGCTTCAGGTCGACCCCGTCGTGCTTGTGCGCGAGCAGGAGCTCGCCGCGGTTCTCGAAGTTCCCGTCCTCGACCGCGATCACCGGCTGGCCGAAGTTGGTCAGCATGTGGAGCAGCTTCTCCTTCACCTTCTTGAAGTCGCGCTCCATCACCTCCCAGCGCTGGTGCTTCTCGTTGTAGCCGAAGGTGAAGAGCCTCTGCTCCACGCAGAACTCGAGGGTGAGAAACTCGTCGATGAAGGTGACGTCGTTGTAGTGCTTGCGGACCTCGAAGATCTTGTCGCGCCCGAGCCCGACCTTCTTGTCCCAGTGCTTGCGCTCCACGAAGGAGTCGCACTCGTCGTACTCCTTGCCGAAGCGCCCCTTGTTCCAGCGGTCCTCGATGTCGCGCCACAGCTCGACCCCGAGCTTGTACGGGTTGAGCTGCCCGGGCGAGGTGGCGAGCGTGCCGGAGTGGTGATCGGCGTAGTCGACGATCTCCGAGGCGTCGAGCCCCTTCTGCGTCATGATCGTGGAGTGCCAGTAGGTGGCCCAGCCCTCGTTCATGATCTTGGTCTGGCCCTGGGGCGCGAAGTAGTAGGCCTCCTCGCGAACGATGGAGAGCACGTCGTGCTCCCAGCGCTCGAGCGGCGCGTTCTCGAGCAGGAACAGGAGCACGTCGCGCTCGGGCCGCTCCGGGAACTTCTTCTTCTTGGCCGCCTCCTCGTCGAGCTTCTTCTGCGCCGCGGCCATCACGTCGGGAGGGTTGATGAACTCGCGCATGTACTCGCGCTCGCTCTTGAAGCCGTGCGCGACCTTGCGCTCCTCGGGGATCTCCGGGTTCACCTTGTCCGGCCGGCGCTTCACGTACGGCGACTGGTAGTCGATGAGGTTCTCGAGGCTCAGGGCGCGGTCGACGAAGTCCTCGACCGGCTCGACGCCGAGCTTGTCCTGGTAGCGGCGCACGCGCGTGGCGTGGTTCGCCATCTGGTCCATCATCTTTCGATTGGTGTGCCGGAACATGAAGTTGTTCTTGAAGAAGTCGACGTGCCCGAACACGTGGGCCATGACGAGCTTCTGGTCCACGTCCATGTTGGACTCGAGCAGGTACGCGTACGAGGGGTCGTTGTTGATGACCATCTCGTAGATCTTCGAGAGCCCGTACTCGTACCCCTTGGCCAGCCGCTCGTACTCCATGCCGAAGCGCCAGTGCGGGTAGCGGTTCGGGAAGCCGCCGTACGCGGCCACCATGTTGATCTCGTCGAACTTCAGCACCTCGAAGATGGTGTCGTAGAAGTCGAGGCCGTACCCGCGCGCGTACCCCTCGATGCGCTTGCGGATGTCGTGGAGGTGGGCGGGGAGCTGGGTCTTGTGATCCATGGTGGGGTGGCTCACTTGCCCGAGCCGAGGAACGTCTTGATGGACGCGTAGATCCCGTCCTTGTCGGCGATCTCCGAGAGCGCCACGTTCTCCTGCGTCCCGATCGCCTCCTTCAGATCCTTGATGAACTGGCCCGAGCCGTATGGGCTCTCCACCTGCCCGTAGGCGAACAGGTTCACCGCCGGCAGGATCCGGTCCCGCAGCAGCTCGACGCAGAGGCGGGTGTCGTCCGCGCTCCAGTTGTCGCCGTCGGAGAAGTGGAACGGGTAGACGTTCCAGTTGGCGGGGCCGTAGTCGGCCTCGATGATCTCGAGGGCGAGCTTGTACGCCGAAGAGATCATCGTGCCGCCCGACTCGCGGGTGTGGAAGAACGTCTCCCGGTCCACCTCGCGCGCCACCGCGTCGTGGATGAGGTAGCGCGTCTCGAGCCCCTTGTAGTGCTTCCGGAGCCAGGTATCGATCCAGAAGGACTCGATGCGGACGATCTCCTTCTGCTCGTCTCCCATCGAGCCCGAGACGTCCATCATGTAGATCACGACGGCGTTGGTCTCGGGGAGCGGCACCTGCTTCCAGGTCCGGTAGCGGCGGTCCTCGCGCACCGGGACGATCACCGGCCGGCGCTTGTCGTACGTCCCGCTCGCGATCTGCCGCTTCAGCGCCTGCTTGTAGGTGCGCTTGAAGTGGCGCAGCGACTCGGGGCCGGAGGGCGCCACCCCGGTGTACTTGATGCGGGTGGTGACGATCCGATCCCTGCCCCTCGGCTGGATGCGGGGGAGGGCGAGCTCCTCGCCGAGGATGTCGGCGAGCTCCTCGAGCGAGACGTCCACCTCGAGGACGTGCTGCCCCTCGCCCTGGCCGGCCTTGCCGCTCCCGGGCTGGCCGTCGCCCTGCGAGAGCGGGTCGCCCGGCTCGCCCTCGCCCTGGCCGACGCCGCCCTGGGAACGCTCCCCGAAGCGGAAGTGCGGGATGTCGATGGTCGGGACGGGGATGGTGATGAAGTCCTTCCCCTTCTTCCCGATCATCTCCCCCTTCTGAACGTACTTCTTGAGGTTCTTCTTGATGCGGCCGCGGACGATGTCCCGGAAGCGAGCCTGATCCTGCTTGATCTTGAGCGCCACGTGGCCCCGGGCCTTCCGCTCCGCTAGTCCTTCGCGTCGCCGCGCGCGAAGATCGAGGCGACGAAGTTGAGCACGTCGGTGGAGCAGATCTCGCAGTAGCCGTAGTTCTTGATGAGCCGCTGCTTCACGACGTCGATCTTCTCCTGCGTCTCGCGATCGACGACCGAGGCCACCAGGTTCTTCAGCTTGATCGAGTCCTTCTGGTCCTCGAAGAGCTTGAGCTCGAGGGCCTTGTGGAGCCGCTCGTTCGTCCGGTAGTTGAAGGTCTTGCCCTCGATCGCCAGCGCGCCGATGTAGTTCATGATCTCGCGCCGGAAGTCGTCCTTGCGGCTCTCGGCGATGTCGATCTTCTCCTCGATCGACCGCATCAGCCGCTCGTCGGGCTCCTCGTACTGGCCGGTGTACTTGTTGCGGACCTTCTCGCGCTGCGTGTACGCCTTGATGTTGTCGATGTAGTTCGCGCAGAGCTTGGTGATCGCGTCCTCGTCCGCGCTGATGGCGCGCTGGACCTCGTTCTTCACCACGTCCTCGTACTCGCGCTTCACGTCGGTGAGCAGGTCGCGGAAGCGCTTGCGCTGGTCCTCGGACGAGATGAGCGAGTGCTGGCGGAGCCCGGCCTCGAGCTCGTTCATCACCATGAACGGGTTCACGCACCCCTCGCCCTTGTCGGAGACGAGCGCGTTCGAGATCTTGTCCTGGATGTAGCGCGGGCTGATCCCCTCCATGCCCTCGCGCTGCGCCTCCTTGCGCAGCTCCTTGATGTTGTCCTCGGTGAAGTTGGGCAGGGTCTTGCCGTTGTAGAGCTTGAGCTTCTGGAGGAGCGTGAGGTTGTGCTTCTTCGGCTCCTCGAGCCGGGTGAGCACGCCCCACATCGCGGCCATCTCCAGGGTGTGCGGGGCGATGTGCTTGCCGCGGATCTTGTGGCTGTTGTAGTCGCGCACGTAGATCTTCACCTCCTCGTCGAGGCGGGAGATGTAGGGGATGTCGATCTTGACCGTGCGGTCCCGCAGCGCCTCCATGAACTCGTTCGACTGGAGCTTGCGGTACTCGGGCTCGTTGGTGTGCCCGACGATCACCTCGTCGATGTCCGTCTGCGGGAACTTCTTCGGCTTGATCTTGTGCTCCTGGGTCGCGCCGAGGAGGTCGTAGAGGAAGGCGACGTCGAGCTTCAGGATCTCCACGAACTCGATGATGCCGCGGTTCGCGATGTTGAACTCGCCGTCGAAGTTGAACGCGCGCGGGTCGGAGTCGGAGCCGTACTCGGCGATCTTCCGGTAGTTGATGTCGCCGGTGAGCTCGGTGGAGTCCTGGTTCTTCTCGTCCTTCGGCTGGAACGTGCCGACGCCGACCCGATCCTTCTCGGAGAGGATCTGGCGGCGGACGCGGACGTGCTGGATGACCTTCTCCCAGTCGCCCTTGTACTCGGTCATCAGGTCCTTGAAGACGAAGCGGCAGGCGGGGCAGAGGTCGCCGGTGTCGGGGATCGCGTAGCCCGACTCGGGCGGCGACAGCTCGGCGTAGACCCTGGCGCGCCACTCCTGCGGCACGAGGTGGAGCGGCTCCTCGTGCATCGGGCAGGGCATGAACTCCTTGCGCTTCACGCCGTCCATGTTCACGCGCTCCACGTCCCAGCCGAACGTGTAGAGCGCGCCCTCGACGGTCTTCGAGTACGCCTCGATCCCCTTCTTGAGGAGCCGGGCGATGGTGGACTTGGAGGAGCCGACCGGGCCGTGCAGGAGGATGACGCGCTTCTCGGTGCCGTAGCCCTGGGCCGCGCTCTTGAAGACGTTCACGAGCTTCATGAGCGCGATGTCGAGGCCGAAGATCGCGTCCTTGCCGCCGAAGTCGGGGTCGGTGAAGAAGTTGTACCGGACGAGCTTCTTCTTGTTGTCCATGTACTCCGTCTTCCCGTGCGACAGGATCATGTCGTAGACGCGCTGGAAGGCGGTTCGCGTGACCTTCGGGTTCTGCCGGACGACGCCGAGGTACTCCTCGAACGAGCCCTCCCAGTGTTGCTCGGAGTAGCCCTGACGATCCTGCAACGCCGCGATGCGGCCCACCCAGCTCGACACCTCGCGCACCTCACGCATCCTGGGGCTCCCTCGATCACGCTGGGCGCGCGCCGGCACCGGGCGCGCCCGCCTCGGGTGAGTCTAAGGCCAACTGGGCTGCGATGCAGAAAGGCGGCCCGCTCCTCAGCGGCAGGGCGGCGGCCGCGGCCCCCGCGTTCCCCCTAAGGGGCACGGCCCTTCCGGAAGAACTCGACCTGCCACGTCCGCACCGCCTGGGCGTGGCACGCGAGGTCCGGGCAGAAGACGTGGCTGCCGTCGTTGCGGGAGACGAAGAACAGATCCTTGCACTGCGCGGGCGCGAGCGCCGCCGCGAGCGCGGCGCTCCCCGCGTTCGCGATGGGCCCGGGAGGCAGCCCCGCGGTCGTGTACGTGTTGTACGGGTGGCGCGCCTGGAGGTCGGCCCGGGTGATGTTCTTCGACCACTGGCCCGTCCGCAGCATCGTCGCGTACATCACCGTCGGATCGGTCTGCAGGGGCATCCCGATGCGAAGCCGGTTGTGGAAGACGCACGAGATCCGCGCCCGCTCGTCCTCCCTGCCGGTCTCCTTCTCGACGATGGACGCGAGGGTGGCCGCCTCGCCCATCCCGAGGGTGACGTCCGGACGCCGGCTCGCCTCGGCGGCCCGGTACTCCTCGCGGAACCGGCCGACCATCGCCGCGGCGATGGCGTGGGCCGAGACGCCCCGCGCGAACCGGTAGGTGTCCGGGTAGAGGAACCCCTCGAGGCGCGGGTAGGGGACCCCGAGCTCGCGGGCGGCGGCCGGATCGCGGGCCACGGCGAGGAACTGCTGGGCCGGGACGAGGCCGCTCCTGGCCACGATCGCGGCGATCTCCTCGTCGCGCAGCCCCTCGGGCACCGTGAACCCGTAGAGCTTCACCTCGCCGCGGCGGACGCGCTCGAGGACCTCGTCCGGCGTGAGCGGGCCCTCGAACGCGTACTCGCCGGCCTTGAACGGGCGGTCATCGCGCACGATCCACCGGACGTAGAGGTCGGCGACGCGCTCGTCCGAGAGGACCCCGGCGCGGGCGAGCGTGCGCACGACCGCGCGCGCCGAGGCGCCTGCGGGGATGGCGACCACCTTCTCGCCCGGGGCGCCGAAGGGCGTCTCGCGGAACGCGGAGAGCGCCCGGTAGCCCCACGCGCCGGCGGCGGCGACCGCGAGGACAAGCGCGAGGAGCGCCCCGGCGAGGAGCCGCCTCACGCGCGCTCCCGGTCCAGCCAGCCCTGGAGGATCACCGCCGCCGCCTCCGCGTCGATGCGCCCGCGCCGGGCGCGCGCGTCGAGCCCTCGCTCGCGCAGCCGCCCCTGGGCCTCGAACGTGGACAGCCGCTCGTCGTGGAGCGCCACCGGCAGGCCCAGCGCCGCGCCGAGCCGCGCGGCGAAGGCGCGCGCGTGGCGCGCGGCCGGCCCCTCCGAGTCGTCCATGTTGAGGGGGAGGCCGACGACCGCCTGTCCGACCTCCCACTCGCGCGCGAGCACCCCGATGCGCTCGACGTCGGCGCCCTCCGAGACGTGAGGCAGCACCTCGAGCGGGCGCGCCGTCCGGAGCACGTCGTCGGCGAGCGCGATCCCGATCCGGGCGCGGCCGAGGTCGATGCCGAGGTAGCGCACGCACCGACTCTAGGAGCCGTCTCCGCCGGCCGTCAAACGTCCGGCAGGCGGACCGCGGCGGGCGCCCGGCGCGCGGCGGGGCCGCGCCGAGCGCCGTGATCACGCGGCGTTGGACCGGGCACGCCGCGCGCTTCGCGCGCACCTCGGCCGGCGCACTCCGCCGCCCGACCACCCCGAGCCTCACAGGAGCCCGCATGACCACCGTCCCGTCGACCTCCATCGCGCCGCTCCTCGCCGGCGGCATCTCTCCCTCCGCCGCGGAGGCCCCTCCCGCCGGCGAGGCCGGAAGCACGCGCACCGCGGCCGTCGCCGGCGCGAAGGGAGACGCGGTCGTCGCCGCCGCGAGCGGGAAGGGCGGCGCCTCGAAGGCCTCGAAGACGGTCAAGACCACCGGGGCCAAGAAGAAGACCACGTCCGGAAAGGCGAAGGCGGGCTACGCGTCGGGAGGGTCGGTCCCGAAGGACCTCGCGTTCCTGCGCGACCCCAAGCTGTCCGTCGAGGAGAAGCTCATCCGCTTCCTCGCGTACATGAACGAGAAGGCCGATGCCGAGATCACGCGGAAGATGGAGGAGATCGGCGGCGGCACCGCGGCGAAGTCCACGGGGAGCGCGGGAGGTGCGAGCGGGGCGGCGAAGCCGAAGGGGAAGAAGGGCTTCTGGGGCACGCTCCTCGACGCCGCCAAGGTCGCGCTTCCCGGCGTGGGGCTCACCTTGCAGGTGCTGAAGAACCCGAAGACCAAGGCGATGCTGAAGGACCTCGGCGGGCCGGTCCTGGGGGCCGCGGCCGCGGCCCTCGGCTTCCCGCAGGTGGCCCCGCTCCTCGCGAAGCTCGGGCCGCAGATCGTGGACTACGCCGCCGCGGGCGTGCAGGCGGTGGAGAAGGCGGCGGCGGCGGAGGAGAAGGCCGCGGCCGGCGGCTCGAGCAGCTCCGCCTCCGGGACCGGCGCGAGCGGCACGAGCACCGGCGGCTCGAGGAGCGAGCAGCTGCAGATGATGGAGCTGCAGCGGACGATGGAGAAGCAGCAGCAGATGTTCTCGCTCGTCTCGAACATGCTCAAGTCGATGCACGACACCAAGAGCCACATCATCGGCAACCTGCGCTAGCGAGGGGCCCGTGAAGACCGATCTGGACGACGCCCTCGAGGCCGGCGCGACGCTCGCCGAGCTGCAGGGCTGGACCGAGGAGCTGGGGGACGCCATCGCCCGGCTCGCCGCCGCGGAGCTGGAGGCGGGGCGGGTCGCCACGGCGAAGGTGATCCTCGAGGGCCTCGTGGTGACGAACCCGAAGGACGGCGTGGCCTGGACGCTCCTCTCCCGGACCCACCGCAGGCTGGGCCAGCCGCTCGCGGCGCGGTTCTGCGCGGACGTCGCGGTGCGCCTCGAGCCGGACGACGCGCGCCCTCGGCTCGCCCGCGCGGAGGCCCAGCTGGCGACGGCGGACGGACGGGAGGAGGCGCGGGCCGATCTGGAGGCGATCAGCGGCGACGACGACGTCGGACCGCGCGCGAGAGCGCTGCTCGCCGCGCTCCCCGATTGACGGGGAGTGCTCACGCGGAACCAAACCGGTGGGGTCCATGATTTGCCGGCGTTCACGACGGCTTCGTCCTTGACGCTCGGAAAGCCGTTCGGGATAGTCGAAAAAGGATCGCTCGGGGGCGTCGCGCCCTCGACGGCGGGCCGGTGGTCGGCCCTACCGGGGACTCGAGCTACGGGAAACACGAAGATGGCCAACGGCACCGTGAAGTGGTTCAACGACGCGAAGGGTTACGGCTTCATCTCCCAGGAGGGCGGAGAGGACGTGTTCGTCCACCACACCGCCATCCAGATGGATGGGTTCCGCACCCTCAAGGAGGGGGAGCGGGTGGAGTTCGACGTCGCGCAGGGCCCCAAGGGGCTCCAGGCGGCGAACGTCCGCAAGGGCTAGGGAGCCGCCGGCTCGCTCGAGCGAACGGCCTCGGGAAACCGGGGCCGTTCGTGTTATGGAGTCGCCCGCGAAGCCCCCGCCGAGAAGGGACGCATGAGCGAGAAGGAAGCCGGCATCGAGGTACAGGGGACCGTCGAGGAGGCGCTCGCCGGGGGAATGTACCGGGTCAAGGTCGACCAGGGCCCGGTGGTGCTCGCCTACGCCTCGGGCAAGATGAAGAAGTTCCACATCCGCATCATCCCGGGCGACCGCGTGAAGCTCGAGCTGTCCCCGTACGACCTCACCCGCGGTCGCATCACCTACCGCGACAAGTGACGGGCGCGCGCGTCCGCGCCGCCTCCCCCCTAACCTTCCGTGAATACGAGCGGCTCCGCGAGCGCGCTCGACAGCTGCTCGTCGGTGAGCGTGCCCTGCTCGGCCATCCGCTGCAGGAGCTCGTTCACGCGCTCCGTCCAGGCGGGCGACAGGCCGCGGCGGCGCATGTACTCGTAGCGAACCGGGTTGGGGATGACCGTGGCGAGGAAGGCCGCCTCGCGCGGCGTCAGCGCGCGCGCGTCCTTCCCGAACCAGTGGCGCGCCGCGGGGCCGATGCCGAAGACCCCCGGTCCCCACTCGGCGACGTTCAGGTAGATCTCGAGGATCCGCGCCTTCGGCAGGGCGGCCTCGAGCGCCAGCGTCAGGGTGGCCTCGCGCACCTTGCGGGCGAGGGTCTTCTCTCGCCCGAGGAACAGGTTCTTCGCCACCTGCTGGCTGATGGTCGAGCCGCCGCGCACGGCGCGGCCCTGCTCGGCGGCCGCCGCGAACGCGAGCCCGAGCTCGGTGAAGTCGAAGCCGTGGTGGGCGAAGAACCCCGCGTCCTCGCTCGCCGTCACGGCGCGGACGACGTGGAGCGGCAGCTCCGCGATCGGCACGAAGTCGGGGTTCTCGGAGCCGACGACGAAGCCCGGGCCGCGCATCGCCGCCGCGCCCTCGGGGAGCGGGACGCGATGGACGAAGGGCCCGCGCAGCGGCTGGGGCTCGATGCGCCGCGAGGCCTGGCGCATGGGCCCGAGATCGAGCGAGGCGGCGAGGTGCCAAGCCGCGGGCGCGAGCAGGGGACCGTCGGCCTCGAGCCGCGCCGCGAAGGTGCCGCGGGCGCGCGGGGCGTCCGCGGGCGGCGCGAGCGCCGGCGGAAGGGCGCCGACGAGCGCCGCGTACTCGACCCGCTCCGCGGCGAGCGCGACGGAGAACGGAAGCCCGGGACCGAGCCGTACCCCTCCCGCTGCCCGGACCCGGAGCGCGCCGCCGGCGATCGCGACCTCGCCGTCGGCGAGCGAGAGCCGCCGGGCCCGCCCGTCCCAGCGGAGCGCCCCCGCGAGCGTGACGTCGATCGGCCCGACCGGCTCCGCCGCGACGCGCTCGCCGCCCACCTCGAGCCGCTGCCCGTCGATCCGCACCCGGCCATCGGCGCGCTCGAGCGTGCGCGGCGCCTCGGCGTCGACCTCGATCCCGATGGACCCCGCCTCGAGCCGGGCGGGGAGGGAGCCGAGCACGGCCGGCAGCGACGTGGGCCCGATGCGGGCGGCGCGCGCGTGCAGGCGAAGGCCCCCGTCGCGCGCGGAGAGCGACACGTCCGCCCAGGCGCCGTCCGGGAGGCGGACCGCGAGGTCGGCGCGCTCGCCGCCCGGGCGAAGCGCCGCATCGAGGTCGGCGTCGAGCGGGCCGAGCTCGAGGGCGCCGTCGCCCGGGCCGAGCCTCACGACGACGTCGCGGAGGTGCACGGTCGGGAGGCGCGCGCCCCCGCCGAGCGGGCGCGGAGGTTCCGTAAGCTCGGACGACCCGTGGGCGAGGCGCGGTCGCTCGCGGGCCGCGAGCAGCGCGCGCAGCCGCGAGGCGCGGGGCCCGAGCTCGAGGCGGACCCCGACGAGCCGGACCGATCCGGGCTCGAGCCGCCCGGTGAGGAGCGCGAGCCCGCTCGGGCGGACCCGCACGCGCTCGACGCGCAGGAGCGGCCCGGTCGTCCCGTCCGGGGCGTCGATCTGGACGGGTCCGAACGCGGCGCGGAACGCCCAATCCACGTGGACGTCCGGTCCGACCGACACGTTCGCGCCGACCCGCTCCGCGATCTCGCGTCCGACGCGCGCCCGGAGCACCTTCTCGAAGGCAGGGAGCCTCGCCGCGAGCTGGCCTGCGGCATAGAGCGCGACGAGCCCC
>Ga0209464_10000329_pt1 | contig 15389 bp, 7 predicted proteins | sample DOMMetBare1Fresh_2_FD_187473 | JGI IMG/M metagenome (GOLD analysis project Ga0209464, IMG submission 187473) | Wetland sediment microbial communities from St. Louis River estuary, USA, under dissolved organic matter induced mercury methylation -... | ecosystem: Environmental > Aquatic >...
CCAGCGGCGATCGATCATCGCCTTGGCATCGAAGACGACCGCCCCGCCGGTATGATAGGACTCAAAATCAAAATCCCGAAACTGATCGTGGGCAACGGCCAATATCAGCGCCTCGTACCTGACCCGATCGTCATACGCCGGCAACAACGTGGCGCCATATTCGGCGGCGACCTCCTCGGGCGATGCCCAGGGATCCCAGATATCGACCTCCACCCCAAACTCTTTCAGCTCGTGGTAAATATCGATCACCTTGGAATTGCGGATATCCGGACAGTTCTCCTTAAAGGTGATCCCCAGAATCAATACCCGCGCCCCCTTGACCAGATGCTCCTTGCCGATCATCAGCTTCACCACCTTTGCGGCAATAAAAGGCGCTATCTCATTGTTCACCCGGCGACCCGAGAGGATCACCCGGGGCACATACCCCAGCGACTCGGCCTTGCTGGCCAGGTAGTAGGGATCCACGCTGATGCAGTGCCCTCCCACCAGACCGGGACGGTATTTGAGAAAGTTCCACTTGGTACCGGCAGCGTCGAGCACATCGTGGGTATCGATGCCGATCTTGTCAAAGATCAGGGCCAGCTCATTGACAAAAGAGATATTGACGTCGCGCTGGGCGTTTTCTATAATTTTGGACGCTTCGGCCACCTTGATGCTGGGAGCCCGGTGTGTGCCGGCAATGATGATGGAGCGGTAAAGCTCATCCACCCGGTCGGCAATCTCAGGGGTGGAACCGGAGGTAACCTTCCGGATATTGGTGAGTGTATTGACCTTATCCCCGGGATTGATGCGCTCGGGACTGTATCCGGCAAAGAAATCCACATTGAAAGTCAGGCCCGATACCCGCTCGATGACCGGGACGCAATCCTCCTCGGTGCATCCGGGATAGGTCGTGGATTCGTAAATCACGATATCACCTTTGGAGATGACCCCGCCCAGCATCTCCGAGGCATGGATCAGCGGCTTGAGATCAGGTCTGTTGTACCGGTCGATGGGCGTGGGTACCGTTACGATATAGATCGTGCAGGCTTTCAGGTCATCGACATCCGAAGAGAATGTCAGCCCCACCCCGGTACTACTATTGCGCAGGGTCATGACCTGATGCATGGCTTCCAGATCAGCCTCCCGGGTACGGTCAACTCCCCGATTCAGCTCCTCCACCCGCGTACGGTTGATGTCAAATCCCAATACGTCGTACTTCTTTCCGAATTCTATGGAGAGTGGCAGGCCTATGTAGCCCAGACCGATGATTGCTATTTTTGTCATGTGCATGGTACGGATTATAATTTACAAAATTAATAATGATTTACAGGTTACCTCGGGGTTTGCTATAAAAACACGTTATCTTTGAATAACAAAATACGAACAGCCTATGCCACATACCCCTGAAGAGCTGCTTTTGCTGGCCTCCTTAAAGATAAACTCCACCCCGGCGGAACGGGAACAGATAGCGCAGTATGCGTGCGAAATCAGTGATTGGGACGGCCTGACCGCTCAAGCCATCCATCGGGCCATAGGCCCCCTGCTGTATAAAAAATTATTGCCCCTGCCCCCCCATGCGGCGATTCCGGCGCATGCCATCAGCAAGCTCCAACAGGCGTATTACAAAACACTGAGCCGGAACACCCTGCTCTATGACCAGTTCGGGAAGATCGTCACCGCCTTTGCAGAGCAAGGCATACCGGTGATAGTACTGAAGGGGATTTATCTGGCGGAATGGTTGTATGGCGACATTGGGTTGCGGCAGCTCAGCGACATAGACCTGATGGTGAAAAAAGAAACCGCTGTAGCTTGTGTAAAAATACTGGAGAGCCTGGGCTATCAGGCAAAACGACCAATCAATGTGGATAAAGACCTGGATGATAGTTCAGTTTACCGACACCTACCCTGTATGACACTGAGAGGGGTTACCGTAGAATTGCACATCAGGACTCTTCGCGATTGGGAAATAACGGGCTTAGTTCCTACCACACAATGGGAACAGGCAAAAACTGTAAAAATCTACGATCAGGAGGTCTATGCGTTTAATACCAACGACCTGTTGATTCATCTTTGCATCCACCTTGAAAATCATTTCCTTTCGAAAAAGATACAATTCGGATGGTATGCCGACATTACCAACATTCTGGAGAATCGCCGGTCGGAAATCGATTGGGAGAAGCTGGAGGAGATGGGCAACAGACTGGAATGCAGCCAACCGCTCTTCAGACAGCTCCTGATTTGTCACCGGTTTATGTCTGCTCCTGTTCCCGATAAAATTGCCACAAAATACAATCACCTGATCACCGACAAATACAACAGGGCTTTTTTCAATCACCTGAATGGCGGAACTGTAAAGGAGTACAAGTATTTAGACTATATCGCTATCTCTAGAAAACTGAACGGGCCTAAAGCTAAAATCAGGTATTACCTTCAAGTGATTTTCCCTTCTAAAGATTACATCGTCGACTTATACAAAGTAAAATACGAACAGATCTATTTCATTTACTACCCCTTTCGTATTTTCAAGGGTATAAAATCGATATGGCTTAACTTTAGGAACTGGTAAGGGGGGAGGCTGTATTATTTACAATTGAAAAATTTACGATTGACAATTTTGAATATGGAGAATCCCGGGATAATTTAACCGGCTATCGGCTCCCCAAGAGGAACGACCTTTCGGGTGCAGCGGTTTTTAACCGCTGATTTTATTGAATATAATCAGCGGTTAAAAACCGAATTCTATCGGAATAGGGCATTGACGTTGTTTCCGATATCCCAAGGCGTTGCCATTGGGCTGATGATATCCCAGGCCTTCAGCCTGCTCAAATTACCTGCAAATTAAAAAATACACCATTGACAATTCAAAATGCGCAGAATCCACAAATAGGCAATTGAACCAATTTATTGTCGTATTTAATAGCCTAAGATTTTACATTCAATACTGTCGCCGCTACGCGGCTTTAGATGGTGCAATCATTTTCTTTCTACCATACTATCGCCGTTACACGGCTTTTTTATAGGGGCATCGCTCCGATATTTTGGTAGTATTGAGTTTCACCATATTCATGAAGCCGCATCGCGGCGATAGTATATATTATGACATTAATTCAACACAAATTATAAACCGCCCAAAAACTACAGAGTAAAGAGCCGAGATTATTTACCATTGAAAAATTTACCATTGATGATTTAGTATATGAAGAAACAATATCACGGAGAGCGCCCCTCCCTCCCGAATAGCTATCTGTACCCTAAAGGGGACTTTTACCTCCTACGGCACACTAAGAGGACTGCAACTATGCCCCACACCGTCCCGAGATAGCTACCCGAAGGGGACAAACACAAATTCCAAACCGCCCAAAAACTGCAGAGTGAGAAAGCCCCATCTGCAACTGTCAGATTCCCGCATGGCAATCTATGGGCGAGCGAGCGAGTTTTTTTGGGCTATGTTTTTTTGTTACTTTTTTGCGCCAAAAAAGTAAAAGAGAAAAAGCAGAACGACGCACTGTATAAAAGTTCAGTCTTACACTTAAGAGCTAAAAAGAATCAGCTGCCCGGAGTTAATCCGTAAACATCCGCTTAATCTGCGTAAATCAGCGTTCCATTTTTCCTAAATGAATTTTCTCCTAAAACAAATACCCTTGCTCCCGGACTGCCTCGAGCAGCTCTTTCGAGAATTTCTCAAACGTATCCTTCGTATAACGCACATCAGTAAATACCTGCGCCAGATTCTCTTTTTTATTCTCCTCCACAAATTTGCGGTTGGCAGGCAAAGCCTCTTTATCCTGATAATAACGCTCAATATCTTCCGCCGTATAATCGACATACCGGTCTTTGTGCAACACGGCCGACAAAGGCAAACGTTCCACCTGTGCGGGCTCACCATCCGGATACCCTACCGTGATAGTCGCCAGCGGAACCACCAGCTTAGGCAGATTCAACACCTGATTAATCGCCTTGGTGGTATAAGTCACCGTACCGATATAACAAACGCCCAGACCTTTGGCTTCGGCCGCCACACAGAACGTCTGTGCAACCAGCAGGGCATCGATCGCCGCCGTGACAAACCCCTGAAAGTTATCGTAACCCGGAGTGGCATTGCGCGCCTCACACCACATCACGAAACGGTTGAAGTCTGCACAAAAGGTCAATACCACCGGAGCCTGCTTAATCATCGGCTGATTGAAATGCAGCGGCGACAGCTCCGCCTTCACCTCGTCGGATGTGGTGGCAATGATGCTGTACAATTGCATATTGCCGGTAGTGGATGCCCGGCAGGCACTTTCCAGCAATTCGTTCAACAACGATTCGCTGATCGGGTCAGCGGTATATTTCCTTACGGTCCTGCGATTTTTCAATACATCTAACATAAATAATTCGGATTAATAGTTCGGTGTTCAAAAGTATAAAAGTTTCAGCACTCTGCTGTAAAACACAAATATTTATTTTAAGGGGAACAGAACCCGGGGAACTTGGGCGATACTATCTGCCCTTAATATTTACAATTGAAAAATTTACCAATGAGTCTGCTCCGAAAAGTACTTTTGCCACGAATACACGAATTAAATAACTTCAGAATACTAAATAACAAGCATTTAGAAGATTGACATTTCACGAATTTCCGAAAAACTTCGTTTTCGGAGTGAACTCACTATTGACAAGTTAAAGACAAAGAATTAATAGCGCAGAGAACCTGTATTATTTACAATTGAGTGATTTACAATTGACAATTTAGAATATGAAGAATTGGTATCACGGAGAACGACCCCTCCCAATCCCAATACTCCTACCGGAGTTAACCAAAGAATAGGACGCGGATTTACGCAGATATGGCGGATGATGCCGGATTCTCGGAACGGACTAAGAAAAAACACAAGCATTTTTGATTTGAATAGAATATCAATTGACGAAGTCAATTTTGAATCCGTAAACATCCGCTTAATCTGCGTAAATCCGCGTTCTATTATATATAAATGAATTTCCGGATATCCACCATTGAAAATTTAAAACACGCAGCCCCCCAAATAGTAAATGGTAAATGATTAAATGGTAAATACCCAAAACCCTCCCCAATCACCACAAACTCAACCCAATAGCAACACTATATTTCCATTTTGGAAAACTTTTCAACCACCAAAAATAAAACAAACACTGATTTACAGCGAATTACAAATCAAAACGGAAAACTTATCAACAATCCGACACTTTTAATATTTCAGATTTTGTCAAACAAAATATTCTCTCTTTATTTGCATAACAATTCTAATAACAGATTTCAAGGCCGCGATTTCCCTTAAAATCTAATATAATTATAAACAGTAAAAACATTTAGCCGTGGAACAACAAACCTACACTTACGATGACGCATTTCAGGCTTCGTTAGAGTATTTCAAAGGAGACGAACTGGCTGCAAGAGTCTGGGTCAACAAGTATGCCCTCAAAGATTCATTCGGTAAGATTTATGAAAAATCACCCGAAGACATGCATCACCGCCTGGCAAACGAGATTGCCAGAGTGGAAGCTAAATACCCTAACGGGTTAAGCAAAGATGAACTGCTCGATCTGCTTCGTGATTTCCGTTACATTGTTCCACAGGGAAGCCCCATGACCGGAATTGGCAACAACTTCCAGGTGGCTTCTTTATCCAACTGTTTTGTGATCGGCATGGATGGCCCTGCTGACTCTTACGGTGCGGTGATCCGCATTGACGAAGAGCAGGTACAACTGATGAAACGCCGCGGTGGTGTGGGCCACGACCTGTCACATATCCGCCCGAAAGGTTCGCCGGTAAAAAACTCGGCATTGACCTCTACCGGTATCGTGCCTTTTATGGAGCGCTACTCCAACTCTACCCGTGAGGTAGCACAGGATGGAAGACGGGGCGCACTGATGTTGAGCGTATCCATCAAACACCCCGATTCGGAAAGCTTCATCGACGCAAAGATGACTGAAGGCAAAGTGACCGGAGCAAACGTTTCTGTGAAAATCGACGACGATTTCATGAAATCGGTGACCGAAGGCACTCCCTATATACAGAAATACCCCGTTGACTCCAACGATCCGTCTGTAGTCAAAGAGGTGAACGCCTCTGAAATCTGGAAAAAGATCGTACACAATGCATGGCGTTCTGCCGAGCCGGGCGTACTCTTCTGGGATACCATCATCAAAGAATCCGTACCCGACTGCTACGCCGACCTGGGCTACAGAACCGTATCGACCAACCCATGCGGTGAGATCCCGCTGTGTCCTTACGACAGCTGCCGCCTGCTGGCGATCAACCTATACTCTTATGTAGTAAACCCATTTACCAAAGAGGCTTACTTTGATTATGACCTGTTCAGAAAGCATGTGCAACTGGCTCAACGCATCATGGACGACATCATCGACCTGGAAATGGAGAAAATCGAGAAGATCCTCGAAAAAATAGATGCTGACCCCGAAAGCGAAGAGGTAAAACTGGCTGAACGCAATCTTTGGCTTAAAATCCAAAGCAAGACAGCCCGTGGCCGCCGTACCGGAGTAGGTACCACCGCTGAAGGCGACATGCTGGCAGCCCTTGGCTTACGCTACGGCACAGAAGATGCTACTGATTTTTCTGAAAACATACACAAAACACTGGCAGTGGAAGCCTATCGCTCATCAGTGATCATGGCGAAGGAACGTGGTGCATTTGAAATCTTCGACATCAAACGTGAGGAGAAAAACCCATTTATCAGCCGCCTGAGAGAAGCTGACCCTGCCATGTATGAAGAGATGAAGACGTATGGCCGTCGTAACATTGCCTGCCTCACCATCGCTCCTACCGGCACCACCAGCCTGATGACCCAAACGACATCGGGTATCGAACCGGTATTCTTACCCGTTTACAAACGTCGCCGTAAGGTCAACCCCAACGACACTCAGGTGCGTGTGGATTTTATCGATGAAGTGGGTGACTCGTTTGAAGAGTACATCGTATTCCACCACAAATTTGTAACGTGGATGGAGGCTAACGGAATCCCTACAACTAAAAAATACACCTCCGCCGAAGTGGATGAGCTGGTTGCCAGATCACCTTACTTCAAAGCCACATCGAACGACGTGGACTGGATGCAAAAAGTACGCATGCAGGGTCGCATCCAGAAATGGGTGGATCACTCGATCAGCGTAACCATCAACCTCCCGAACGACGTATCGGAAGAGCTGGTCGGACAACTCTATATCGAGGCCTGGAAATCGGGCTGCAAAGGATGTACCGTATACCGTGACGGTTCACGAGCCGGTGTACTGGTAGCTGCGAAGGAAGAAGTGGAATCTCAAAAACCACACCTCCTGCCGGAAATACTGGAATCGCGTCCGAGAGAACTGGATGCCGATGTGGTGAAATTCCAGAACAAAAAGGAGAAATGGATTGCCTTCGTAGGGTTGCTCAATGGCCGTCCGTACGAAATCTTTACCGGACTTGCCGATGACGAAGACGGTATCCTGCTTCCGAAAAACGTTTCGCACGGAAAGATCATCAAAAACATGGATGAACACGGCAACAAGCGCTACGACTTCCAATACTCAAACCGTCGCGGATACAAAACCACGATTGAAGGACTTTCGGATAAATTCAACCCGGAATTCTGGAACTATGCGAAGCTGATCTCCGGCGTATTGCGCTATGGAATGCCGATCGACCAGGCTATGAAACTCGTTTCAGGACTGGAGCTCGACAGCGAATCCATCAACACCTGGAAAAACGGCGTGGAACGCGCCCTCAAAAAATACCTTCCCAACGGTACCCTCGCACAGGGACAAACCTGTCCAAGCTGCGGGAATGAATCACTGGTGTACCAGGAAGGCTGCCTCATCTGCACATCTTGTGGTAACTCAAAATGCGGATGATCTGAACGAAATCCAATTTCAATTTTCTTTTTCAATTTTCTTTTTCAATTTCGAACACGGCTTTGTCCCTCGGGACAAGGCCGTTGTTTTTTTCAAGAGGTTGAGATTATCAAAAGGACTAACCTCCTACGGCACACAAAGAGGACTGTGAATGAATCCCGAAAGGGAAAATATCACAGAGAGCCACAGAGTATAGCACAGAGAAACACGGAGAGAGTTATCGGGATCATCCGCCATATCAGCATAAATCCGCGTACTGATAGCCTTTTCACACAATCAGGAAATATGCACAAAATCCGGCCGTTTCAAAAAAAAAATAGAACGCGGATAAGCGCAGATCAAGCGGATGCTCACGGATAATCAATCAATCACAGGACGGATATTTACGGATTTAGAACTGACTTTGTCAGTTGATTTAAGAGAAAACACAAGAGGCTCCAATCCAACATTTCCGCCCCTAATCTGAAGGGGGCTTTCACCTTCAACGGCACGCAAGGAAGACTGCGGTCAAATGCTAGCACCCCTCCCCGTCCCGATAGCTATTCGGGAGGAAAAACACAAATTCCAAACCGCCCAAAAACTGCCGAGTGAGGAGCCCCATCTACAACTGCCGGATTCCCGCACGGCAACCTATGGGCGAGCGAGCGAGTTTTTTTGGGCTATGTTTTTTTGTTACTTTTTTGCGCCAAAAAAGTAAGAGAGAGAAAAGCATAACTACGCACAAAAACAGAAGCTCAGTCTTACACTTAAGAGTAATTGACCGGGCTCCAGAATTCCATCGGGACTCCCAAGGTGAAAAGGGTCTGAATATCCGAATGAATCAGCGGTTAAAAACCGCTGCACCCGAATGGTACTGCTGTATATGAAGGGTTATTCAACGAATTAACTATACCTCATGCATTTAATCACCAATAAAACAATGCAGGCCACACTTTAAGAGACTAAAGGAGGGTTCTACCTCCTACGGCACACAGAGAGGACTGCGATTGAACGCTAGCACATCTCCCCGCCCCGATAGCTATCGGGAGGAAAAACACGAATTCCAAACCGCCCAAAAACTGTCGAGTGAGGAGCCCCATCTACAACTGCAGGATTCCCGCACGGCAATCTATGGGCGAGCGAGCGAGTTTTTTTGGGGCTATGTTTTTTTGTTACTTTTTTGCGCCAAAAAAGTAAAAGAGAGAAACATAACGACGCACAAAAACAGAAGCTCAGTCTTACACTTAAGAGTTATTGACCGGGCTCCATATTCCATCGGGACTCCCAAGATGGAGAGGATCTGAATATCCGATATGAATCAGCGGTTAAAAACCGCTGCACCCGAATGGTACTGCTGTATATGAAGGGTTATTCAACGAATTAACTATACCTCATGCATTTAATCACCAATAAAACAGATGTCGCCGTTCGGCTTATGATATTTCAATCACTCATCCACATAAATTCAACCCCAGATTCTTACCTTCATCCTTTTAACACTCAAATTCATCAGCTATCAGCTTATAATCAGAAAGATTTTTTATACATTTGGAAAAGAACCTAACAAGACAGCTTATGATACAGATAGAGTTCCAAATCAACTACAGAACACACGGAGACGAAAAGGTTTACCTGACTGGTTCCACCCCTGAACTAGGCAACGGCGACAAATACCAGTCTATCCCGATGCACTTCAACGGTAATGGCAACTGGTCCTATTCCATCGAATCAGACCAACCCAGTGTTTCATTCCAATACGGATATATCATTCGCTCAAATGGCCATATCCTAAGGGAAGAATGGGGCACTCCCCGCACCTTCAAAGCCAACGACACCAACGAGTACTACCGACTCTGCGATCACTGGCAACCCATTCCTCCCAACAATCCCTTTTTCTCATCGGCATTTACCGACTGCCTGTTTGCCCGACGCAAAGGCAACAATTCAAAAGACCAGAAGGCTTTTCGCAAAAGCCTGACCATGAAAATATTCGCACCAACCGTTTCACCCGAATACACACTGGCTATCCTGGGAAACGATCCCGCATTGGGAAGCTGGGACCCGGAAAAGGCCATCCCGCTAAACTCAGTGGCATTTCCGGAATGGAGCATCTGTATTAATATAGCAAACTGCAAAACATCGTATCTGGAATATAAGTTTGTGCTTATTGAGTCCGGGACGAAGCAACTCATTGCCTGGGAGCCCGGCCCCAACCGACACTTCAACACGGAGATGATCTACCTGCGTGAAGCCATCATCATCAGCGGACTTCATTTTCAAAACCCACTACCCGACTGGAAAGGTGCAGGTGTAGCCATACCGGTATTCTCCCTGCGTACCCAGGAGAGCTTCGGCATCGGAGAATTCAGCGATCTGAAGAAACTGGCCGATTGGGCTGCCGTTACCCGGCAAAAGATTATCCAGATCCTACCGATCAACGACACGACGATGTCACATACGTGGGAAGACTCTTATCCTTATAATGCCAACTCGATTTTTGCCTTGCACCCGGTCTATCTGAATCCGGAGAAGCTTGGTGCATTAAAGAACAAGAGGCGAATTAGCTATTTTGAAAAAAAGAGAACCGAACTGAACCGGCTCAGTGAAATAGATTACGAAGCAGTCAGCAACGTCAAATGGGAATATTTCCGGGAGATCTTCAAACAGGACGGAGAAAAAACACTTAAGTCGGAAGAATTCCTGACTTTCTTTAATGCGAATAAAGAATGGCTGATCCCCTACGGAGCCTTTTGCTACCTGAGGGACAAGAACAACACCCCCGATTTTACCCAATGGCACAACTATGCACATTTTAATCCACGAAACATCACCAATCTGAGCTGCTGTCAGTCCGTAGCGTATCCCGCCATTGCATTGCATTACTTCCTGCAATACCACCTGCACCTGCAACTCAGTGACGCTGTAAGTTATGTACACAGCAAGGGCCTAATACTCAAAGGGGACATCCCTATCGGCATCAGTCCCAACAGCGTGGAAGCCTGGAAAGAGTCCCACTATTTCAACATGAACGGGCAGACCGGTGCGCCCCCCGACGACTTTGCCGTTAATGGTCAGAACTGGGGCTTCCCAACCTACAACTGGGACGCTATGGAGAATGACAACTACCAATGGTGGACACGTCGCTTCGGGAAAATGGCAGACTACTTCGATGCCTACCGGATAGATCATGTACTGGGCTTTTTCCGCATATGGGAGGTTCCGGCCGATGCAGTCCATGGGCTTCTGGGGCATTTCAGCCCGGCTCTTCCGCTTACAGTAGAGGAAATCCGTCAGGCGGGATTGTATTTCAACGAAAAGATGACACACCCATACATCAATGATTATGTAATACGGGAAATCTTCGGGGAATACACTGAAGAGGTAACAACCCTCTATCTGGACCGGAACTACAACAATGAATGGGTATTAAAACCCGAATACGAAACACAGAAAAGAGTTGAAGCCCTATATAAAGGCGCTACCGATAAAAAGAGCCTTCGGATACGTGACGGATTATACGCGTTGATCAGTGATGTATTGTTTGTTTATGATCCTAAAGAGACGGACAAATTGCATCCACGCATTTCAGCACAGTTCACCTTTGCCTATCAGGCACTGAATGACCACGAAAAATGGTGCTTCAACCGCCTGTACGATGATTTCTTCTACCACCGCCACAACGGATTCTGGCAACAACAGGCCATGAAGAAACTTCCGGCACTGATCTCTTCTACCCGGATGCTCGTGTGTGCAGAGGATCTGGGTATGATCCCATCGTGCGTACCTCAAGTGATTGATGAATTACAGATACTGAGCCTGGAGATACAACGTATGCCCAAAGACCATCACCTGGAGTTTGGCCTCACTCAGCATTACCCCTATCGCTCAGTGGCAACGACCTCCACGCACGACATGTCGACCATCAGAGGCTGGTGGGAGGAAGATCAGGCTAAGACACAACGGTATTACAACTTCATACTGGGCAAACATGGCGCCGCACCCCACAGTGCTGATAGCACAATATGTGAGAACATCATAGAGAATCACCTGGGATCACCGGCCATGCTCGTAATACTGCCCTTACAGGACTGGCTCTCTATAGATGGCAAAGTACGACGCCCGGATGCCAATGAGGAACGAATCAACATCCCGGCAAACCCACGACACTACTGGCGTTACCGGATGCACATCACACTGGAGGAATTAATCAAAAATCAGGCATTGAACCGCCATATCGCTCAAATGATCAATAAATGCGGCAGATGAGATACAACGACAAGTTCTTTCCAATACAATCCGTAAGGCACGAAAAAAAGGCCCTACAACGGTTTGTGTGGGTGGTATTTCTAAGATAACTAAATCTAAGATAAATTCTAAGCCACGAATCCACGAATAAGAAAGTATCTTTTCTTTTCCATTTTTGGAAAAGCATTTGTGATATTCGGTTTTATTTATTCATGATCTCAGCAAGTTAGCCTCTCTATATTCATTCGTGGATTCGTGGCTTGCTATTTTGATTTACACCCCGTTTCTCAGAATAATCACACGAAGTTTAGGAAAATATTTTTCCTAATTAATAGAATTACCCTCACCATTCTTTATAGTGCAAAAAAAATCCCCGACTGAAGTACAGCCGGGGATTTTTTTATCTGAGTATAGAAATAATTACTTTTTCAGCTCTTTCTCAATCTCATCTATTTGAGAACGCAGGTTTTTATCGATCTCAATGAGGTTTTTAATCGTTTTACAGGCATGCAGCACGGTAGCATGATCCTTTTTACCAATCAGCTCGCCAATGCGGGAAAACGACTGATCTGTATATTTCTTAGCCAGAAACATGGATATCTGACGTGCCTGAGCATACTCGCGTTTACGGGATTTAGAGTTAACCATCTTTTGATCCAGGCTAAAATACTCGCACACCTTATCGAGAATCTGCTCGGTGGAAACCTCTTTCTTTTCAAACTTCACACACTTGCTCAACACACGCTCTGCCAGTTCGATATCAACATCACGGTTGTAAACCATGGAGTGTGCCATCAACGAAACAATAACGCCTTCCATATCACGGACATTTTCCGTTACATTATTGGCGATATACTCCAGCACATCTTCGTTTATGCTCAGTCCGTCGTGACGTACCTTATTGCGCAGAATCGTTTTACGCAACTGATAATCCGGCTTCTCCAATTCAGCAGTTAACCCCCATTTAAAGCGGGTAAGCAATCGTTGTTCCAAACCATGCAACGATACGGGAGGACGGTCAGAGGTCATCACCAGCTGCTTATTGTTTTGGTGCAAATGATTGAAGATATGGAAGAAGGTATTCTGCGTTGCTATCTTACCTGCCAACTCCTGAATATCATCGATCAGCAACAGGTCAATACTCTGGTAAAAGTTGATAAAGTCATTCACAGAATTGTTTCTGACCGCATCGGTGTACTGAATCTGAAACAAATGGGTAGAAACATACAAGATACGTTTACTCTGGTGCATGTGCTTGGTCATTGACCCGATTGCGTTAAGCAGGTGGGTCTTGCCAACACCAGACTCCCCATGGATAAACAGGGGATTAAATGCGGTTTTACCGGGATTGCGGGCAATGGTTTCTCCGGCTGTACGGGTAAGTTTATTACTCATACCGGCGAAGAAATTCTCAAATGTATAGTTGAAGTTCAGTTGAGGATCAAGCTCCTGATATACACGTTGGGCGAAAGGATCAGGTACACGCTTCAAATCGTTGGCCGGAGCAGGCTTCTTTTTGTCAGTAAATGAAGGTGCTCCCTCCCAATCGGAGGTTGACTTCGTTTCATTTTCCACCAAAACTCTATACATTAGCTTAGTCTGACGACCAGCTACGCGATGTATAGTATTTTGGAGTAAATCAATGAATTTCTCCTCCAGATATTCATAGAAAAACGGGCTGGGTACCTGAATCAATAGCTCCTGGTTGTGATACTGAAGGGGTACAATAGGTATAAACCAGGTATTGTAGGCCGCTTCACTCACATTATCGCTAATGATCCTGAGACACTTGTCCCATATTTCATTGTGAGTTAACTTCATATTCAATTTCAATTTTCTTTTCCAATTTCGAGATACAAATTTCAAACTTATTTCCGACAAAAAAAACCAGCTTATTATTTGATTTTTCCCGTTTTAAAATATCCGATTTATACTCAGACAGTTACGAAATATAATTTAAGATTTCACCCCATGAAATAACAATCTATCACACCGCTGTCTTTCAGACACTTATAATATTTCACATTTATACATGTCCAAAAACATAATCTGAATCTAATGGCTCAAACCCTTATCCTCAGGGCTGTTATTAACATAAACCTATACATGCTACAGCAATATGTCAATATAGAACCAATCTAAATAGACAGATTATTTTCTACCAAAAACAGAGAAGTGTACATAACGTTTGGGATTCTCTTTCAAATCCACCATTAATCGGTTAGCGTTGGCTGTAGTAGATGACAAATTGTCATAAAAAGCACGGTCATTGATCAATAAGCCCAGCGAGTTATCTTTGCGGTTTAGCTGTGTACTTAAAGTTTTCAGGTTTGTTAAAGTCGTATCCATAGTGCTCATGGTGTGTGCAAAATCGATTCGTTTAAGGTTTCCGCTTACAGTTGAAAAGTCGCCACTCATTTCTTTGAGATTTCCGACAACCACAGGAATATCATTTGACATGATTTTATTGAGAGAAGCTGATGATTTACTCAACTCGGCAGTGGTCGATTGAATATTGTCAAGAGATTTATTGAGCGCCGGATTATTCACCACCTTTTGCATGCCGGCCAGAACGGTATCCATACGCGAAAGAATTTGGCTCAACTTAGGTAGCATGTCTTTCTCCACCCTTTGCATCAGACTGACAGTCTGAGCTGCAGGAATCGTATCTCCGGGTGTCAGGTATTGCTGAGTCTGGATGTTCAGCAACAGATTCACGGCTGCTGTACCCAGCATCTCTGCTTTATATTCGGCCACACTCCCTTTGGAAACCCGCAGCTCTTTATCCATGGCAAGTTCGACAATGATGTGACCGGGGTGTGTATAATCATACTCGAAAGAGCGGACCAATCCGGCCTTGTACCCGTTAATGTAGACAGGACTTGAAACCGTTAAACCGCTGACATCCTGGAAAACAACATAATAATAATTGGCGGGCTTCATCAAATTAATACCTTTCAGGTAATTGATCCCATAATAAAGCAGCAACAAGCTGATAATGGCGGCAAAACCGATTTTTACCTCTTTAGTAAGTTTTTTCATTGTTCTTTCGTTATTAATCATTTCGTGGTTGTGATCCGGGCTATAACCCAGAGCCCGGAATCATAAATTCTGAATATTTCCTCTTGTAAAACAAGTAAAGTAAATAGTGAATAAATTCTTGTGGAAGATACTGGTGTCAATCTTATTTCACGACAAATTTCTCGCCGTTGCGGTAACCGATAATAAAGCAGTCTCTGAATTTGCGTGACAGCTCACGCCTTAACACCGAGATCTCTTTTAAATCAGAGCTATGACCAATCGTGTATTTATAG